>Ga0194117_10002867_pt1 | contig 17879 bp, 16 predicted proteins | sample TA2MahsurfametaG_FD_160579 | JGI IMG/M metagenome (GOLD analysis project Ga0194117, IMG submission 160579) | Freshwater microbial communities from Lake Tanganyika, Tanzania - TA2015009 Mahale N1 surface | ecosystem: Environmental > Aquatic > Freshwater > Lake | place: Tanzania: Lake Tanganyika...
TTGGTATTTTTCGCCTTGGTCAATAGAATCAAAAGATCCCCATGGCCGAAATACCTCTCGGTGAAAATCAGTTTCCTTACGTTTGCTAGCCTGTAGCCGCTCAACAATTTTCTTCACACCCTGAGCGTGATCTTTGTGGCCTACCAGTACCGCGTCCGAGGTCTCGATCACAAACAAATCTTGCGCACCAAGCAGTGCCACCAAGCGACGATCGGCATGAACATAGCAACCCTCAGAATCTTCGAACATGAAATCACCGCGTCCGACATTGCCGGAATCATCTTTTACTTGTGACTCCCATACTGCGGGCCACGCGCCTACGTCATTCCAGCCGGCGTCTAATGGCACCATGGCTGCATTATGTGTTTTTTCCATGACCGCATAGTCCACTGAATCTGCGGGGCACGCAGCAAAGGCTTCTTTATCCAATCGGATAAATTCAAGATCTCTATTCGCCTTGAGCCATGCTTTTTCTGCACCTTCACGAATATCTGGTCGATGTATCGCCAACTCCTGAAGAAATACCGAGGCGCGGAACATGAACATGCCGCTATTCCAGCAGTACTGACCTGAGGCGACATAAGCCTGCGCTGCCTCAAGCTGGGGTTTCTCTACAAAGCGAGCGACCCGGTGGACGCCAGTGGGCTTAATCGCGTCGCCAGCCATGACATAGCCGTAGCCTGTCTCTGCTCTGTCCGGGACAATACCGAAAGTCACCAGCAGACCTTCAGATGCGGCTTCGCCCGCCAGTGCAACTGCGGCATTAAAAGCTGAAAGATTCTGGATGATGTGATCAGAGGGCATCACCAAAATCAAAGGATCCGAGCCATCGGCACGCGCCTGTAGCGCAGCGACCGCAATTGCCGGCGCGGTGTTTCTGCCGACGGGCTCCAGCAAAATAGCGCTTGGATCAACACCTAGAACACGAGCCTGCTCGGCAGCCAGAAAACGGTGTTCATGATTCGCAACGATGATGGGGCCGCCAGCAGCCTCGAGTTGCTGCACGCGTGACAGCGTCAGTTGAAACAGGGTCTGTTGCTCGGTCACTCCGAGGAACTGCTTAGGCCGCATGGCACGCGACAGTGGCCAAAGCCGTGAGCCGGAGCCTCCGGAGAGAATGACTGGAATAATGGTGTCCATAAAAGCTGCTGATATCGATAACAGAAATTGGTCTCGGAGCCTAACATACCGGCCGCCGTTTACTCAACGTCACGCTGACTGATTTGCCTCGTACTAATTTGTCGCGTGCTAAATCGCGCTAAGCCCACGATGCGGCCAGTCAAACGGGCGAGATATTTTGGCTGTGGTAACAGCAACCTAGGAATCAGCGTCAGTATCGCTAAGCCTAAAGTGCGCCAGCGCAAATGCCTGGCGATCGGATCACCAAAGTGCTTATGGTGAAAAATTAGCTTCGATTGTGCATGATGATAGCCCCGGAAAAATTCAGCGCGTAGCGGATGATTGCCGCGAACCGAGCCACGCGCAAGATGCGTGAACCGGGATTCAGGCGCAACAATAATCTGGCCTTTAGCGGCGAAAACACGCTGGCACAGATCTTCATCTTCGTAATAAAGAAAAAAACGCTCATCAAAAAAACCTATATGACGCATGGCGTTCATATTCAAAAGCATCGCAGCGCCACTCACAAAACCAACACAACAGGCAGCACTGGCGACGGGGCCGCTAGACTGCCAAGTACCTGTAGGCCAGCGATAACTTACTTCAAGCAGTCCGTTTGATCGGATGAGTTGGGGGGCAATCACAGCCGCGTGCGGGTAATCATCGCTTGTCTTGAGTAATTGCCGTATGGCGTCTGGCGTCACGACACAGTCAGGATTCAGTAGTAGCGCATAAGAGGTGGTTACCTGATCGAGCGCGCGATTATTGGCAGCGCCAAAGCCAAGATTATGTTTGTTTTGAATGAGATGCGCCTGAGGCATCGCGTGCTTGATTTTCTCACTGCAGTCATCCGTGCTGCCATTGTCGACGATGATGATATGAGTAAACACAGCCAGGCTCTTGGCTAGAGCCTCAATACAGTGCGCGCTATTGTGCGTGACTGATATGGCGGTAACGGTATCAAAGCTCGACATAGGGATGACGTGCCTGATAATTACTGCAATTGGGCATAAACAGACTGAATACCGGCAGCCTCTTGCTCAATAGAGAAATGAGTGGCAACGCGCTCGCGTCCGTGCATACCCATCGCGACCGCTTGGGCTGGATCAGACAGAAGCTCACGCAAGGCTGAAACAAGTGCATCAACATCGTGGGTAGGAATGAGAAGACCGGTTTCGCCTTGCTTTACGATATGCTCGAAAGCGCCGGTACGACTAGCGATCACAGCGCAACCACTCGCCATCGCTTCTAGCGGGGTAATGCCAAAAGGCTCGTAGCGTGGGCAAGCCACCATCATGGTGACATTGCGATACCACTTCGGAATATCGTCGAGCGGCAGGTCGCCCAGGAACACAAGGCGGTCACTGAGACCGAGTGCAGCAATTTTGTCCAGCATAGTCTGCTGATAGGCGTGCTCAGACGGTTGGCACAAACCGCAAATAACGCCAGTGAAATCCGGAAAATCAGGCAGAACCCGCAGCATGGCATCGACAAAAATATCTGTACCTTTGCTCGGACGAATGCGGCCGAACATGCCGATGCCATAGCGACCAGGCAGCCCAGACTGCTGCCAGATGGTGTGTTTATCTTGAGGCGGTGCGAATCGATCAAGACTGGCGCCATGAAACACAACTTGCGTTGTGTTAGGTACAAAAGCTGCAGCTTCTGGTGTTGTAGCGATGACGGCATCCATACGGCTAATTAGCCAACGTGGAAACCAGGAGTGTCGGTGCTTGGCTGCTGAAGTGAATGTAATGTGAATCGGAAATCGCAGCACATCGCGTAAAAAAAGTGCAATGATCATTTCCGGGTCGCGCCGGACATGCCAGATACGTTTGCGGCCGTTCGGTAATTTTTTTCGGCTGAGTTGTATTGCTTGCCACAGCGAGAGCTTAATAAAATTCTCTGGCTGGGCTATCTCCGCCAATCCGGCTCCGGGGATGTCTGTGCCCACAAAGCCAATACAGAGATGCCGTGACTGCACCGGCAGCAACGCATTGATGGTGCCCGAGACCCCGGTGTATCGTTTGTGTAAATTAGTAATAATGACTTCGGGGTTCATCTGGGTCAGTCATTTGTCGACTACATTAAGATAATGTCGTACTGCTCCTGATGAAATGCAGTCTCTACTTGTAATGAAATCGGCTTACCGATGAAATCGCCGAGCATGGTCAGGTGCTGTGACTCCTCTTCCAGAAACAAGTCAATCACCAGTTGCGACGCCAGAATACGAAACTCACGCGGATTAAACTGCTTCGCCTCTCGCAGCAGCTCTCGCAAAATCTCGTAGCAGACTGTACGCGCTGTCTTGACCTGTCCTTTGCCGTGGCATGCTGGGCAAGGCTCGCACAGTACGTGCGCCAGAGATTCACGGGTACGCTTGCGCGTCATTTCTACCAGGCCAAGCGAAGAAAATTCCGAAACCGTCACCTTGGTTCTGTCGCGTGCCAGGGCTTTGTGCAGTTCAGCCAGAACTGCCTCTCGGTGCTCGATATTTTCCATATCGATAAAATCCAGAATGATAATGCCACCGAGATTACGTAACCTCAGCTGCCGTGCGATCGCGTGCGCGGCTTCGAGATTAGTTTTGAAGATGGTGTCATCAAAATTTCGGCCTGTGACATAACTACCGGTGTTAACGTCGATGGTTGTCATGGCCTCGGTCTGCTCGATAATCAGGTAGCCACCGGATTTCAGATCAACTCGACGCCCGAGCGCTTTCTCGATTTCCTCCTCAACACCGTACAAATCGAACAGCGGTCGCTCGCCTGTGTAGTGCGTCAGTTTCGGTAATACCGAGGGTGTATAGGTCGCGCCAAACTCTTTTAGCTTCTGAAAATTCTCGCGTGAATCGATCTGTATGGTTGCGGTCAATTCACCAACAAAATCTCTCAGTACACGGTGCGAGAGCGATAAATCTTCATGCAGGAGGGTAGGTGGTGGCGCTAACTTGGCGCATTGGCTGATGTGCTCCCATGTCTTGCGCAAGTAAGACAGGTCCATGGTCCATTCTTCTTCGCTCGCCTCTTCGGCCATGGTACGAATAATGAACCCGCCTTTTTCATCGTCCGGCAGTAACTGCTGTAGCCGCGCACGTAGCTGCTCACGATCGGCTTCGCTTTCAATCCGCTGTGATACACCGATATGCGGGTCCTGCGGCAGATAGACTAGCATGCGGCCTGCGATCGATATCTGCGTAGATAGCCGTGCGCCCTTGGTGCCAATCGGGTCCTTGATCACTTGCACCAGCACGGATTGTCCGTCAAAAAGCAATTTTTCAATCGGGATCGCTGGACTACCGCTGCTGGTGGCTGCTTTGGCTTCCCAAATATCGGCTACATGTAAAAACGCTGCGCGTTCAAGTCCAATATCGATAAAAGCCGATTGCATGCCGGGCAGTACGCGCGCCACCCGACCCAGGTAGATATTGCCGGCGCGGCCGCGCGAAGCAGTTCGCTCTATGTGCAGCTCCTGCACCGCGCCCAGCTGAATCAGCGCAACCCGTGTCTCGTGCGGCGTGATGTTAACGAGTAGATCTTCATTCATAGCGTTTTAATGCCAACTCTATGCAGTAACCGCGATGTCTCGAAAAGCGGTAATCCCATAATGCCCGAATAACTGCCGCTAATGAACTCAATGAACTGCGCTGCAAATCCTTGTACACCATAGGCACCGGCTTTGTCATAGGGCTCTTTGGTTGCACAATACGCGCGCAGGCTTGCTTCATCCAAATGCGCAAAGCGCACCTCGGATCGGCTCAGCGCTTCCGACATTTTGCCTTCGGCAGTGACTGTAATGGCAGTCAGTACCTGATGAGTTCTACCGGAAAGCCAGCGCAGCATTTTCATTGCTTCGTTAGCGTCGGCAGGTTTGCCGAGAATTTTGCCGTCGATGCTGACAGTGGTGTCTGCCGACAGTACAGGGCGCAGGGGTAATTTACGGCCTAAAACAGTTTGCCAGCCAGCCTGACCTTTTTCGCGCGCGACACGCCGTACGTAGACCTCCGGGTCTTCATTCGGATGCGGGATCTCACTCACCGCCTCGGCCCGTCCGGGTAGCTCGCGCAGCATCAGGATCTCGAAATCCACACCGATCTGACGCAACAATTCGCGCCGACGAGGGCTTTTCGATGCCAGATAGATTTTTTGTTCAGACGGAATCATGTGAATTGCCAATAATGCTCGCCGATCTAGACCCGATGATACGGGTGATTGCGCAGGATCGACCACGCGCGGTACAACTGCTCAGCCAGAATAACGCGAACTAATCCATGCGGGAGTGTCATGCTTGACAGACGTAGCAGGCTATCGGCATTTTGCTTAAACCCGGCATCCAGGCCATCAGCGCCGCCAATCACGAAAGTCACATCACCGCCATGTTGTTGCCATATTGATAGTTGCTGCGAAAGCTGTGCAGTTGTCATGTGCTCACCATGCTCATCAAGCGCAATGACACGCCCGGCTTTAGGCAGTACCGCTTCGATGCGCGTGCGCTCTTGCGCCATCACGCTCTCGGCGCTTTTATTGTTGGCGCGCTCGACAGGTTTGATTTCTTTCAGCACCAGCCGGCAGTCTGGCGGCATACGCTTGGCATATTCCTGAAAGCCGGTATCGATCCAGGCCGGCATCTTGTGGCCCACCGCCGCAACAATCAGTTGCATGCTGCTGGAACGCTAGCCCTTTGCGGCAGCACGTCGCGGCGCAGCCTTTTTGGCAGGCGATTTCGCCGCGGTTTTGGCTTGCAATGACGTGGTACTTTTAGCTGGTGTTTTAGCCTTCGTTTTAGCTGCGGTTTTGGCCGCAGATTTAGCAGTAGTTTTAGCCGGAGGCTTCGCCGTAGTTTTAGCGGCAGGCCTGGGCGATGCCGGCGTCTTTTTGGCTGTTTTTGCCGTTGGCTTGGTGGTGGCTTTACGGGTGGTTGCTGCTGCTGTTCCGTGCGACGGCGTCGAGGCTTTCGTGGCAGATTTTTTCGCTACTTTTTTCGCCGCTTGCTTTGTTGGACGAACTTCTCTGTCACCCCACAATTCCTCTAAACGGTAGTATGCGCGAATAGCGGGCTGCATGATGTGTACCACCATATCGCCCAAATCGACCAGCACCCACTCACCGGTGTTCTCGCCTTCGATGCTAACGATCTCACCGCCTGCAGCTTTGACCTTGTCGCGTACCGAGGCTGCCAGGGCTTTGGTCTGACGGTTCGAGGTACCGGAAGCTACCGCGATGCTGTCGAACATGCTGGTCAGGTGCGTGGTGTCATAGACTCGGATGTCTTGGGCTTTGACATCCTCCAGCGCATCAATCACGAGCGCTTGTAGTTTTTTTATGTCCATTCAGTGGGTGGTCTGGTAGAGATGATGTTGTTGAATATAGTCTAGTACTGGCGGGGGTACCTGTCCTTCAAGTGCGGCTGAGGCCTCGGCAATACAGGCATTGCGCACGAGGGTTGAGGATACGGGCATCGCCAAATCACGCGCGATATACGTCAAGCCATAAGGTGTTGAGCATAATTGCGAGGGAGTTGCATCCCGCCGTGTAAATTCATTAGCAATATCATGATGAATATGGCTACTATCTAAATCAAAGCCCGGGCGTGCGGCAACGCAGATATTAGCTAACTCGAACAGCAAGCGCCAATCACGCCAAGTATGAAGATTATGAAGTTGATCTGCACCGATCAGCATAACCAACGCTACCCGCTGGCCCAGCTCATGTCGTAGCGCACGCAAGGTATCCACCGCATAGCTGGCGCCGCGACGCGCTACTTCTTGATCATCAACGACCAAAGGTACCGACCAATCAGCAAAGGCCAGCTTCAGCATGGCGATGCGATGCGAGGCAGGTGTTGTCAAGTCGGGCTTTTGCCAGGGCTGTCCGGCGGGAATCAAGCGCAGCTCGTCTGGATGAAGCAGAGCGCAGAAATAACGCGCTATCGCGGTATGACCACAATGCACCGGGTCAAAGCTTCCACCGAGCAGCAGCACACAGCGTTCGATCACGCAGCCAGCCAGTCTCTATGCGGCAAGAAATCGGTGTATAGCTTGCTTTCCGGACTATCCGCTGCTGGCTTCCAGTCGTAGCGCCATTTAACGATCGGCGGCAGCGACATCAGGATAGATTCAGTGCGCCCGCCGGATTGCAAACCAAATAGCGTACCGCGATCAAATACCAGGTTGAATTCGACATAGCGGCCGCGCCGGTAGGCTTGAAAATCGCGCTCGCGTTCGCCATACGGCATATCCTTACGACGCTGCAGGATGGGCAGGTAGGCATCGATGAAATGATCACCGACACTACGTGTCATCGCAAAAGTTTGTTCGAAGCCGACCTCATGGAAGTCGTCAAAGAACACGCCACCGATACCACGCGCCTCGTTGCGGTGCTTCAGGAAAAAATAGTCGTCGCACCATTTTTTGAGTCGCGGGTGAAGATCAGCGCCGAATGGTGCCAAGGCATCGCGACAGGTTTGGTGGAAATGCTTGGCATCTTCTACGAAGCCGTAATACGGTGTCAGATCCATGCCGCCACCGAACCACCATACCGGCTCATCATGCTCGCCAGCCGTAGAAAAAAACCGCACATTCATGTGCACCGTTGGCGCATACGGATTACGCGGATGAAAAACCAGCGACACACCCATCGCTTCCCATGGCCGACCGGCGAGCTCCGGGCGATTCGCCATCGCCGACGGTGGCAGCTTGTTGCCTTTGACGTGCGAGAAGCCGACGCCACCGCGCTCCAGTACGTTGCCTTCTTCGATCAGTCGCGAGATGCCGCCACCGCCCTCCGGGCGCTCCCATGCATCAAGAATGAATTGCTTGCCATCGACATCTTCGACCGCGCTCACGATGCGCTGCTGCAGTGACAGCAACCACTCCTTGACGCTATGAATTTCTACCGCGCTCATGATGCGATGATCCTTATTGATGTCTCAGCCGGGACGCTTCAGCGCACGCCAGCCAATGTCATGACGGTACTGCATGCCTTCAAAACTAATTTTTTCAAGTGTTTCATACGTATGCTTTTGTGCTACCCGCACACTGTCACCTAAACCTACCACGCACAGCACGCGCCCACCTGCCGTTTTGAGTGTGCCATTGTCTAGCACCGTACCAGCCTGAAAGCTCAGGCTATCTGAGGTCTCTTGCGGAATACCGGTAATGGTGTCGCCTTTGCGTGGGGCGTCTGGGTAGCCCGCTGCAGCCAGCACGACACCGAGCGCAGTGCGGCGATCCCACTCCAGCTCGATCTCTTTCAGGGTTCCATTGACGGCGTGCTCGATCACAGTGACCAGATCGGTTTTCAGGCGCGCCATGATGGGCTGCGTCTCTGGGTCGCCCATGCGGCAGTTGAACTCGAGTGTTTTCGGATTGCCTTGCGCGTCAATCATCAACCCGGCATATAAGAAACCTGTGTAGACCTCACCGTCTTTGGCCATGCCTTGTACCGTGGGCTGAATAATTTCCCGCATGACGCGCGCGTGCAGTTCCGGGGTAATGATCGGCGCTGGCGAGTACGCGCCCATGCCGCCCGTATTTGGACCTTGATCGTGATCGAGCAGGCGCTTGTGATCTTGGCTCGTTGCCAGTGGCAGCACGTTATGACCATCAACCATAACGATGAAGCTGGCTTCTTCACCTTCCAGAAATTCCTCGATCACGACACGCGCACCGGCATCACCGAGCCGGTTATCCGATAGCATCATGTCGATCGCCTGGTGCGCCTCCTCGGCAGTGGCGGCGACGACCACGCCTTTACCCGCGGCCAGGCCATCCGCTTTGACGACGATTGGCGCGCCTTGCTGATTCACATACGCATGGGCAGCATCGGCGTCGGTAAATGTTTGGTACTTGGCTGTCGGTATGCCGTGGCGCTGCATGAATGCTTTGGCAAAATCTTTAGAGGCTTCAAGCTGCGCTGCGCGCTGTGTCGGCCCGAATATTTTCAGGCCGCGCTCACGAAACACATCCACGATACCTGCTGCAAGCGGCGCCTCGGGGCCCACCACTGTGAGCGCGATATTTTCTTGCTCGGCAAAATCTGCCAGTTGTGTTGGATCGGTGAGCGTAATGTTTTTAAGGCGTGGGTCCTGCGCGGTACCGCCATTACCTGGCGCGACCATCACGATTTGTATGCGCTTGGATTGCGCCAGCTTCCACGCCAGCGCGTGTTCGCGTCCACCAGAGCCTACGACGAGAATCTTCATGAGTGATCGGTTAGATGAGGTGAGTTGACGCGGACTCAACGTCAGGATGGTTATTCATTGATAACCGCATTGGTGTAGACCTCTTGCACATCATCGAGGTTTTCCAGCGCATCAAGCAGTTTTTGCATTTTGGCTGCGTCGTCACCAGCCAGCTCGGTACTGGTTGACGGTTTCATCGTTACCTCTGCCAGCGCAGGCGAGAGACCTGATTTTTCCAGTGCCTCGCGGATACGTGAAAACTCATGCGGATCAGTGATCACCTCGAATCCGCCTTCGTCGTCGGTGATCACATCTTCTGCGCCAGCCTCCAAGGCTGCCTCCATCAGCGCGTCTTCATTGGTGCCGGGCGCGAACAGTATCTGACCACAGTGCTTGAATAAAAAAGCCACCGAACCCTCGCTGCCCATATTGCCGCCAAACTTACTGAAGGCATGGCGAACTTCGGCCACAGTGCGCACCCGGTTATCGGTCATGCAGTCGACCATCACGGCAGCGCCATTGAGGCCATAGCCCTCGTAGCGAATCTCTTCATAGTTCGCGCCGTCCAGACCGCCTGTACCACGCTGAATCGCCCGGTTGACATTATCCTTGGGCATATTGGCATCGGCGGCGCGCTCTACTGCCAGCCGCAGGCGCGGGTTGGCGGTGATATCACTACCGCCCAAGCGCGCAGCTACCGTAATTTCCTTGATCAAACGTGTCCAGATCCGACCGCGCTTGGCATCGGTCGCCGCTTTCTTGTGCTTGATGTTGGCCCACTTGCTATGTCCCGCCATGACGCTGCGTCTTTCTGATTCCGGATTATCGACAGGGCCTCGTTGCCCTGATCTCGGTTAAAAAATACTTGTTTTGATTCAATAAGTTACGTGGTGTTTTGGGCGCGATCGCGGCACCCGGACAGGGGCGAGATCTTAACATACCGGCTTGCCGAAAATCGCTGGGAATCACGGGCTTGCGTGCTCATGCAGGGCATTTTTCGGGCGCTTCAAGCAGTCGCCGTCACGGCTCGGAATGTCGGCAGGATTGTCGGTATGATCCGTAGTTTTGGAACCAAACAGTGCGGGGGAAGTAATGACAAAAGCAATCCGGTGCTTCAAGAACGGCGGCCCAGAGGTGATGGAGTACGTAGATGTCGAGGTGGGTGAGCCGGGTGCTGGCGAGGCACGTGTTCGGCACCATGCGATTGGCCTCAACTATATCGATGTGTATTTCCGCACCGGCCTCTACCCGCAACCGCTCCCAGCCGGTATTGGCATGGAAGGTGCCGGCGTAGTCGAGGCGGTGGGCGCAGGCGTGAGTGAGGTGAAAGTGGGTGATCGCGTTGCGTATGCTTGCCGACCACCGGGCGCTTATGCAGAGGCGCGCGTGATGCCATCTGCCGGTTTGGTCAAACTGCCCGATGCGATCGATTTCGATACCGCCGCTGCCATGATGTTGCAGGGTATGACGGTACAGTACTTGTTTCGGCGCACCTTCCCCCTGAAGGGTGGCGAAACCATCTTGTTTCATGCAGCGGCTGGGGGTGTTGGTTTGATCGCCTGCCAATGGGCGAAGGCGCTCGGCGTCACCATGATCGGCACGGTGGGGTCTGACGAGAAAGCTGCGCTGGCTAAAGCGCACGGTTGTACGCACACCATCAACTACAACACAGAAGATTTCGTCGCGCGCGTTAAAGAGATCACTGGCGGCAAAGGCGTACCGGTGGTCTATGACTCGATTGGCGTGGATACCTGGACCAAGTCACTGGATTGCTTGTCACCGATGGGTATGATGGTCAGCTACGGTTCGGCATCAGGGCCGGTTCCGCCGTTTTCATTGCAAGAACTCGCGTCGCGCGGCTCGTTGTTTGTAACGCGGCCTACGCTATTCAGCTACACCGCAACGCGTGGTGACCTTGAGGCGACTGCCAACGAGTTGTTTGACATGGTAGCCAGCGGCAAGGTGAAAATCGAGATCAATCAGCGCTACGCTCTGAAAGATGCGCAGCAGGCGCATATCGATCTTGAGTCGCGCAAGACAACAGGCTCAACTATTTTGATTCCGTAGCGCGATAATTGACGGCGCGTCAGCCGTCAATTGGGTTTTTAATACGCGCTATTCTTGATAGCGCGTCGCATTATTTTTTGAACGGCATTTCGATCACTCTGGGTACACCGGTTGTGCCCGGAAAATCCTTGAACGCCGCCTGTATCAGGTAAGGCATCACGCTGGCGAGATTGCCTTGTTCGCCTTCACTTTTTACCGTGACTTCGAACCAGGTTTTTTCACCGCCATGATCGGAAATACGGATGCCGATCTCTCGTTGAAATATCGAGTAACGGCGTGACTGCTCTCGCGCTACCGGCATGCTCGGCCACATTGGGGTGTAATACGGTGGTCCGACACCGTGCCAGCCCCAATAAGGGTTGTAAAAACCCGGCCCGTACCAACGCGTGCCGTACCATGGATCGACCAGTACGGTTTCGATCACCCGAACGTCACGCCCTGTGATTCGATAATCAAGACGAACCGCAAGTTGTGCTGGCGCGCCCGCTACCTGCTCAAGTAATCCGAGTTTGAGTAGTTCGGTACGCAGCAAACTTTCATAACTCTGACGTTCCAGGCTTTTGGCCTCGTAATTCTGATGTACAAACGAAAAGCTGCGGCCACGCATCGTATCGGGCCATTGATGAAACGATGTCACCTCGGAGCGTATCTTGGTGGCACAGCCAGATACCAAGGCCGAAAGGTATAGCAGCGCGAGCAAAAACCCTCTCCGCAGCAGTGTCATGTGTCCTCCAGATTCATCAGGATTGAATCTTACCGTGGTCGGCTACCATTGGTAGAATGAGGGGCTGATAACGTTTGCATCTCGTCATAATTCCATGCGCACCGACTCTGCAGTTGCCATTCACCGTCAAGACTACCAGCCGCCAGCCTATCTGGTTGAGAGCATCGATATTGGTTTTGATCTTGATCCCATGCACACGCGAGTGGCGGCGCGCACCACGTTGCGTCGTAATCCAGACAGCAAGCAACACGAACTCAGCTTGCATGGCGAGTCGTTGCAACTCGTTGCGCTGAGAATGAACGGAAAAACCCTCGGCAAGCGCGACTATGTATTACGTGCAGGTAGCTTAAGGATTCCGAATGCTCCTGAGCATGTGGTGCTTGAAATAGAGACTGTTATTGAACCAGAAAAAAATACCTCGCTGATGGGCCTGTATGTGTCGAATGGAAATTTCTTCACACAGTGTGAGGCCGAAGGTTTTAGAAAGATCACGTACTTCCCTGACCGCCCCGATGTAATGGCGAAGTATCGCGTCATGCTGCGCGCTGACAAGCAACAATATCCCGTACTGCTTTCGAACGGCAATCTGGTTGAAGAAGGCGATCTTGGTGATGGTCGACACTACGCGCTGTGGGAAGACCCGTTCAAAAAGCCATCGTATTTATTTGCCTTGGTGGCAGGCAAGCTAGTCTGTGAAGAGCAGCATATTCGCTTGAAATCTGGTCGTGATGCATTGCTGCAGGTGTGGGTTGAAGAGGGCAACCTCGATAAAACAGCGCACGCCATGTCGTCACTCATCAAAAGTATTCGGTGGGATGAAGAGCGCTTCGGTCTGGAGCTTGATCTCGATCGATTCATGATCGTCGCTGTTGGCGACTTCAATATGGGCGCGATGGAAAACAAGGGCCTGAATATTTTCAACACCAAATATGTGTTGGCGAATTTACGTATTGCAACCGATACTGACTACGCAGGTATTGAATCGGTCGTCGCTCATGAATATTTCCATAATTGGACGGGTAATCGCGTCACTTGCCGAGACTGGTTTCAGCTATCGCTCAAAGAAGGCTTGACAGTCTTCCGTGACCAAGAGTTTTCGGCAGACATGATGGGTAGTGCCAGTGGCCGTGCCGTCAAGCGTATTGAAGACGTGCGCGTATTGCGGGCTGCGCAATTTCCGGAAGATGGCGGGCCGATGGCACATCCGGTGCGCCCGGACTCCTACGTCGAGATCAATAATTTCTACACGCTCACCATCTATGAAAAAGGTGCTGAGGTGGTGCGGATGTATCAAACCTTGCTAGGCCGCGAGGCTTTCCGACAAGGGATGGATGTCTACTTCGCGCGCCATGATGGCCAAGCAGTCACCTGTGATGATTTTCGCGCGGCGATGGCTGATGCCGCGGGCCGTGACATGGCCCAGTTTGAGCGCTGGTACAGTCAGGCGGGTACCCCGCGAGTCAAGGTGCAGACTGAGTACGACGAAATTAATCACACCTACACCCTGCAGCTGACGCAAACCTGTCCGGCCACGCCCGGTCAGCAGCACAAGCTACCGATGCATATTCCGGTGGCGGTCGGCCTGATTGATGCGCAGGGTAACGATATACCGCTCAGACTGAAGCGCGACAGCGCGCAACATGATCATGCAATTCGGCCCTTACCCACCACTATGGTGTTGGAGCTGACAGAGCCTACGCAGGTTTTTTGTTTTGAAGGTATCGAGCAAGCACCGGTACCGTCACTACTCCGTGATTTTTCCGCGCCGGTTATTCTCGACTACGATTACAGTGACGACGAACTTGCTTTCTTGCTGGCGCATGATAGCGATCCGTTTAATCGTTGGGAGGCTGGGCAGCGCTTGATGACCCGTCGTCTGTTGGCCTTGGCAGCCGACGGCGTCACACTCCAACAGCAATATCCCTCGAACGCGCTTGATCAGCTAATTACAAGCGCGCTGAATAAACTTCTCGGTGACGACACGCTTGATCCTGCTTTTCGTGATCTGATGATGACTCTGCCTTCCGAGAGTATGTTGTCGGAGCAGGTGGAAGTTATTGATCCGCAGGCGATTCATCAGGCCCGCCGATCATTACGGCGCTTTCTTGCGCATTCATTGCAAGCCACCTTGCAAAAGGTCTATGTAAATAACGAAGTGATCGGCCCCTACAGCCCGGAGCCAAACCATACCGGTCGCCGCGCGTTGCGTAATAACGCGTTGAGTTATCTGGCTGAGCTACGCGATGAATCTGTAAAAGCCATAGTGCAGACGCAACTAACGAATGCCGGCAACATGACCGATCGTCTGGCAGCGCTGGCCGCTATGACTAATAATGATCATCCGGCATCCGCTGATGCTTTGCACCAGTTTTATCAGGAATTCGAGAACGAGGCGCTGGTGATTGATAAATGGTTCAGTCTCCAGGCGGTCTCGCACACTACTACTGCTGCAGGTGTGCGCGAGCTGATGCGGCATCCGGCATTTACCATTAAAAATCCAAACCGCGCCCGTAGCCTGCTGTTTGCGTTCTGTAATAACAATCCTGCGCAATTCCACGCGCGTGATGGTTCCGGCTATGCGCTTTGGGCAGAGCAGGTGATTATGCTTAACGACATTAACCCGCAGGTCGCCGCCCGGCTGGCACGTGCGCTTGATCGTTGGCGTAAGTACGCGCCGCAACTACAAGCCAGCATGAAAGCGGCACTAAAAAAAGTCGCAGCTACCAAAACGCTGTCGAACGACGTTGCTGAGGTCATCGGCAAGGCACTCGCCAACTAACGACTCCCCAAGCTCAGGATATTTCATGAAGCGGATCAGCCTCACCCAGCATCTGATCGAGGAGCAACGTCTCCACAACACTATTCCCTCCGAGCTGCGTTTACTGATCGAGGTGGTCTCGCGTGCTTGCAAGACTATTAGCCATTCGGTCAGCAAGGGTGCGTTAGGTGATGTGCTGGGTGCTGCAAGTACCGAGAATGTGCAAGGCGAAATTCAAAAGAAACTCGATATCATCTCCAATGAAATCCTGCTGCAAGCGAACGAGTGGGGCGGGCATTTAGCGGCGATGGCGTCGGAAGAGATGGAGTCTTTTCATCCGATCCCGAACCGATACCCCAAGGGCGAGTACCTGCTGCTGTTTGATCCGTTGGATGGCTCGTCGAACATCGACGTCAATGTCACGATCGGCACCATCTTTTCAGTGCTTAAAGCACCTGAGGGTATGCAGGCGCCGAGTGAGCAAGATTTTCTGCAAGCCGGAACCAGGCAAGTCGCTGCCGGCTACGCGGTGTATGGCCCTCAGACCATGCTGGTGCTTACTACAGGTAATGGCGTTAATTGCTTTACGCTGGACCGTGAGATGGGATCATGGGTCATGACACAGCGCGGCATCCAGATTCCTGAAGATACCGCCGAATACTCCATTAATGCATCCAATGCGCGTCATTGGTTTGCGCCGGTGCGTCGCTATATCGACGAGCTTGAGCAAGGCAAGACTGGTCCGCGCGGCAAGAACTTCAACATGCGCTGGATTGCTTCGATGGTGGCTGATGTCCACCGTATCTTGAGCCGTGGTGGCATCTTCATGTACCCGGCCGATGCGCGCGACCCCGACAAGCCAGGCAAGCTACGTCTGATGTACGAAGCCAACCCGATGTCACTTATCATCGAGCAAGCGGGAGGCGCTGCTACCGATGGGCAGCAACGTATCTTGGATATTCAGCCAACTGGGTTGCACCAGCGTGTTGCGGTATTTCTTGGCTCGAAAAATGAAGTTGAGCGTGTGACGAGCTACCACCACTGATGCGCGATTGGTTTGGCAGCGCAAGGCCTGGATCCAATTTGCGGCGCGGCAGGGCGATTTGATAAACTACAGGCCTGTGCTGATGTAGCTCAGTTGGTAGAGCAACTGATTCGTAATCAGTAGGTCGGAAGTTCGATTCTTCTCATCAGCACCAGAAATCTCAATAAATTCAATGGGTTATAAAAATTCATCAAAGTAAAAGTAGTATACTTGATTGTATACTACAATCCAATCGAACCATAACACATTGGTCTATCTGGTTTGATGAGCAAAAAGCACCCATCAGATGTAATTGATTCGTCGACCACAGACGAAGACCAAAGCGCATTCGTCAGACATCGCACCGTCCCGTTGCAGGAATCAATTTGCACAATCGGTCGTGGCTATCCAGACAAACTTGTCTTATTCAAGATTCCAGCATCACGATATTGGTGGTGTCGATATTTCACAGGTCGTAAGGTAGTAAAGCAATCGACCAAAACGGAAAACAAGACTGAAGCAATCACCTTTGCAAAGCGGTTCTACGAAGACATTCTGCTTAGGGAAAGAAATTTACTGCCGATTGGTAAGAGTTCTAGTTTTCGAAGATTTGCTGATGAACTAATTGAAGAGCAAGAACGATTGATAAAGCGTGGTGACAGAAACCCGCTTATGAACATAAACGATAAGCAAAAATTAAAACACGACCTTTTACCTTTCTTCAAAGATTTCAATATCAAAGAAATTAACTACAAGAACATCAACCAGTTCGTTGATACCCTAACTGAGAGGTCACTAAGTTCATCATCAATTAAGAACCATCTAAATTTACTTCACAAGATATTTCAAGTTGCTTTGAGGGAGGGTGCTATTCAAAACATCCCAACTTTCCCAAAAGTAAAAGTGAAAGACTATCCAAGGGGATGGTTTACAACAGAAGAGTACGAACACCTTAGGTCTGTCGCAACTGAGATGGCAGAAGAGGGTCAAGAAGTGAGAGGTCACCGTGTCACAGATGAATTAAGGTTGATGATTACTTTCATGGTGAATACCTTTCTTCGTCCAAGCGATTTAAAAGAATTGAAACACAGAAACGTACAAATAGTTCACGGTGACCATGACTTTCTTAGAATTTTGCCAGAATCCTCAAAGACGGAGAACACACCAATAATCTCAATGGCTGTTGCGATAAAAATTTACAGAGATATTATCGAATTTCAGAAAAACAATGGTCGTGGGTATTCAAAAGATGATTTTGTATTCTTTCCTCATCTTAGGGGGGAGGATTCAAAAAAGACCAAAGGAAAAGATAAGACAAACAGAGACTATGCGCTACAAACGATGCGTAGACAATTTGAAGAATTACTTCGACAGGCAGAACTTAAACAAACACCGACTGGACAACCACGAACTCTTTACTCTCTGCGACATACCGCAATCATGTTTAGACTAACTAAGGGGGATAAGATTGACTCTCTTACATTGGCAAAAAATGCCCGAACTTCTGTTGAGATGCTAGAGCGCTTTTATGCAAAACATCTCACACCAGAGATGAATGTCGACAAAATACAGTCAATGAAAAAGCGACAAAAAGGAGTAGAGACCAATTAGGTTGAATTCCCTACTGCTTCGTAGCATCCAACGCACGACGAAACTCTTGTCGTCGTGCATCAGTCCAGCCCCATGCTCCGTAGAACAATTCAGGCTGTGGCTCAATTCGACGGTCGTAGTAAATCTGATAGCGACGACACGCTTCTTCTAGCAATTCAATCGGCACATCATCAGGATAGCGTCGGCGTATCTGTCGAATCAGTCTGTTCAGATAAGTCATACCGTTCACCCGCACCTTGCCAGTCAGTCACAGTGACCTAACGCTGCTGACTGTCTGTAGTAATGAGCATTCCACACCAATATCATTCTAGCAACACAGCAGCAACACCACTGCTGCCCCACGCTACTGCCACGCCATCACAGCATTTCCACTGCTGCCTGCTGTGCTGCCAAAA
>Ga0194117_10002872_pt1 | contig 17862 bp, 9 predicted proteins | sample TA2MahsurfametaG_FD_160579 | JGI IMG/M metagenome (GOLD analysis project Ga0194117, IMG submission 160579) | Freshwater microbial communities from Lake Tanganyika, Tanzania - TA2015009 Mahale N1 surface | ecosystem: Environmental > Aquatic > Freshwater > Lake | place: Tanzania: Lake Tanganyika...
CCCCGCATTATGGGAGGTAATACTAACAAAAGATTACAACACGAAGATGGTGGATTCAATTTAAAGGACGCTTTTATTTCTGAAAAAAGAAATAGGGCATGTAACTTGGTAAAATTATCAAACAGAATGTCGAAGATACTGCAAGAATTAAATAATTTTTTTATATATTTTCTCACTCTTTCTCATCTTCTTTGAGGCAAAAGTATTAAAAATTTAATTTTAGTTGCATTGTTGAAATAATTATAATTTAGAATTATGAAAAAAGTGCATCTAGTCGACGAGGATATCAAAGACAATAGAAAAATCATTGTAGTTCTGGAAAAAGCATCACTTTAAGTCGCTGCTTTCAAAAAACATGAAAATGTTCTATTAAATGGTGATTAACATGCCAACTATATCTCCAACAAACTCAAAAAAGATCCTGCTGATTATAGACCAGATATCACACATCAATGTTTGCTCACTCTCATGGATAGTCCACTCAACAAGGCAGGTAAACTTCAAGTTTACGTAACTACAGCCACCAATCAAGTCATCAAGATTCATCCTTCAACCAGAATACCCAGAACTTACAAAAGATTTGCGGCTCTCTTTGCTCAACTCCTCAAAAGATTGTCGATTCGAGCTGAAGAAAGTAGCTAGACTCTTTTGTAAGTCATAAAGAGCCCAGTAAAGCAGCATCTCCCTCCAGATAGTATAAAAATAGCCCTTGAAGTCACTGGTAGACTGATTCACGCAGCTAAACTTGCCAAATAACTTAAAACTGATAAGCCAATCGTTTTCGTAGTCGGTGCTGTAGCTAAAGGAAATCCAACTACTGAAGTAGACTACATCCAAGACTCTGTATGTATATCTAAATATGCTTTGTCTGCTTCAGTTTGTCTGAGTCGTTTGATGAATACATACGAAGATGTCTTCGAGATAATGTGAATGCTGTATATGATTTAATTCTTTTTATGTAACTATAAGAAAGCAATCAAGAACAAAATAATCATTTAAGGTCACGATCGATGATAGTGCGCCATTTATCCCAGATCTCCTTTGGTGATTTACGAAACACCATTTCTACCTAGTTAGGGCTATTATTTTGTTGGATATTAATAAAAATCTAACGAGTCAGATTTCTAACCTATAGGGAACCATCAGTTATATAGCTATTCATCACTCCCAGCAGTTTAGGATTTTATTTGAGCAATCCGATATTAAAGCTATCTTTTTATAACAGTCTCAATAGAGTCAATGCCACTTTGAGCTTGATTGGAATTGCTTTAGTTTGACTATTACTTGTTATCACTCCACATAGCTTTGAGGTTGAACAATAATAGCAGAGTGATTTCACACATTTGTTTACCTATTAGATTATGAAGGAATTTGTATCTTGCGCTTTTTTGAGTAGTTTCACAAAAATTGCTTCAAGGAAAGGATCCATTGATTTTTTAAGAGCCTCACACATCTCGGCTAAAGTTATCATTGCATTTTTGGCAAGAGTAGATCTCAAAGATTATACGAGTTTTAACACCTCAGGCATGATAGTTTGCAAATTTTGTTGTATCTGAGGGTAGAAATCTTAGTGATTTTTTATCAATCTACGTATAGCATCAAGACTATCAAATTGCTTACTCCATTCATTATCTTTTGAAATGTTAGTTGTAAGTTATTTCAGTAGTTATCTAGGATTAGCAACTGGAGCTAGTTACTATTTGGAAATATATTGGGTCGCTTTGTAGTCAATTTGATGTTACTTTTTCTAAGTAAACATAAACTTACACTTGTGGTCTTTTTTATTGAAAAAGGCTATTTTTATGATTTTATAGTTTCATTCTAGATTTTCTAGACTTTTTACTCTTTAGCTTTAGGAAACTTCATCTGTTTAATAACTCTCTATGGCTTAATCTCTATCTTTTATTACTCAAGCTCATCAAAAGTATTTTTATTCTGGTACTACTTAGAACTTATTACTAAATTTGTATTTTCCTCTTTGAGGACCTCAGATGCAACTTTTTTCACTGGTTTTGGTTTTAGAGGGAGTTTCTTTTCTTAAACTTGAAAATCGTCGATCTTATTGATAGAATTGGCTGTTGCACTTGATCTACAACTTTATGTTCCTCTCTTTATTATTTTACCACTAGAAGGATCGCTTAGCTAAGCTTTTGGATATTCTGAAAAGGACTATGTTTTATTAGATGTATGGCTTGTGCCAAGCATTAACTTTTGATCTTTTCTCTCGAATGGATCCTCTGATACGATTTCCTTCTTTCCTCCTCCAAAAGTAGGAGCTTCATACTTAAAATCAGTAAAAGTATCTTCAGAAGGAGACTTATCTACTTTTTTGGCAAACTAGAATTTAGTCAAAAAACGATTATTTTAAGAATCAGCCAGATTAGGCGAACGTTCGGCTTGCCATGTCATTCCTTTATTCATATTATTATTCTTAGCATCTTCCCAACGTTCTGATTTTGATTCCGGCATCGTCCTTTCCTTTAGTCTCTCCAGAAACATATCATAGTAAACTTTATTAAGTTTTTTTTGCAGAATATACTTGACTTATTCCATATTAGAATTCATACATATTTTGACCATACAGTCCAAAGTTTTAATTTTGATTTTTGTATTTTCATTTGATAGCTGAGATGCTACTTCACTTAGAACTAGGTTCATATCCACAGGTATCACTGCAGAGTAATAGTCTTGCAGAAAGGTTAGGATTTATTACTTACCAACCACTGAGCAATTACTCAGCTTATTTAAAATTCTCTTCAAAGACTCTTTGTTTTAGTTGTTGAATATTTTCTTCAAGATCTTTGTGGCGATCTGTCTTACAGCCATTTTCAAATCACATACTTTCTATATCATAACCTCTTCGATTCTCCTAGTCCTTTACTTGATTTGTACAGGACATCTCATAACTAAAGTATAGACGATGTTCATTGCTGTTATGCATATTTTAAAATTGTAGTCATAAGTATAATCTAACATTTGGTCTACGAAACTCTAAGTGATTGATTAAGGTGGCTAAGTTTGCAACAATTTACTCATTTCTTCAATTATTTATGATTTAACCTTTATAGAGGAAGAAGTACTTTCCAGTCTGACTATTGCTGAATGGATTAGATTAATTTTTAAAGCTCACTTACTGGCTTTTTAGCCCTAGGTTTCTCAATTTATATTTTTGCTTGCTATGGTTTGAGTTGTAAACTGACTCCTAACTTCTAAGCCAGTTGAGCAAATTCATTCGCTATAACTTTGTCAAGTTTTGGCAAAACTTTAGGAGCGTACTCGTTCTTCACAAAAGAAGCAGCAGTCTATTTTTATCTTTATTTACTTGTTAGGTTGCCTTTTGTATAAGTGCGTGCTGGTGACTACGAAATGCGATTACCAATCTCAGAAGGTCATCAATAAGATTGAAATTGACTGGGTAGGTGATGCATTTGGGTTCTATGACAAGGAGACTCTGAAAAGAGTGAATTATTTTTTGAATTTGCTTCCACTGATCAGGGTTCTCCTTCAACTTGGTAAGATATCCTTTGATAATCTCGTCTATTTTTTAGTATTTCTTAATGAAAATAAGCAACAAGTAATGTGCTGCTTTTCTCACTTAGGCCTACATACTACAACTGCTACATTCTCGTCAGAAAGAAGAGCGACTATCTCCTTGAAGTCGTAGATTTAAGCTGCTATCTTTTATTTATAATTCGTTGCTAATTCTGCCAACAGTTGTAGGGCATAGATCTTGGTCGTTGTATCTTCGATACAATATAAAATGGGGCATAAAATATTTGCGATCTATAGGGCATGTGGGGCAAAAATGTTGGGTTAGTTTACAGCCAGATAGATGAGTTTTTTAAAGCTCTCGATGTTTCCTTCTGTTTCTTCATCGAAGAGGCTTTAAATTAGTTACTTTATATAAGCCATAAATTATTATACAAATCCCATTCATCTTAGTAACTCTCTTCATAAAATGAAAGAAAAATTATCAAGAGACATCTGTCGAAGCAGAATATTTTTGGAAAGTTATTGGATGCAAAAAAATTCTATATACTCATCCGTTCAAATATATAAGAAATACTTTCTTTTTGTACCAATTTTTAGCTTCATCTATTTAGATTTTACAAGCTTAAAAAACTTAACATCAAATTTTAAATTATATGTATGACTAAGGGATTGGATTATTATTATATTTACTATGTATAAAAACTTGAGTTGCCGACGCAGAAATAATAAACCAAAAGGCTTAGAGGTTGGGAGGTATGCATAGATGTAAATAAATGAACAATTTAAGTGTATAAATAAGAGATTGTTAAAACTTAAATTTTGGAAAAAATTTCTTGCTATGATAAAATCATTATTTTCTAGCATTAAATATACTTTTTATACTTTTCTGAACTATGATTTTAATAGTTTCACGTTAAATGACTACAGTTTTGACAACACTATTAAAGGAGTAAGTAAGAAGAGTAATTCTGACTGAAATCAACGTGACAAATATGCTACTTTTAGAATAATAATTGTAAAATAGATGGAGAACAAAAATTCAAGTTTCTCGGAAGCAACAGAAAAACTGAACAAAGTACAAACCAAAATAGGGATAAGCAACTCACAACTATAAACTTACAAAGAAAAAATAAGGAATTTGTCTTAAAAATTATAAAATTTAAAATAGAAAAGTCCCTCTAACTATTATCCCAACAAAAATGATTACATCATAAAGAAGAATAAATCCAATGATTGTATCAGCAGAAATCAGCCTGCCTATCTTTCTACGCTCTAGAAACTATAGTAAGCAAAAAGAATAAGTTCAGATATCAAGACCAGGCTTAAGATGTATAAAAGTAGTATCCAACAGCCTAATCACAAGAAAAGCAATTCACAACCCAATGAATTCAACGAAAGCTAGCCCAAACACTAATACCAATCGAGGCTTCCTTACTATATACATGAAGAATCATCTTCTGAATTTAATTTTAATCGAAGGAAATTTAAGCGACTATAAATAGATGATTTTAAATTAATACACTTTATAAAATAGGGACAGTTTGGCTCTGTCCATTTTGCAAAGTAATCACAATCTAATTTAGGCATATTGCTACTAATTTCCTCTGCGCTCTCAAAAAAATACCAAAAAATATTTTTGAAGGTGATCCTAACAACATCAAACAACTCATACGCTAAGTAAAAATTCAAACTTTTTTGAATCATCCTAACATCGCCCGCCTCTATACCTGTTTTGATGACTCTGAGCATGTATATCTCATGACGTAGTATTGTAATTGTGGTAATCTTTACGACGCTTTGAAAAAATAAACCCGTTTTGAAGAGTAAAAAGTGAAGAAGTATATAAGGCAGGTATGCCAAGCAGTCAATTATATGCACAATCATGACATTATACATCGTGATATCAAACCTTAAAATATACTGTTGCAACGAGTAATCTTTAAATTACTTAGGATATTGTTAAATTATGTGATTTTGGCTGGTCTATCAACTCCCCACTACCCAGAGCAACACAATGTGGTACACCCCTCTACTTTTCTCCATAAATAATCGAGAGTAAACAATATGACAGCAAAGTCGACATTTGGAACATTGGAATTTTGACTCACTAGTTACTTTTTGGAAAAATACCATTTTAAATAATGTGCCATGACGATCTCTACAAAATCGTCTAAGAAGATATTAAGATTTCAAAAAATCCACGCATTTCACCTGCAGCTGAAGATTTCATTCTGAATTGTCTCAAAAAGGATCCTAAGTAAAGACCTCCTATGATTAAATTAATTGATCACTAGTTTATTAACCAGTGATTTACTACTTCCTGCCTATTTGTGAATCGATTTTATCAAAATTCATTCTTTATTTGTGTTTATCATGTTCTTTATTATAGAGTTGATATTAATTTAATGTCCTTCCTTTATTTTGGCAACGTACCGGCTTCAGTGCCCCCAGTTTTCGATACAACTCCTTGTATGAAAGAAATGCTTCAATATGAAGATTGCGTCTTCGAGTAACTATAATGAAATGCAGTGCTAATGTTCCCCAAAAATAAGTTTTCCATCCCAGCTGGCCCACTATATGGCCACGTCTTTTAACTGATGGAAAAACAGTTGAAATCAATCCCGAACACATTTTCTACTTGAATCCAAATGACTATCAGTACCTGCGTCCTTTGACTAAAAAAAATAAAAATTTCTTATGGGAGTGTGAAGAGGAAAGATTCGTTTTCAAAGCTTGCCTGAGAAAACTAAGTAGCCTTGAACGTTCTGCAAAGCATACTAGTTGGGATAGTGCTCAAGTAGCTAACTTGCAGCTCACTTGATAAATAACTAACAATAATCAAATCTATTGTGCATCATTTAATTTTTAATCGTCATCAAAAATAATGTCCTACAAAATTAAATCCTTGAACAAATGCATACTAAAACATTCCTAAATCATTAGATTATGATATGATAGTGTTGATAATAAAAAGGAGAGGGTTTAAATAGGATGGATCATAATTTTTGTGCTTTTTCGGTACGCTTCTTTCTGATTTACAAGTTTTTCTGACGTCTTGCTTCTTGTTGAGCCTAAAGTTTTTGAGAGTCAACCTTTTTAGCTTTTTCCTTGAAGATAGCTTCAATAAGGACAGTTCTGTTCTTAAATTGGTTACCCTTTGAAGCAAGGTAGAATTTGTGATACAAAGTACGATCGATTTTCTTGGCTTCTCTGTATTTTCTGAGCAATCTTCTGAGGACTCTTTGTCTTCTCACCCAAAGGATTTTGGTTGGCATTCTGCTTTCCAAAGTACCTCTGCGTTTACCAGCACCAGTGTGGTTACCTTTACGTTTAGCTTCAAGATGAAGTCTAGCACGTGCGCGTGAATGAACGACTTGTTTTCTCTTCATGATAAGACCGTCCTTGATTAGTTTACGAACGAAAACTCTGGAGTTGGCTTGACCGATTTGTTCAACCTCGTTGGGATCCATCCACACTCTCTTCTTTCCGCATTTAAGAACTTCAGCAGCTAATCTTTTTTGGCTTTTCAGGTTCACCATAATTCTAAACAAATATAATTTTTTAATAAATTGTAAAATAATATTCGATAGTTGATGCAGACAGAATACTAAAAATTCCCCTAACCTTAAGAAATCAAATCCAGAGACCCTAAGTATACAGTTGGAGCCAATGAAAGCAAACGAAGCTGGAAAGTTGGAGTTAATAAGACCTCATCAAAATGCACATTGAGCAAGGGATCAGGATAAACTTGGTAGGAGAGGAAGCAAAGAGCTGAGGAAAAGAAAGCTTTGAGAGAGCAGATCAAGTAGTTCAAGTAAAAGAAGATTGCAAAAAGAAAAGATCAGAGAGAGATGAGGAAGCAGAGGAAGAAACAAAAAATGTACAATGAGATAAAGTCAGGTCAATTCTAAGTGATTAAGAATACCAAGAACATGAAAAAATGGAGCAAAAAGATTAAAAATCAGCTTGTAAAATTACCTGCGGAAATCTTCGAAAACCTAATTAACAAATGATACTCTTATGTTTTAAGTTTGTTTAGTTACTTAGATTCATTATTAATATAGTCAAGTTTGATTAAACTCTCAATCATAGTTAATATATTTCTCATATTTTTTTAAAGCTAGAATTTAATTTAACACAACAAAGATCATATAGCTTTACATTCATCTCTTCTTGTCAACCGAGTAGGGACAAAAGAGACAACTCGCCTAAACTTAGTCAGTATCGATTATCATAGAGGGATTCTTATTTATCTAAGCTACTAAAACTTCCTTAGACATCGCGAAAAATTCATCAAAATTCATAGTTCTCTTATTTTTGAGATAGCTTTATATTTTGTCTTTGGCATGAGATTGTTCAGTTGTTGCTTTCAACTGACTTAGATCTATTTCTCCGTTGGATGGTTCGTAGGAGTCAAAGGCCTACTTGATTTGCAGTATTTGATTCTGATTTAAGCCCTGATTTAAATATTTTTGCATGGGGAAGTCTCTAAGGTTGACTTTATTTGAATAGTTTTCAGAATTTCCCATTAAATCTTTAATATGTTATTATAATTATTCCCAAAACATTCCAAAGTAACCTTCAAAGGTCATTACCTCATAATCTTATCTTAGATGGGAAACTAACTTTAAATTTTTCTTCTATTTTTTTTTCGACGACACTCAAACTTTATTTATTTAATCGAATTATTTCTAAACATAGTTTATGCTAGTTCAAACTCTTATCTTGGTGGTAATTAGAAGTATTTTGTAATAAATTTTTTTATTTTATTGCTCATGTCGCGAATTCCCAAGTAAAATAAAGTTTTTGATAAATAAAATTAACTAAAATAACATATGATTAACATAGTTGTAAACTAAGTCACAATTATCTTCTCAAATAGCCACTCAAAGGTTAGTTTGCACTTCCTTTTTTTAACAACTTAAATGTTGTTTTTTGATTATCTATTTCGAAATCCCTTTAGGGTTCGTCGATGTATTTCTTGATCTAGCCTGAATGAGCTGAGACTTTTTATTTGCCTAGAAAGTTTTGCTTTGCACGGAAGAATGGGTTGTCGTTGTTAAATGTGGTGCTCCCTGTTATATAATCTTTGTCATTTTTCTATTAAATTGGAGCAAAGTCCCACTTTTATGAATGGTAGAGCAGTGAACTCTGTCTTTTCAAAGGTTTCCCTTTGCAGCCGCTAAGAAGATGTTCCATAACGGAGTTCCCTTTCAATGAAAGAGTTTTAAACGTCTTCATTCTTTCTTTATTATTTTTGATGGACAAGTCTGTAGAAGAGTCTGATTGGAAGACTTCTGTTGCATATTTCTTCCTCTCTGTTGCTGAATTTTGACTCATTTTTAAAATTCTCAGTAATAGAAATATATTATCAATTGATAATATAAGTAAAAATCATTTAACTCACAATAGGTTTCTGTGTTTTTAGCTGCACTTTTAATCCAGCTACTACTATGTTTAACAGATATTTATACCATTTCTTCTTAGAGTACTCTTTGGAGTGTTTACTTTGAGGTTCGGTCTAATTTCATATTTAGAGTCCTTTAAGTATTGTAAAAAAGTACTTAATAAATCTTATTTTTCAGTTTTGTATCTCTAAAATCGTATGATTTAAGAATCAAAAATCTGATTATTTTCACTCAGAAGGTTTTCATAAACTCCTTTAAGGATATTCAGTAACACTTTTAAAATAGTGCTTTTCCAAAAAATATTTACATCAATTTACTTAAACCATCATAAATCAATCTAAACATCAAAATTCATAAACTCTATCAGTTTTTATTGCTTAGATAACTCTTCTCTATTTGACAAACTTTGTTTTTATGGTCTCATATCCCTCTTTGAATATCTGAATGAGTCGGGACATGTATAGGTGATAGTTTTGATGATACAGTATTTATTTTTTGTAAACTGTGCTAGGGATAATCTTGAAAAAGAGTGCTCCACCAATTTTTAAAGTTTAATATAGATGTACTTTCCTTTGTAGTCTTCAATACAGCCTTTGACCATATTCAAGTAGTTTTTTCTGCGTTAATTTAATCCATCCATTTGCCGCCAAGAAATTCGAATCCATTAATTACAATACATAAGCTATCAAAAGTGTACATCACTAATAATTTTTTTTTAGTGACTGTATGATCCACAAATATGTACATTTCCAAGTTCTAAATGCATAAATATATACCTCTAAGGTTTGGATCCAAATATACTTTTAAGTTCGACCTCCCTTATACTTAAGCATTTAAAAGCTATTTTCTATCTCTATTTGCTATGTTTTTTCTTATAAGTTTGATGCTAAATGGAAAGTTGATACTTTTTCTGGTTGCTTCTCAACTTCAATTGCATTTTTAACTTCGATCTCTTCTCTATGTTATTCTTTACTTTCCTTCTCCTCTTTTAATTTTCTCTTTTTTTCCTGTTCTTCCTATATTATCCGTTCCTATTCTTGTTTTTCCAGAGTTTAGCTATTGTATTTTTGGAAGTTTATCTTGTAATTGTTGACTATGATCTCCTCTGATATTTTCTGATTTCCGAAAAAGCCAGTGTTGCGTCCCAAAAATCCATAGACTGTGTTGAAAAAATCATCAAAGTTGCCTTGTTATTACAGTATCTTCATAAGAATACAGTCAAATTTAGTATATTCCTCTATAATATTTGGTTTGATTTATTGATTATAATTAAATAAAAATCAAGTTAAAAAGTTAACTATCTAGTAAAGTAACAAATACTGATCCAGAATTATTTTTATTTTTATTTTTTGAATAGTTGATAAAGCCAGAGATAAAAATATAGAGAAAACAATGTTCACAAAAACGTAGCCTAATTTTATACTTCACCGTACTTCCGTTTCATCTCTTCATTCAGATTTTTGAGTGACTATGTTAAAATAGTTTCATTTAAACCTTCATTAACTTTGTAAAGTTGATAGATCTTGAAATCTAAATCTTTGACAATTGTATTCAACTTTTCATTTTCTTTGATTAATTTAAAGTTGATACTTTTCAATCGATTGTATTCCTTATCATCTGCTCTACCTTATTTTATCGGACTCATCTGCTTCTGCGGAGACCTGCTTTTATCACTCGGTTCGATCACATTTTTAAGTACCTGAATCTATCTTTATTTTTCAATTAACACTTTTTTTAACTAATTCTATATTTGATTGTAGTTCAAAAGCGAGAGTCTCATTTGTTCTGAATACTTGTAATATTAGTCAAGTTTCCTTTTGTACTCTTCACAAGTTTTTGTCATCATAGATACTTCTATTTATTTCAGATTAGTGTTATTTTATAACTATGTCAATTTGGAGATCAATTTCTCTTCAAGCTGTGAAATTTTTCCCAAATAAGAAGCTTTTTCTTAGTGAAGTATTTTTGTTTCAGCTTCTTTTGACTAAATTTATTTTTTGAACTATTCTTCGTTTTAGATTAGCTATCTCATCCTAAACTCCATATTTTTTAGACTTTACTTTAGATCTCCGATTTCTCCTGATAACTATCGAATCACCATCTACTTGCTTACTTAGGTATTTTTATCAATGTCTTTAGACTATTCCATTATTTTTGATATTTTCGTAAACTATTCCTTATAAAACTGAGCAGCAAGACTTATCTGTGTTAACTGTTACTCTTTCTGTCTGAGGAGTTCTTGTTGGCCATTCAACATCTTTTCGTATCCTTCGATCATTTTTTTCTCCTTTTACTTTAACTCTATGATATATTGAGTTCTTTCTCTTTCCTAAAGCTAAAATTGTTTCAATTTGAGTTGTATGAGTTTTGAAGAAGCAGAGGAATCCATTTACTACTTGACCTTTTGTTATTTATTCCTATTCATTTCATTTTTTAACCTCATAATCTATGCATTAAGTTTTTAGACTTAATGAATTAATCCTAAATTACTGTTGCACTCTTATTTGACATTTTTTTAGTTACTCAGTCTATACTTCAGATTACGATTGAGTTCTATCTATATTTCCAATTTGTATTTTAATTCTTTTATACTTCTCTAATTCTCTTCGATTTTTTGAGTGGCTTCAAAAAGCAAAGCCTCTTTCTGAAACAGCTCTGTCTTTGTTTTTGTTAGTTAATCTTTATAAATAGGTTGAATCTCTCTTTAATTTGACATGAATTTCTCAAACTTGGATACATTCCAAGTTTAATCATCAATTTTCGACAATATTTTTTACCCAAAATAATTCATGTCTTTTTCATCGGTTCTGTTCAAAGTTACAGACTTGAAAAACTCTTTCTTTTCATTTATCAAACCTCTATAGCTCAATTTTTAATCGTAAGGCACTATATCAATTTTTCTCGGCGTTCGATCAACAGCTTCTTATTTTATTGTCCCCTCAGATAAAAAATTAATATTTTTAGTAATGTCCGACTCTTGACGACTATGTCTGTATACCTGCTTTTTAGATGAATTGGGGTACTCTTAAAACTGCTTATAAGATTTTTGGGGTGTCTCGTTTTTTTGCCCAACCTCTTGAGAACTCTTCATCAACGTATAGTTTTTACTACCTACAGAAATTCCCTTTATTTTTTCCTTATGATGATGAGATTATTGAGGATTATTGCTTTAATAATGCGAATAACTCTGATTGGGCATATATGAGTAAGGTTGTAGATGCTTGGGGATACTGAAATGATCGAGAGGAACGTTATTTTATTCACTATTTGCAAACTGTGATGAATTTTTTTTATTGTTAAACTTAGTAGATTCGACTATTGACTTGACTGGCATGATTTTATTTGTAATGCTATTTTCAGCTTTCATTGTGATTAGATGGTAAAAATTATTCTAAGATATATTCTGAAAAAGGATCATCATAGCTTACTAATTATGGTCAACAAATAAAAAATAGATTTTTTTAGCAAGGTTGTAGATAAAGTTAATAAATTGTGGGAGATAGGTCAAATAAAAATTAATTATAAAAAATATACTATGCGTATCGGCAAGAAAAAAACAAGAAACTAGCCTTGCAGGTCACCAAGTCCTGACATTGCTAATCGTAGTATCATTAAAAACACCACCATAGAAGTTGATGATATTAAAAGTAAAATGAAGAAAGTAGAAGAGAAGGAAATCAAGTTTTAACTTGAAAGTAGCTTTTCTATACTTGCAGGTCACAGTGACCTCAACGCCAGTTTTGATGGCAAATACAAACAACTACTAGACGAATACACAAAAATGAAGCTGTAAATCAAACAACTTTCAGAACAGAACAAATTACTCAATTCATAGAACAAAATGTTGTCGCAAAAAGAGGACAGACAAAAGGCTTTTTCGCAACTCACGGGAGCTTTGCTTTCCAGAAATGAAAATTAACCTGTTTTAAGGGAAAAGGTCACTAATTTAGAAGTTGATAAAAGAAATCTTTAAAGAGAACTTAATCAGTAAAGATAAAAATATTAACTGAGTTTAAAAAATATTGAACAATTAAGATTCCAAGAACAGTTCCTCAAAGACTAGCTAGTGAGGATCGCAGCAAGCGATAGCCATTCCCCTGAGTCTGCGATGAGCCAAAGAGATCAATAGTTAAAATTAACACTTTTCACCAACAATTTATTCACAACTTTTGAAACTAATTTCAGAAGTCGTCTCAATGAGCTTAATCATAGAATTAATAAGATTTAGGTTCAATAAAAAATAATCAGATAGACACATTCTCGTTTGATTGCTTAAAGTAGGTTAAATAAAACACCAATTTCTTATAAAAGTTCAAGGAAAGTAGTTCCTTCAACAGGAAAAGCTGAGTCAAAATCGAAGGAGTTATCTCTAAGTAACTATAGATCTGAACAATAACCATATGGAACGAGCTCTCCCCCTTCGGCAAAAAGAAAAACATAGGATTCAGTCGGAAAAATTGAAATTTAGAACTTTTCTTTAAATGAATAACTGAGAGCCAAAAACTATGAAATATTAAGATTAAAATAAGAGAAGGATCATCTGATTTCTACTTTACAAGATGTCTAGAAAGACAAAAAATCATCAACTCCAAAATTCCGATAATCAGATGACAACATCTTCAAAAAGATGACGAACCTAGAAGTAGCTATTAAGGCATAGCAAGATCAAAACTAGACACTTCATTTTGAAAATGAAAGACTCAATAGATTGATTCTACAAAAGACAAATGAGATTTAATAGCTGCACAATTTTATTGAGCACCAAAAGAAAATCATAAAATCTTATGAAATTTAGCTCAAAGAAGACAAATAATGCCGATTGTGTTGTATAAAGAACAACTAAATTTAGTAGCTCAAGAATTAAATATCTAAGTTAGAGGAAAAGTACAAAAAAGATTTATATGAATTGCAGTATCAGCTCAAAATTTAGAGAGAATAAACTGAAAATAAATTGCGAAGAAACTAATCTCAAAGCAGCTAGATATTTGAAAATCTAGATCATAAGTATCAGAAAACAACTAAAATGAATGAGGATCTTCTACAATAATTACTCAATGTCAAAAAAATGTTGGAATACATCAAGTAAAAATTCCAACTCACCTAACTCTCCTCTCTTCTTTAAGAAAATTTCGAATTTTATACTTAAATATAGGAGAAGTTTTATGCAGAAAGATAAGAGTATGATAGGTCACTCCTCTAACTTAGAAAGGCTCTACTCACTAAACAATAACAAATTGTCAGTTTGTAAACTAAATTAAGCCTCAAAGCAAAAGAGGCCGAACTACTCTAAATCTAAGTGGGAAGACTAAAATAATTGAATACTGAGTTCCACTAAAACAGCATTTAAAGGCTTAAAATAAATCTCAACTTCATGAATAGAGATCGTATAGAGTCCAAATCTAAAAAGTTTAAGCAAAACAACATGAATGTCCTTGACAAAGTCAAAGAAGGAAACGATCGACTATCAATTCTATATCAAAAGGTATATTTTTTATTATTTAGGTTTCCAACTCAATCAAACTTGATTTTTCTCGACGATTATAGTGAACATCAATCTAGGAGATATCATGATATGTGTAGTAATTATAAATCTAAGACTAAAGAAAAATATGAGTTATAAATTGATCAACTTGGAATGTCAATCCCTTTCTCTAAAATTAAGTGTTCCAATGTTATTTTTGGGTATTTCTTAAGTGGTTAGTGAGGTTTAGAATACAACGTGATGATATCGAATGATCTCTGTTGTTTGTCATATACCTTTGCACATTGATTGTAGTTTGTATAGACAACATTCACATTATCGTTTCCTTTGGCTTAAGTTTTCTGGTTCTGCTTTTTCTATAGACTGTTAGAGCCGTATGTCGAAAGGACTGATGGCCGGACAGGAGGCTGTTTGTTCGAATTCAAAGATACAGAGCTACTGCGGCTTCGTTAAGACATGTTAGATGAGGCACGATTACTAAATTTTTCTGTATTGACTGCAATATTCTCATATCTTTTAGGAGCAGTTACAGATTAATATTGTTTTGAAGCAGGTGGTTCGTATCTTTGTTGTTGTGGGCTACGTATTTTACAAAGTACATGCTATTTGAGTAAGGATTAGAGTAGTTGGGAGAATAAAGGTTCATTTTTGAAGAGTATTACTATCGCAGAAAATTTTGTGCGTATGGCTGAGGGTCTACTTTGCCCATATGGTAAAGACTTTAGTAAGCTGCGTATGACTGACTGGATGAGGTGAATATTACAAAGTTCGGTTTTAAGGCCTTGGCTTGCGATATTCATAGGTATATAGTCGCGGGTCCATAATAAAGCCTAATAAAATAATTTATAAAAAAATCATGTCTTAGTGTATAAAAAACAAAAACCTAAAAAAACCATATTTCCAAATAAAAAACTCTAACCTTGATTATTTTTCGTACATTATTTGTCTTAAGTTATAACTCTCATTTTGTATTATTATTGAGATAAAAGTTCTAGAGGATCATTTCAGCATGTACTGCTGCAGCTAGCGTAACAAGAGCTTCCTTGCATTAGAGTGTTCAACATACTAGGGTATTTACAATGAAGGTAAGGACCGAACATGCTCGCCATAATCTTTGCCCAAACTGTATTTGTTGTCTCTCCAAGGCCGAATCCATTGTTGGGTAATGATGACAGATTAACTCCGGGGGGTACATAGATATCTCCTGTGAAATTAATCATGTTAAAAAAAGACATATAACCTGAAGTGAAGATACTTGGTTCACCATCACGGACCTTGTCAAGGATAAATTGGTACAAATTAACTTCTGGTGTGTTCATAATTTTACTAAAGAAAGTGGTCTTCGATAAAGTGGCATCTGAAGTTGGGATGTTAAATATATTCAAAGGTCTACTGAGTTTGATGTTGGTATTATCCGAGAAATATTTAACACAGCCGTAATTAGCCATATTCATGTCACAAAATTCACTAGGATTATTGATCTAATTTAGTGTATTGTTGTAGGCAGTACCTTAGAGACTAGTCAATAAAGAGCCAACGGCTCCTAAAGCATGTTGAGAAGCACATTTGGAGCCAAAATTACAAGATGGAAGCACATACTCACCATTGTATATCTGGTAAATGCGTTCTTTTATGTTGTTCATCAGTTTTGTGTAGGTATTGATATAATTAGGGCTTTATCCCATCTGCTTCGTATAGTTCCATACTACTGTGTCTGCGATGTCAAAATACAAACGGAAAGTTTAGATACTATATTCTGAGTAAGAAAATTCATCAGTGCCACTCACATCTACTGAGCATGAGGCGATTCCAGTGCTAAGCATTTTATTGAAATTAAACATACTTTTGGTAAACTGCTTAAAGTAGTCATATGGCAGCATATTCAATAGTCGAACTATGTTTGCCTCAGTAGGTTAGTTTGAGTCGATTGAGCTGAAAATTTGGTTTCTTAATTTTGCAGGATAGATGGTTGAATTAGTGATATTGGCACAAGTAGAGCAACATGATGGAGCGGTGACAGCTATGATTTGGTCAGCTGCAACGAAGGAGGCAAGCAAAAGCAAGTTGAGGAAGAAGAGTGTGTTTTGTTTTGTCATTGATTTTAATTATAAGGTCTTCAAGAACTTTGTTATATTTAAAGCAATATTAGGCCCAAAAGATAGAAAATATTATAAAGGTATATCGAACCTTTTTTCTGAAAGATAAATAAGAAATACAAAATTTATCTGGAAAAGGTTTATACTTCATACTAGAACAGAACTCTAATGATGGAAACTTAATATTTATTTTTACCTGGCGATTTCATTCTTTAAAGATATATAAATCATTTTTGCAGAAATTAAATTGTGGTTCAAGAAAATCAGTCAATTGCTGTAATATAAACCCTTTTTGAATTGTTTTCTTAATCTGTGTTTGAATTTTATTTAAAATTTCAGGATTTTTTCAGGACAAATTATCAGAACAAAAATGTAAAGCTATCAAAAAATACTCCTCTTTACATTTTACTAAGAAATACTTTTTTTGTCTTTATTGTATAATCATTCTTACTATAATAAAATATGTTAACATATTTAAAATTCATTAATGTGCTATCAAAGAAAATTCTCATGTAATCATATTTTAATTGTCCTCCACTTAAAAATCGACTACTTTTTTCATCGATGAACTCCCACCAACCATAACAACTTACAGTCTCTTTATCTTCTTTTCTATTTTCCGCTACGTTTTTGTATTACCTCTCCATAATGCCCTATTTTTATAGATTTTTAGGCCTAATTTGTAATACAGGTCTTCTTTATTGATATTTTTAGAAAGCAGTTACCTTCTAACAGTTTCTCTCCTTTTAGCTTAGCGCAGCAGATTTTATTAGACTTTCCCCATCGCTTAAAGTTAAGATGTTTTTAGTTTGAATGGTTTGGATATCTTTAGATCTGATTATTTGTTTTTGAGATAGATAATTTCTTGCTATTCTTCAGGTAGTTCTATAAATTCTACTTTTCTAATTTTATTCATATCGACCTGTTTTGCAAGTACAACTTGATTGTCACTTTAACTTGATTCTGATAAACAATCATACTAAGCCAAAGCTTCTATGATCCCCTTTTTATGTGTTTTGAGCTCTAATTACATTTTCTACTAACCATATTAACGTTTTGTATTGAGACTATCTTATGAAGATTAAATGAAAAGTTCATCTCTTTAAGTATTGATAGTGTGATATATTGGTTATTGCTGAATATTTTACATTTTTAGCTTATTTTATTGTTGTAATACTTCCACTCCAAATAGGTCAACTTCATGTATGTCTCTCTTATTAGATTAATCAAGTTTAGATTTCTAATCAAAGATGAAGTTATTTGTTGATGGAACTGCTTTTAAATTTTAGAGATAGCGATAAACCATATTGATCTAATTGTAAACAGAATGTATGACTGTAAAGAAGTGCCTGACTGTTCTGATCTTTTTACCCAACACATATTC
>Ga0194117_10002873_pt1 | contig 17862 bp, 16 predicted proteins | sample TA2MahsurfametaG_FD_160579 | JGI IMG/M metagenome (GOLD analysis project Ga0194117, IMG submission 160579) | Freshwater microbial communities from Lake Tanganyika, Tanzania - TA2015009 Mahale N1 surface | ecosystem: Environmental > Aquatic > Freshwater > Lake | place: Tanzania: Lake Tanganyika...
CAGACACTCCGCCCTTGCGCGAACCCGCGCAATTGCAGGCCATGCTCTGGCTCGCGGAAAGCCGCCGCGGCCTTAATAGCGCCCTGCATCAGGAAGGTGATCCGGATGCCAGCTTCATCTTTGCGCAGATGGAAGAACTCTGCCCCAATCCTGACCTGAACAGCTTCATGGATGCGCTGCAGAAGCGTTCCTATTTCGTGCGGCTATGGATGGAGTTTTTCGAACGCTTCCCGGTGGCAATCACGCCGGTATCCGGCGAATTGCCCTTCCGCGACCAGGAAGATGTCGAAAGCCCAGCCGCATTCCGCCGCATCATGGAAGCGCAACTCACGCAAGTGGGTCTGCCGCTGATGGGGCTGCCCGGCCTTACGGTTACCACCGGCACGGTGGGACGCATTCCCGTTGGCGTGCAATTGCTCGCCGGCCGCTACCGGGAAGATTTGCTGCTGCAAGCGGGCTCTGTCATTGAAGCCGCCGGCGCGGCCATTACGCCGATTGATCCGGTCGGGTGATCACACCCGACCGGCGCATCATCAATCAGACAATGAAAGCCTTGGCCTCGGCGTCGTAATCGCCATAGCCAAGCGTGTCGCGCAATTCCACCGAAGGCATGGCGCTGGCGGCCTCCGAAAGCCCGGCTTGCAGCGCGGCAAGGCCCGCCTTCATGCCCGCCGCCGCTGGAGAGAGCATGCCGGTTGGGAAAGTCCCTATCTTGAAGCCAAGCGCCTTCGCTTCCGCTTGCGTTGGTGTGGCACGCACCCCGCCGGGGGAGAGCACCACAAAGGAAGGCCGGCCCTTGGCGGCCGCAATCGCGCGATGAATTTCCGTATTATCGGCGGGGCTGTCCAGAAACAGGATATCCGCGCCTTCTTTGACAAACATCTCAATGCGCGCGACAGCCTCATCAATGCCGGCGGTCGGGCGGCAATCCGTGCGCGCCAGAATCAGAATACCGGATTCCTTGGCAGCTTCAACGGCCGCGCGGATTTTCATGCGCGCTTCTTCGCGTGGCAGGCAGGGCTTGCCCGCAGCGGTCAAGGCGCGCGGCGTTATCTTGTCTTCAATCAAGATTGCAGCCGCCCCGGCGCGACCATAAGCGCGCACGGTGCGCTGCACATTCATGGCATTGCCGTAGCCATGATCACCATCGGCTAGCACCAGCGTATTCGGCGCGGCACCACGCACCATATTGAAACCGTCAAACATCTCGGCGAAGGAAATCAAATCCAGATCCGGCCCGCCCAGGCGGCTTGCGGCAACGCAGGAACCGGACAGAAAGGCGGTTTCAAACCCTGCGGCAGCAGCCATTTTGGCCGATAGCCCATCCCATACGGCGGGCATGACAAGGAAATCAGGCTTGGCGAGCAAGGCGCGCATTCTTTCAGGCGGGGTCATGATGTTTCCTCAATCAAGGTGAAGATGCGGCACGCTAGATCGAATCGCGCGTACCACCAATACCTGCGCCTTGCTGCGCCAGCGTCCCGGGCATAGGCTCTCTCGCAAGAAACGCCCAAGGAACTGCAATGCCGATCATTGACGCACAAGTCCATGCCTATGAACGCAACCTCCCGGGCCGCCCCTGGCATGCGGTGCTGCATGGCCCGCCCGAGGTCACTGGCGCCGATATGGTGAAGGCCATGGATGCCGTCGGCGTGGCTGGCGCCATTCTGGTTTCCGCCTTCACCATGTATCGCTTTGACGCAAGCTATGCGGTTTCCGTGCGCAATACCTATCCGGAGCGTTTTGCTCTGGTGAAGCCGGTTGATCCCAATGATCCGGCGGTTGCGGACACCATCGCCGATTGGCAGGCGACCCCTGGTGCGGTTGGCATTCGCATCATGATGCGCGGCGATGTCTCCGCTGATTCTGCGGATCCCGGCATCAATCGCGTGTTGGCAACGGCCGCGAAACGAGACCTGCCGGTCAATCTGCTTTGTTGGGGCAGGCTTGATCAGGTGCATGAATTGGCGCGGTGCAATCCGAATACGCGCTTGGTGATTGATCACCTTGGCCTGCAACAGCCTTTTGAACCACCGCGCATGGATCATGGCTTTGCCGAATTGCCAAAGCTGCTGACGCTGGCGGCCTTCCCCAATATCGTCGTGAAGATCACCGGCGCCTGCACACTCTCGCGCGGTGAATACCCTTACGCCGATATCTGGGAACCGCTCGCGCGCATATTCGATGCTTTCGGCTTGCAGCGTTGCCTATGGGGCACGGATTGGACTCGCGCGGTGGAGTTGCTGACCTATGCCGAAGGCGTGGATGCCTTCCTGAAATCGGATCGTCTTTCTGATAGTGATCGCGCCATGCTGATGGGTGAAGCGACCGCGCGCGCCTATCGCTGGACACCGGGCAAGCAAGCGCAGAACCAATGAGCAGCCCACTGATGCGTGACAGCCGCTTGGATGGCCGCGCTGCCTGGACGCGTTTGGCGATTGCGCTTTTGATCAGCATGATCGGCAGCGCGCCAATGTGGACCGTGGTGGTGGTGCTGCCCGCTGTGCAAGCAGAATTCGGCACGCTCCGCGCCGGCGCATCACTGCCCTATACCATGACCATGGTGGGCTTCATGGTGGGTGGAGTGCTCATGGGCAGGCTTTCGGATCGCTTCGGCGTCATGGTGCCGGTCTTAATCGGCGCCACCTCCATCGGGCTTGGCGGCATCGCGACTTATTTTGCGCCAAGCCTTTTCACCTTTGGTCTTGCCTATGGCGTGCTGTTCAGTTGCTTTGGCGCGGCAGCGGTATTTAGCCCCTTGATTGCCGATGTGTCGCTCTGGTTCGAAAAGCGCCGAGGCATTGCCATGGCGCTCGCCGCTTCCGGTAATTACTTCGCCGGTACTTTCTGGCCGACCCTGCTGCAATGGGGCATTTCCACGATCGGCTGGCGTCAGGCGCATCTAATAATGGGCATTGCAAGTTTCGTGACGTTGGTGCCGCTCGCCCTCCTGCTGCGCACCCATGCCCCAATGCTCGCGCCGGCCGCACCTGGTAGCGCGGTGCCGCGTAACCCCATGGCGCTTGGGCTGCCGCCAAATATCCTGCAGACACTGATCATTCTGGCCGGCATCACCTGCTGCATCGCTATGGCCGTGCCGCAGGTGCATATCGTCGCCTATTGCGTGGACCTTGGTTTCGGCGCGGCGCGCGGCGCAGAGATGCTCTCCGTCATGCTTGCAAGCGGCATCGCTTCGCGGCTGATTTTTGGCTTCATCATGGACCGCATTGGCGGTGTTAGAACCCTTGTGCTTTCAACCGTGCTGCAAGGCGTCGCGCTCCTGATGTTCCTGCCATCCGATGGGCTGATGGCGCTTTATCTGGTGTCCTTCATGTTCGGACTGTTCCAGGGCGGGTTGGTGCCCTGCTACGCCATGATTGTGCGCGAAAACTTCCCGCCATCAGAAGCGGGTAGCCGCGTTGGTTTGGCACTTTCTTCCACCATGGTTGGCATGGCGGTGGGTGGCTGGATGGCGGGCGCGCTATTTGACGCCACTGGCGGCTATACGGCGGCGATGTGGAACGGCATTGCGTGGAATCTGGTTAATCTTTCCATCGCGCTTTGGTTGATGTGGCGGCTTAACCACCGGCAGCAGGCCTTTGCGTGACGCAGTTGGTCAGGCAGCTTATCCCCAAGCCGCGAATAAGCTAAAAAATCCCGTATTTTGAGGCTTTAGGCGGCTTGCTTCATCTGAAATGACGCTTCCTGCGCGCTGTTATTCCCCAGACTTATCCGCAATCCAACGTCAGAGCATGCCTGCCACGCCAAGGCGTGACAGGCGTGCTCCTTTTTATGCAAATCGGCGCGAAGACCCGCTACGCTGCCCGCACGCGCTGGATGAAGCCCGCCATGGCGCGCGACAAATCCTCAGACCGCCCGGCCAGGCTATGCGCGGTGCTGAGCACCTCAGAGGCTGAGGCCTTACTATCCGTCGCGGTCTTTGCCACCAGCGACGCGAAGCAGGCAACGTTACCGTGACCAAATCCTTCCGCGCGCGGAAGCCGCTTACGGAGGTCGCGCTCACCGAGCTTGGCCGTAAGGCCTTCGCCGAATACGCCCAGACGCTTGGCACCCTACTCGGCCATGGCGGCTGAGCGGGCCGCGCAGAGAGGCAGTTTGTGACAGACGACGTGGTGACAGGCGGCGGCGTAAGGCGCGCCGCCGCCGCAATGCTGCCATCCCCGCGGCGTACATGATCAAATGCGGGTGTTCACAAACCCGCGCAACCTGACTAGCCTCATCTCGCCAGAACCCGAGGTCCCATGGCCGCGCCACGTCTGCTCCTGAAGACTGATCTTGCCGGACTGCAACCCTTGCTGTTGCGCGGCCAACCGGTGCAAGCGCTGCATCAGCGCCTGACCGACCAACTCAACGCCCGGGGCGCGCCCGCCGCGCTGTTTGCCGAGCCCATTACCGGCGCCGCGGCCATTTCCTGGTATGGCGAAGCGGCGGGTGAACCGCAGCCGCTGCCCACACTCTCTAGCGCCCGTCGGGCAGAGGCCGAGGCCACGCTGACCCGCCAGCTTCAGGCTTTGGAACCGCTGCTGGATGATGCCGAAATTGGCCCGCTGCTACGCCGCGCCTTGGTACTGCCAAGCGCCGATTCCATCCTGGTCCTGGATGGCCAGATCATTCTGACCGGCTGGGGTCTGGCAGCGCGAGAGATTGCCGAAGACCCCGCCGCGCTCGCCGCGCAACTCCGCCGTGTCATGGGGCCTTATGCGCAGCGTTTTGCCTCGGCGCCTGACGGCTTTCTGACCAATGCCGCCTTTGCGGCGCCCGCGCCGGCAGCCCCTGCCGCGCCACCGCCGGCGGCAACCCGCGCGGCCGCGCCACCGCCTCCGCCACCGCCACCCGCGCCCGTGATGGCCGCCGCACCCCGCGCGCCTTTTGGCGGGGCGGCTTGGCTCGTGCCCTTGCTCGCGCTGGTGGCGTTGATTTTCTTGGCGCTCGGCTTCTGGCTCGCCTGGACGCAGATGCAGCGCGATCTGGCGGGGCGGCAGCAAATCGTCTCGATCGTGGATGATGCCGTAACGCGCAACGCCATCCGCCTGCAACGCGAAACCAATGAGGCGTTGGAGCGTGACCTGGAACGCATGCGCCGCTTGGCCGCGACACCCAATGTCTGCACGCCGGAAGGCCCGCTCGGCCTGAACCCGCCGCCAGAGCGCCAGCCAGTGCGGCCAGAGAGCGTGCCGCCCGCCATTCCGCAGCGCCAGGGAGAGGCGCCGCGGCCCTTCAGCGGCTCCCTTGCGCAATTGCTGGAACATGCGACAGTGATGATCGCCTCGGCCGGGCCGGTCGGGATTGGCCATGGCAGTGGCTTTTTCATTGCGGGCGATCTGGTGCTGACCAATGCGCATGTCGTGCAGCAGGCCGATCCCAACCAGATTTTTGTGACGTCGCGCGCCATGGGCCGTGCGGTAAAGGCGCAGCTGGTCAGCATGACGCGCGGCGCGGGCGGTGGCCCGGTTGAACCAGGCGTGTTGGATGTAGCACTGCTGAAGCTGCCGGAGGCGGTGGCGGGGGCGCAGCCTCTCGCGCTCACACCCACGGCCGATAAGCTATTGGATGTGGTGGCGGCGGGGTATCCGGCTTCGGTCGTGCAGGTCGAACAGGGCATGCAGGAATTGCAGCAGGGCAGGCTTGGGACGCCGCCGGAACTGGTGCTGACGCGGGGCAGCATCAGTACCATTCAGCGGCTGGAAAACGGCCTGGTGGTCATGCCGCATTCCGCTGATATCTCGCCAGGCAATTCCGGCGGGCCACTCGTGGATACATGCGGGCGCGTGGTGGGCATCAATACTTTTGTGAGTTTCGCAACGCAGGTCGCGGATCGGGTGAAATACGCACAAAAGACCGAAAGCCTGCTGCCCTGGCTGCAACAGCAGAATGTGCAAGCGGTGGTGAAGACCGAAGCCTGCGAGCCAGTCACCCCCGGCCTGCCGGCGACACCTCAGCCACCCGCCAATACGCCTGCAACGCCGGCAACCCCTGCGCCTCCTGCCGGCGCCGGCGCACCGCGTTAAGGCGGCGCCGCGCGCATGTCCGGCTCCAGCGATGGCAGCCTGATTGCCACCACCCGCAATGCGGAATTGCAGGTCTTGGGCACGGGCGGGCAGCTTGCGGTCCAGGCCTGGGATCAGATCACCGGCTATTTGCGCCGCGCGCGCAGCCCCGCCCATGCCGCGCTTTTCGCCGAGCCCAATCCGGACGCGGATCGCGGCATCACGGATTGGTATGCAGCGGGTCGGGGCGCGGCGCCGCCACTCGAAACCCTGCCCGCAGCCGAACAGGATGGCGCGCGCACGGCATTCGCGCGGCTTTACAGCGATATCCGTGAAGAAGCCGATCGGCTGCGCGCCAGCACCCGCGAAAGTGAGCGGTTCCTTGGCGAATTGATCGCGCTCGCGCTGATCACCCCCGCGACCGATTGCCTGCGTGTGGTGGATGGCCAGCCCGTGCTGGTGGCTTGGGGCCATGCGACGCTTGGCGAGGCACCAAGACCTGAATTGCTGATTGGCATGACGCGCCGGCGAGGGGCTGGCCTGGTGCCGATGCAGATTGTCGGCCCGCCTGCGGCACCGCCCGCGAAGCGACCGCTGCTGTTCTGGCTGCTCGGCCTGCTGGGGCTTTTGCTGTTGTTGCTTTTGTTGCTGCTGCTCTGGCGCGACCCCTTTGGTTGGTTCAAGGCCGCGCTGCCGCAATGCGTGGTGCAGCGAGGCAATGCGGAATTGCTGGATGAGCTGCGCGCCGCCCAGGCGCGCGAGGCGGCGCTGCGCGGCGACATCGTGCGACAAATGCTGCGCCTCGGGGATCGGCGCACCGCTTGCCCACCACCCGAGCCGCCACCGCCACCGCTACAGCGCCGGGTTGAACAACCCCCACCACCCCCGCCGCCGCGCCAGGAAGATGCGGAACGCGCCCGGCGTGAAGGCGCACGCAGCGGTCGGGTGCAGATCATCCTTGCCTGGGATGATCGTAATGATCTTGACCTGATGATGATCTGCCCGAATGGCGAAAGGCTTTATTTCGACCATCGCCAAGCCTGTGGCGCCGTATTGGATGTGGACCGCAATGCCGGCAATAGCGCGCTGATCGCGACGCCAGTGGAGAATATTGTCTTCGCCGCGGAACCCGCGCCGGGGCGCTACCGGATCATGGTCTGGCATTTCCAGAACAACCCGCCCGCGCGGGCGTCTTCGCCCTATCGCGTGACAGTGAAGCGCGAAGGTAGGCCGGATCAGGTGTTCACCGGGCGGGTGGCGGCCGGGCAACAATTGGAAGTGGGGCATTTCGATGTGCCCTGATGCAACATGCAGCCGCTGATTACCCTGCCGCTTGATGGCTACCCCGCAATCCTGCCGGCGGGGCAGGATCATGCGGCGGCGCATCGCGCTTTAACGGCACTGCTGAATGCTGCGCTAGGGTCGGAGGTCACCGGCTTTTTCGCGCCCGTCAGCGCCAGCGAACAGGGCTTGAGTTTCTTCGCCCCCGAGGGCCGTGTGGCGCGGTTTGCCGAGTTGGATGCCACGGGGCGCGACAGGCTGCGTGCCGAAATTGGGCGGATCATCAGCGAACTCCGTCGCGCCGCTGCGCTGGCGGCAGCGAATGATCCGGCGGCTGCCGGGCATTTGCCCGCTTTGGTCGCAGCCGCGATTGAAATTCCGAGTTTTGAACAGGTTTTCGCCCATGAAGGCCGCCCTGTGCTGGCCGGCTGGGGCACCGCACCCGGCAAGGCGCCGGGCGGGCTTGGCCTGCTCAGCGATTTGGATGATCGCAAGCCCGCCGAAGCGCCTACCCGCGTCCCCTTGGCAGCGCTTGGTGCGGCCGTGCTTGGGCTGTTCCTGTTGGGTGCATTGGCGGCCTTTGCCTCACCCTGGATCGCGCGTTGGCTGGCGCCGGAGCCCGGCATGTGCCGCATCGAGCAGGGCGATCTGGACGCCATGCAAACCCTGCTCCGCGAAAGGGAGCGGGAGCGGGAATTGCGACACCGTCTGGCCATGCTGGAGGAAGAACTGGGCCGCCGTCGTGCCGAATGCCCGCTGCCTGCAGCGCCACCTCGCCCGCCGCCACCGGCGCCAGAACCGCCGCGCCAACCGGAACCTCGGCCAGAACCGACGCCAGAGCCGCCGCGCCTGCCGACACCCCCGCCGCCACCGCCGCGCCCGACACCGCCTCCGCCACCGCCGCCACGCCCCGTGGAGCACCCGCCCAATGTCGAGCCCTGCGATACTGACGTGCAGAGCGGTGGGCGCGGCATTACCGAAACGCAGCATTTTCTGGGGCCTAACCCCGGGCGCGTGACCATCACCTACAACACGCGGATCGAACCTGACCGGATCAGGGTTTATCATCGCGGGCGGTCTCTGGCGGAAACGCCGGGCTTTGTTTCCGGCACGGGCAGCCTTTCCTTCGATTGGAACCCACCACGCGGTGGGTCGGCTGAGGATTATGTCGTGACCGTTGAAGTGATGGGTACGCCTGGTTCGCCTTCTACCCGTTGGGATTATCGCATCGGTTGTCCGGGAGGGGGGCGCTGATGGAATTGCGATGATTTCGCCGCAATGCTGCGCGGTTGCTGCCTTAGTGATGGAGTGGTATTCGATGAATGAAGGGAGTCTACGCCAATGACCGTCATGGCCCTCACCCGCCGTAAGCCTGCGCTAAAAGGTACGGTCGCCTTGCTGTCGCTATCCTTGCTTTTGCCTGCCTGCCAAAACCCCAATGTGGGCGCCGGCGGCCAGCCGCTCACGGCAGAACAACAGGCCATGCGCCAGCAATCGCAGCGCTGGAACCAAACAGCCGCGACCGGTGCGCTCGCGGGTGCGGCAACGGGTGCTGCAGCGGCGGCGGCATTTGGGCGCGGCAATACAGGGCAGAATGCGCTAATCGGTGCGGGCATTGGCGCTTTGGTCGGGCTTGCCGCCGGCATGGCAGTCGCGGAACGCAATCTTGACTTTGAAAAGCGCGAAGCGAGTGCTTCCCAGCGCATTCAATCGGCGCAGCAGGTCGCGAGCAACCTCAACAATACCGCCGCCGCTTCCGAACAGGTGGCGAAGCAGAATCAGCAGCGCCTGGCGCAGCTTGATCGGCAATATCGCGCCGGGCAGATCACCGCCGCGCAATACCGATCACAGACCGAAACCATGCGCCAGGATGCCGAATTGATGCGCAAGACCGCCGGCGAAGCGCGTGATGCGCGTCAGCGCCTGGTCTCGAGTGCGCGGGAAGTACCGCAATTGATGAGTGAGGAAGCGAAGATTGATCAGGCGCAGCGCCGGCTGGAAGCCGCTGCGGATGATTTGGAATCCGCGCTCCGCCGCGTGCCGACAGGTTGATCCGCCATGACACTGAAATCCTTTGGCGCCATCGCGCCGCTGCTGATCCTTGCCGGTTGCGCCGGTGCCGGCGCCGGCCCTGCTTCCGAACGCGGCTTTTTCACCGGCATTGGTGCTGCTGTGAGTGGCGAGGATGTGCGCGGCACGCAACGGCTGGAAAGCTCTGCCGCACTGCAGGAACGCGCAGCACTTATGGCGGCTGAGCGCAATACGGCTGCGCAAGCCGAAGCAGCGCGCACCGGTGCCGCAGCGCGCAATGCCGAGGCGCGGCTGGCGGCGCAGCAGCGCAGCCTTGCCGAGCAGCGCGCAACGCTTGAACGGCTCCGCGCTGAGCATGCACAAAACCCGGCGGCGGCGACGGAAGGCGCCAGGCTGCAATCGGAATTGGATGCACAGAATCGTGACATCCGCGCGGCGGCAGCACGGTCCGGTGGGCCATCCGCGGATCAGGTGCAGCGTATTGAACGCCGCGCGGGTGAATTGGGTGCGGCCTTGCAGCGCTTTGGGCGGATTTAGAGTGGATCGCGTTCAGATGGAAAATCTGAACGCGTGAAGATGCTCGCAGAACAACGAGGTAGAGCGGCTGGCGTGAACTTATGTGAACGAAACACGCTCTAAAGTGCCGCTTGGCCGCTATTCGTCGAGCGATTCCGGCAAATACCCCGTGCGCAGTACATGCGGCCAGGCGTGGTTGGCGCCCACTTCCTCGGCCCGCTGCGCAGCGCTTTCCCAGTTATATACAAGGGAGATCAGCTCGGCCATCGGCTTCGCCCCCTCAGTCGCGTGGATGATGGCGTAGCGCGCATGGGGAGATCGCGCCTCGGCGCGGTGTGGATGATCACCGCGCGTCACACGAAAGCCGGGCAGGCCAAGGCTGCCGGGGTTGACCACCAGCGGGCCGTCGCCGGGCAAGTGAATGATGCTCGATTGATGGCTATGGCCGCACAGCACGACGCGCGCTGCCATGCCATCCGCACCAAGCCTGTCGCGAATAGCCGAAAGCGGCGATGGCACCAGGATGCCGTGGCGCGGGTCTTCCAACAGATTGCGCACATCGGACGCGGGCGTGCCATGGCAGGCGAGGATTCCCGGCGCGGGTGTCAGGCGTTCCGGCAAGGCGTAAAGCCAGGCGCGTTGATCGCCAGAGGTTTCCTTGAAGGCGAAGCCATCCTGGCCCTTAAGACCCTCAGCCACGCGATCCGTCAGCCAGCGATCATGATTGCCGCGAATGGTCGGGATATTCTTGTCCATCAATAAGCGCGTTGTCTCATTGGGCCAGCACATGCCGGACGCGCAATCGCCAAGGCAGATGATGTTGGTGATGCCGCGCCGCGCGATATCATCCAGCGCCGCTTCTAGTGCCGCGACATTGCCATGGATGTCGGAGATGACCGCAAGGCGCATGGTGTGGCTTCCTGTTTGAGGAAGCCACACCATGCCATGACCGGCCATTAACTTGAAGGGTTACCCCACCAACCGCTGCACCGCCGCAACAAGTTCCGGCGCATCCCAGACCGCCTCGCCTTCCAGCCGTGCTACTTCCCGCCCAACGCGGTCAATGATCACCGTAGTCGGCAGGCCCCGCGCCCCCAAGGCCCGGGCCGCCGCGCCGAGCGGGTCGAGCCATATGGCAAGCTCCTTAAGGCCCAGCCGCTGATAGAAGGGTTCCACCTTCGCCCGCCCCCCGCGATCGGAAGACAGCGCCAGCACGGCAATACGCTCGGCCCGAACCATCGCCAGCAAGCGGTCCAGCGCGGGCATCTCCGCGACACAGGGCGGGCACCAGGTAGCCCAAAGATTGACCACCAGCCCCTGCCCGGCAAAGGCCGCCAGGCCCGTTTCCTTGCCATCCGCATCGGTGAAGCTGATCATCGCCGCCGGCGCCGGGTTGGCGGCCTCGCGCAGTTTCTCGAGCCCCTTCGCGGCCCACCCTTGCCGCGATGCGCCGGGCGCGAGTAGCGTAGCGCCAATCAAGGCCGGGGTGCCAAACATCGCAGCACGGCGTTTCAGAACCAGCACGAAAGACACTCCCTCCGCATGAGCAGCAGCGCGAACCAGCAATGGGGCGGACGTTTCGTCGAAGGCCCCTCGGTCATCATGGCCGCCATCAATGCCTCGATCGGGTTTGACCGCAAGATGTGGCGCCAGGATATCCAAGGCAGCTTGGCCCATGCCGCCATGCTGAAGCATGTAGGGATTATCAGTGCGGAAGACGAGGCCGCCATCCGCGATGGCCTTGCAAAAATCGCCGCCCGGATCGAAGCCGGTGATTTCCCCTTTGATGACACGCTTGAGGATATTCACATGAATATCGAAGCGCGGCTGACGGAAACCATCGGTGAGGCCGGCAAGCGCCTGCACACGGGCCGGTCACGCAATGACCAGGTGGCGCTGGATGTGCGGCTTTGGGTGCGCGATGCAATTGATGGGCTTTCTGAGCAGATCAAGGATGTGATGGGCGCCCTGGTCGCGCGTGCGGAAGAACATGCGGGCAGCGTCATGCCTGGCTTCACGCATTTGCAGCCGGCGCAGCCTGTCACCTTCGGCCACCACATGCTGGCCTATGTTGAAATGCTGTCGCGTGACTTGTCGCGGCTGGCGGATTGCCGGGCGCGCCTGAACGAAAGCCCGCTTGGCGCGGCAGCTTTGGCGGGCACTGGCTTTGCGATTGATCGGCACATGACCGCGAAGGCTCTGGGTTTTGATCGGCCCATGCGGAACAGCTTGGACGCCGTGGCGTCGCGCGATTTCGCGGCTGAATTCCTGTTCTGCTGCGCCATGTGCAGCGTGCATCTTTCGCGTCTGGCGGAAGAGATTGTGATCTGGACCAACCCCTATTTCGGGTTTGTGAAACTGTCGGATGCGTTCACCACCGGCAGTTCCATGATGCCGCAAAAGCGCAACCCTGATGCGGCGGAGCTTGTGCGCGGCAAGACAGGCCGTGTGATGGGCGCGCTGATGGGCATGCTGACCGTGATGAAGGGCCTGGCGCTGGCCTATTTCAAGGATATGCAGGAAGACAAGGAAGGCATTTTTGATGCTGCCGAAAACCTGACCCTGACCTTGGCTGCCACTGCCGGCATGGTGCGGGATATGAAGCCGCAGACGGAACGGCTGGCCGCCGCTGCCGGCGCTGGGTTTTCCACCGCGACTGATTTGGCGGATTGGCTGGTGCGCAACCTGAAAATGCCTTTCCGTGATGCGCATCATGTCACCGGCACGCTGGTTGCCAAGGTAGAGGCGCACGGCGTTGATCTTTCCGGCCTGACGCTCGCGGAAATGCAGGCGGTGGAACCGCGCATCACACAAGGCGTGTTTGATGTGCTGACGGTTGAAGCCTCCGTCCGGTCCCGCACTTCCTATGGCGGGACAGCGCCGGCCAATGTCGCCGCCATGGCCGCGGAATGGAAGGCCAAGCTGGCATGAGGTTTTGCGCGCGGCCCCTGTTGCTGCTGCTGGCGGTGGCCTTTCTGGCCACGGCTTGCGGCCGAATGGGGCCGATCCGCCCGCCTGGCCCGGCGGAGGATTTGACCCATCCGCGGATGTACCCAAATCGCTGAGCCCCCGAATTAGCGCTTGCGATAAGCCGCACGCATCACGACAATAGAGGAATGGCTTCCCCTGCACCTGCCCTTGCTCCGGTCGATGACCCGTCCTTTTCCGAATTGCTCGCGCAGCGCCCGCAGCTTACGCGCCACGCGCATGATGGGCTCGTCATGGAAGATGTGCCACTGGCGCGTATCGCCGAAGTTGTGGGCAGCCCGACCTGGGTCTATTCCGCCGGCACCCTGCGCCGCCGCGCCCGCGCCTTGCGTGCTGCCCTGGCCGAAGCCGGGCTGACTGCCACCGTGCATTTCGCCACCAAGGCCAATGATAATCTGGCCGTGCTAGCGCTGCTCGGGCGCGAAGGGCTTGGCGCTGATGTGGTGAGCGAAGGCGAATTGCGCGGCGCCCGCGCCGCCGGTATTCCCGCCAGCGCCATTGTCTTTTCTGGTGTGGGAAAAACCGAACGCGAAATCCGCTTGGCGCTTGCTGAGAACATCATGCAAATCAATGCTGAAAGCATCGAGGAAATTGACATGATTTCCGTAATCGCTGCCGGCATGGGGCGCACGGCGCCAGTTGCCATTCGCGTCAACCCGGATGTGGATGCAAAGACCCACGCCAAGATCACGACAGGCCTTAGCGAAAACAAATTCGGCGTGGCTTATGATAATGCGCTGGCGCTTTACGCGCGTATGGCTGCGCTGCCCGGCATTCGCCCGATTGGTGTTGCGACGCATATCGGCAGCCAGATTACGGTCGGCATGGGCGCCTTTCGCGCCGCCTATGCGCGACTTGCAGCGCTGGTGCGCGCCATTCGCGCCCATGGCCTGCCGTTTGAGCGCATTGATTGCGGCGGCGGGCTTGGCATTGCCTATCGCGATGAAATCGCCCCCGCACCGGCTGCGCTGGCCGGGGCGATCAAGGCAGAGCTTGGCGCGCTTGGCCTGCCCATCATGCTGGAACCAGGGCGCTGGATTGCCGGGCCGGCGGGGGTGCTGCTCTCGCGCGTCGTTCTGCAAAAGCAGGGCGCGGCGCGGCGCTTTGTGGTGCTGGATGCGGCGATGAATGATTTGCTGCGCCCGGCCATGTATGATTCTTGGCATGGCATTTTGCCGGTCTCGCCTGCCGCGCTGGTGGCGCCGTTGGCGCCAGCTGATGTTGTTGGGCCGGTTTGCGAAAGCAGCGATTGCTTCACGCGGGATCGTGCACTGCCGGATCTTCCGCCGGGCGCCCTGGTCGTGCTGCTGGATGCGGGCGCTTACGGCGCCACCATGTCCTCCACCTATAATGCGCGCCCCTTGGCGGCTGAGGTTTTGGTGGATGGCGCCCGCTTCGCCGTGGTGCGCGACCGCCAATCCTATGAGGCTTTGCACGCCGGCCAGCGCGTGCCGGAATGGCTGATGTAATGAGCACAACGCCGGGGAAAGCGCCGCCTGAGAATCGGGGGCTTGGTGCCCTGGGCTTGAAGCTCGGCCTTTCACGCCTGGCGCTTCGGTGGGAAGGCGCCTGGCGCGCGCTTTGGCCGCCGCTGGGTGTTGTTGGGGCCTTCCTCGCGCTCGCTTTCACCGGCTTGCTGCCCTTGCTGCCGCCGGTACTCCATCTGCTGATCCTGATCGTCTTTACTGCCGCGCTTGGGTATGTTGCCTATCGCGCCGTGCTTGGGCTGAGTGCACCAGCAGCGGATGCAGCAGCGCGGCGGTTGGAACGGGATTCTGGCCTGGCGCATCGCCCCCTTGACGTGCTGGCAGACCGCCCCGCCGGTAATGACCCCATGGCGCAGGCGCTATGGCAGGCGCATCGGGACCGCGCGGCGGCAGAGCTTGGGCAGTTGCGTGTGGCGCGGCCCTCACCTGGGCTCGCGTCACGTGACCCGCGCGCCTTGCGCGCAGCCGTGCTGGTGACGCTGGTGGCAGGGCTTGGTATGGCGGGGCGGGAAGCGCCGGAACGGCTGCTCGCAGCCCTGATGCCGCCCTTTGCGGAGCCGCCTGCTGCGCCAATAGCCTTGGCGGCGCGGTTTGAAGCCTGGGTAACGCCGCCCGCCTATACCGGTGCGCCGCCGCAATTCCTGAAGGCAGAAGGCGGCGCGGTGGCAGTGCCGGCGGGCAGCCGCTTGCATATGGTTTTCTCGGGCAACGCCAATCCGCCGGAGCTGCGCCTGAGCAGCAACGTCCATGCTTTTGCGCGCATGGATGCGCAAAGCCATGCGGTTGAACTGCCTTTGACCGCGGGCGGCAGCTTGGTGCTGAAGCGAGATGGGCGCGATGTGGCGCAATGGGCGCTGACGCTGACCCCCGATGCACCGCCCTTGGTCACCTGGGACCCGGGACCGGCCCGTGCAGGCCGCGGGCTTGGACTGCGCCTGCCTTGGAAGGCGGAAGATGATTGGGGCTTGGTGGCGCTCAGGCTCGAGTTGCGCCTGAAGCAAAGGCCAAGCGCGCCGCCGGTGGTGCAGGACATGCCCTTGCCAGGTGGCGCGCCGCGTAAGGCACAGGGCGCGGCGCAGCATGATTTTTCCACCCATCCCTGGGCCGGGCTGGAGGTGGAAGCCCGGCTGTTCGCCCGCGATGGCGCAGAACAGGAAGGCAAATCCGAAGGCGCGTTTCTGGTGCTGCCGGAACGGCGCTTTTCGCATCCAGTTGCGCAGCAATTGATTGCGCTTCGGCGCGCGCTGTCACTCGACCCAGGCGCGCGGGACCCCGCAAAACGCGAATTGGACCGCATCACCAATGCGCCCGAGGCCTTCGAACATGACACAGGCATCTTCCTGACCCTGCGAGCGGCGCGGCATCGGCTGGGGCGAAACCGGCGTGATGAAGCCGTGCCGGAAGTGCAGCAGATTTTATGGGATGTGGCAGTGGCTTTGGAAGAAGGCCGCACGGATCGCACCGCGCGCGCCTTGAACCAGACGCGAGAGGCATTGCGTGAGGCTTTGGAAGAAGCCCGCCGCGATAATACCGAACGCAGCCCCGAACAGCGCGCCGAATTGCAGCGCCGCATTCAGGAATTGCGCGAAGCGATCCGCCAGCATCTGGAAGCTTTGGCTGAACGCATGCAGCGCGAAAATAATGAAGCGCTGGCCTATGACCCGCAGCTGCGCGTGTTTGATCTCCGCGAATTGGAACGCCGCACGCGCCGCCTGGAAGACGCGGCACGCCATGGCCGGCAAGAAGATGCCGAACGCGAAATGGCCGAGCTTGAGGAAATGCTGCAAGCCCTGGAAGAAGGCCGCACTAGCCGGGCTGAGGATCGCCAGCGCCAGCAGCGCCAGCGCGGCCAGCAGCAGATGGGCGCTTTGCAGGATATGGTGCGGCGCGAGGCAGAAATGCTGGACCGCGCGCATCGCCGCAGCGATGAACAAGAAAATACGCGCGGCGATCAACGGCGTTCGCAGCAACAACTGCAACGCGCGCAAACGCCCGAAGCGCGCGAAGAAGCGGCGCGGGATGCGGGCACCCAACGTGCGCTACGCCGCGCGCTCGGTGAATTGATGCAGCAATTTGGCGAATTGACTGGCGATGTGCCGACACCTCTGGCCGAGGCTGATCGCGCCATGCGTGATGCGGCAGAGGCGCTCGCTGAAGGGCGCGACCCGCGCGGCGCGCAGCAGCAAGCCATTCGCGCGCTGACGGAAGGCGGGCGGCAAATGTCGCAGCGCATGCAGCGCCAATTCGGCCCCCCGCAGCCCGGCGAAGGTGGGGGCGAGGGTGAGGGTGAGGAAATGGCCGGCGGCCAGCAGGGCGGCGAAGGCCAGGATCAGCAAAACCAGCTCGGCGAAGGCCGTGATCCGCTCGGGCGTGACCGGCGCGAAACCGGTGGGTCAGCGCAGGATAATGCCGGCGATACGCTGGTGCCAGGCGAAGCGGAACGCCTGCGATCACATCAATTGCAGCAGGAACTCCGCCGTCGCGGCGCGGAACGCGGACGCCCGCCGGTAGAGCTCGACTATATTGATCGGCTGCTCAGGCGGTTTTGAAACGCGGCTAATCACTCAAACACCCGTGCCCAATCTTCCCGCATGGACACCACCTGCCAGCCCCGCGTCGGCACTGCATCCAGGGCGCGCGCCAGCCGCCCGACATGGCTTTCCCGGTCATAGGCAAATTGACGTTCCGCATCGTCATGGCGAATGATCATGCCGAAGCGCCGCCCGGCACCTTCCGTGGTGTAACGCAGCATTTCAAAATCGCCATTGGAATTGCCGAAGGCTGCAATCGGGCGCCGGCCGATATGACGCGCAATGCCAATCGGTTTTCCCGGGCCATCATTAATGAAATCCACGCGCGGTTCGCGCAGCACCATCAGGCGCCCGGCATCTTCCGTTACCTTCAGTGCAAAACTTGATCCCACAACATGCTGCGGGGGAATGCCGTAGGTGTCTTCGGAAAAGGCGCGCACGAATTCAACGCCACCGCCTGAGACATTGAAATTCGTGAAGCCCACAGCGCGCACAAAGCGCAGCATTTCAAGCATTGGCTGATAGACCAGCGCGGTCTAGGGCAGGTTCCATTTCAGGTGCCGCGCCATTCTGAGCCAATCAGCAGCGATGCAGTGAAATGCCTCGGGAGAATTGCCGGCTATGGCGGCGCCCGCCAGGCGCATCAGCCCTTCAGTGCTGCCCGCCATTGCGCCATGCAGATCACCCGCAATGGCCGCGCGGAACACTGCATCCTGCTGCCAGGTAGGATTTTCCGGCGTCAGGGTGCGCATGCAATCAAGGATGAAGATAAGCTGCGGATAGACGGGTTGTTCCACCCAAAGCGTGCCGTCATTGTCATAGACCGCAATGCGCTCAGCGGGCGGGACAAAATGCGCGCTGCCTTCGCGCGTGACAGCAGCAACGAAATCCAGCAGCGCGCGTGTCCAGCCCCATTTTTATGTACCAGTGATTTGTGGGTTTACTAAGCATGTTTCGGGTGCCGGCGGCCGCATTCCGAGGGCGTGGTGGGGCCGGACATGGTTATATTGGTGGAGCCAT
>Ga0194117_10002886_pt1 | contig 17797 bp, 8 predicted proteins | sample TA2MahsurfametaG_FD_160579 | JGI IMG/M metagenome (GOLD analysis project Ga0194117, IMG submission 160579) | Freshwater microbial communities from Lake Tanganyika, Tanzania - TA2015009 Mahale N1 surface | ecosystem: Environmental > Aquatic > Freshwater > Lake | place: Tanzania: Lake Tanganyika...
CCCCAACCCCTTGTTTGTTATTTCCAAAAATACAGATATATTATATTGATAATGCATCATTTCTTATTAAATTTTGCCAGTCTCTCCTCAGTTTCTTTGTCCAACTTGAAAAACTATCTCAACTGGTTACCAGTCATCTTATTAGCAGGTACCTATTCTTCTTCATCTTCCTGAGCATAGTTGTCCTCATCACTCAACTATTTCCTACCTCTTTGATGCACTTCAAAAAGCTATTACGCATTTGCTACGTAATCCTACTCTTATTATTCCTATGAACTCTTCTATTCTTCTGAAGATGATGACTGCGAAAGTTAGATATCATATTTTATGACTTCGTCTGTGAAAATAACACCATGGTCAGATCTTCTTATCCAAGGAGCTTCAGGCTTGATTTAAATAGATGACATATTGAATTCTTCAAATATTTTTTACTCAAATCGAGGGACTATGTCAGGTTTCTTGACGTGAGGAAGACAAAAGAAAATTCTTGTATGGACAGGAGAACTCAAAGGAAGAACTACTTAAGGGAAAATCGAACAGAGTCTGTTTTAAACTGGGAATGGTTAAACTAGTATCTAATCACCTTTCTTTCCTTTCTATTTTCCTTTCATGTCAATCATTAAAACTGTACTTAACTTCCTTATTTAGGTTTTTTATTTGCCATCGGGTAGAGTATCGAAAAATTTAAGATTTTTATAGACTTAGTCGTAATCTTTCGTGAGAATCGAACAAATAACAAGGTTGTAGTACAGTTCATGGCAGTTGAATGAATGGTTAGAGTAGCAAAGATTGTTGAATTCATTTAAAAATTATTCATCGTTTTGAGTTAATTCACGACTACTTGTAAACTTCTTTTCTAACAAATCTAGACTTCTATTAAAGTTTTTCTTAGCTGATGCATAATCTTAACAGTAAAAGTATAACACACCTTTGTAAAATTGATAGTCATACTCTTCAATCAGAACTCCAAATTACCCATTTGAATTTTTCTTTGCCTATTTCATCCTCAATAAAATTCTTTTATAATCATCTATATTTTATTCGCTACACTCTCTCAAGCATTAGAGAATCTAGTAATCGAAGAGAGTCTTAGGATCTTTTTTAATATCAAGCATAAGCTTCAAATTTGCAAGAGCATTTAGAACATCCTTGACAATTAATGAACATTTAACTTTATATAGTAACACCTCAAAGTTTTTGTTCACATTATTTATATTGGAATACGCTTTGTTTGCATCTTCATAAGCCTTTATATAAAACAGAAGATGACCTGCCCAAATATGGATGTCAGGTGAACTCGGTCTATAAGTCATGTAAGACTGTAAATCTATGAAACCAGTATTCACTTAATCAGTCAGAAGCATGCATTTAGCGCGATTTAGATAAGCCTCAGGTATCAAATGTTTTTCATCATTATCAATAGCTCGTTTGAATTATCCAATAGCCTCAGAGTATTTACCAGTTTCTGCAAAAATGAGGCCGATCAAATAAAATACTAAAGGATTGGGTTTCGTGCTTTAGTTCAAGCATTGATCGAAATCTTTTAGAGCCGCATCTAATTAGCCTAAAGCATATTAGAGTAATCCACGTATCATATAAAGTGAGGGGTTATTTTAAATGGTTTCTACTTTTTTTATTGTTCTCATTGCGGATTCTAAGTACTATCTTTTCTTATCTTTCAATTATTTTGGTATAAGTTTGGTTGAAAAACAGATCAAAGTCAATGCTTTATAAAATGCAGGTTATATTCTGTAGGGAAGAGCTTTAGCTGCCTTTGAAAACAAAGTCAGAGCATTTTCGTATTTTTGGTTGTTGCAGGCGAGTATACCTTCACAGATAAATTTATTGTATAAGTTAGGTAGATCCAAAGAGAACTAATTCTACATTGCCTCTAGATCCTCTTTGGCATTTTGAAACTTTTACAATGCCATATAGCCATAAGACCTAGTGGAATAAAACAAAGGTTTCAAAAAGTTAGAGAGTGGCTTGTCATTATCATGTAAAAGTTAAGTCAGAATTTTCGTTCCTTCCTGATAGTTCTTTTTCATCATGGAGGTAACTCCATTAATGAAAATTTTAAATTTTTTGATAACCTTTTAATCAATATCGAGATATTCCGCTCTTTCTAGAGTAAACAAAGCTTCATAGTAATCTCTATTTTCTATTTTTATTTTAGTTATCTCATAAATTGCTCGAGTAACTGCTCGTTTGTTAGTATTGTGTTTGATTGCCTGTTAGTAGCAAATAATCGCGTCATTGGGTTGTTCTAAATAGTACAAATAGTACTTATCTTATTGAAAATAAGTCCTTTGAAGTATAGTGCTTAGCTGTTCTAAAAATCAGATTAGAGCAAACGATTTATATCTTCAAGAGCTGATTAATATTTCTTTAGTTCCATGCTGCAGATGGCTCTCCTCAATAGAAGTGAGACATTATTTTTCTTTTTGTTTATGGCATCAGTATAAACACTCTTTGCATTTTCAAAGTTCCCCATCAATCTTAAGCAATCCCCCTTACCTACATAGCCAATTTGTTTTTGAGAATCAATAGCTATAGCTTTATTGAAGTCCTCATAAGCTAGCTTAAACTCTTTCATCTTAAGATACATTTTGCCTCGATATATGTAAGCTTCGTAATATTTGGGATAGTTCTTTATACATTTATTGAGCTGAATAAAATTATTATTACGATTTCTTGTGTTTACTAAAACCTCTCGCTTTTTTTGTAACAAACTGAAAGAAGCAAGTATATGTTTTTTTTCGGTTTGTTTCTCATCATTTATTACAGGATTGCTATTGCGTCTTCGTATTAATTGTTGAAGATGTAGCATATTCCCAGCAGATACTGCAGATCCAAATTATTATATTCCGACTATAAAGCTTGTTTGAGCACGTTGATGGCCTAGTTTAACTTATTTGCCTTTAAATTCTAGTTTACTTTGTCGATTATACTCTATACAAAAGAGTTGCCTTTGACTTTTTTTTGCACTCCTTTCACGATGAAATCAATCTCTTCTTGGTCTTTACTAGGAGAGTCGTATTATCTATTGATAGATTGCTCGAATCTCATGATCTTTTGATTTGACCTGTTTGCCTTGTGGGGAGGGGAGAAGTTTTATTTTTGTTTATTACGGTCTAGTTTGCCTTGGCTTAGCCTTTTAGGAGCAATTTGATCTTTCTTACCCGACTTATTCCTCGGTTGATTGAAGATGTTCTTGTACTTGGGAAGTGAACGTTGATTAGGAGTAGCTATATTGTTATTTGTTATATCGAAATAATCCTGGAAATGTCTCTTTTTTTTAGCTATCATGTTGCTTGAACTCACTATCTTAGTTTTTCTCATAACTGTTTGATTAATATTTAAATAAATATAATTATCTAAACCTACAAATCATCCTCATTTCTGGAGAGGAATAATGCGACCAACGTCTTAGATCTTAAGCACTCCTCCATATTCTTGATCCAAATTACTTGGTTAAATGAAGTATTGTAAATCTCCCTCTTTTTATAACAGATGAATTTTTTCCTCGGTTCTTTTTGATATGAAAATGCTGACTATTTTCCACACAGCTCTATAGAAGAAATTAGCTCCTAGTACGTAGAATGATTTTAAAGTTTAAGGGTAATAATCGTTTAAGATTGGCATAAACTTTTTCATACTTTATTTTGAAACATCATCTGATTCAGCCAAACTTCTTCTGTCATAAATAACACTAAGTTGATATGTTTCTAAATAGGACTAAAATTACTTGCTTGCTCTGCCATTTTTACTCCTTTCTCTATCATGTACAAAAGATAACGAAGATTTTGATCTGCATCTGCAAGACCTTTAACGTGATATCTCATTCTGATGACTAAAATGGGACATCCTGATTTATCGAAGCCGCAATATCTATACTTACCTGAAGTATGTATTTTGGAAATGATTTCTTCGTTTTAAGAAATTAGGTCAGGTCGATACTCCTCATACCATTTGATCCAGTTTCTCCACATTTCTATGATTTTTTATCTATCAAATTCTCTCGCAATACAGAACCTTGTTACTGTGTTAGTATTTGTGTAGAAATGCTCTTTCTCTTTAATATTCTTAAACTCTGTTCTGAATATTTCGATGATTTCCTTCTGATAAGTCTCAACTTGGGCCAATTAGCTGTTCGTAATGCGTATGGGGTTGCTAGTTGATTCCATAATTATGCTATAAGCAATTAGTCTTAATTAAAAGATAATTTTTAATTTTTTGTTAGATATTCTGGTAAATAACAGTGTCATTCAAGATATATTCATCATCATTTGGCAGCACTTGGCTTTCTTCTTTTTTCTTCACGCAAGGCTTTTTCCTCCAAAATGTTGAGATATTTACCATCACCTTCAGGAAGAGTGATAAGGGGCTTTTTGTTACCAATCAAGAAAACATTTGATTCCCGAGTTGAGAAAGATTTTCCGTTGGCGTCTTTAAGATGGACTATACTGATACTTCCGATGTGTTTCTCAAGATAGAGGATTTGGGCAACTCTACCGACGTTGTTACCTCCGGTGATGTAAGCGAGGTGTCCAGGCTCGTTCTTAATCCATTAGATGATTTGTCCCTTTTCAAGATCGTACTTAATGGTATCTCCTTCATTGATTTCGGGATGGGGGAATCTAATAGTTCTGGCATCACTTGTGACAATGTATGGGATTTTGTTGGGACCAACAGCTTTTTTGATGACCTTCAACAATTTGAATTTAGCCTCAGTATCTTTAACTTTGACGAGGGTGAATCTTCCCTTGACATCATAAAGAACTCTGTAGTGCTCGTTAGTTTTTGCGAGAGAGATTGTGTCCATAATACCGACGGGGAACTTAATTGATCTTCTGACTTTATTATCAATTCTAACTCCAGATTCTTTATCCTGAAGAATGATGTTAGCTTCACGTGCATTGAGGCAAAGCTTGAGATGGTGTCTGCATCAAAAGAATATTACTTAAGGATGATTGCGAGGGGAAGGCATTCTCTGAGTTTGTGGGGACCTTGGCTGGGTCTTGTAGCATAGATGCCGCCTGTTTTAGCGAGCAACCATGAATTGGGAGTATTGATTCTTTTAAGGTGCTTTTTGGGTCCTCTGGCCATTGAATATTTATAAAAAAATAATTATTTATTTAATCATTTTATATTACATGATATATACTTTCTTTAAGCTGCTTTGACTACTGATTTTTCTTACTTTTAGTTTTAAACACTTCAAAAAATAGTATTTCATAACATAATAAAAATAAGTTTTCCAGCTAGAAGACCTCACTGGAATTTTCGCTTTCCATCATTCAAGGCCATGCATCAAGCATTTCAGATTAATTCCAACCTTCAATGTCCCCTCAACCTTCAGTAAACTCGAACTCTATGTATCTCATCCAATAATTTTATTGCTAAGATTTAGATGCTATGAGTACGTGATTAGTCCCTCTCTAAATTCTTACTGAATGCTAAAAGACATGTCCTTGACAACGAATTCTCAATATTAAATTTTTTGAGTACTTCCCTTATAAATTTTAAGTAATGGTTCTTCTATGTTATTCTCTGTAAAAATGTTGTTAATTTACATTGATCTATTAAATAGGATTCAGTATTTCTGTAAGCATTTTGAAGTATCATCATATTTCCTTTTTACTTATAATTTTATTTATAGTCTCTTACAAATAAATATTAGTAATACATTTATAAATCTCTTTACTAATAAGAAATTTATTTTTATTTTACACTTCTCCTAAATAAATATTATTGTGATTGCGTCATTATGTGACAAATAAATATATTTTCCTGTAATGAGCAATGTATTTGAAAAAATAATCAATAATGTTAGTATTTTTATATTGTTCCAGCTGATTCTAAATTAAAGGCTATCTTATGTTATTGATTGAAATTTCTTAATAATTTTGACGAGCATGCCGTAAAGGAAAGTATGGACTTAAGAAGAAGACAGGGTTCTAAAGTTTCTAAAAGAATTACGGGGAGTGACGAAATGGTCAGTTATTTGTTAGATAATGTAAAAGGAGTTTAACATTGTCGGAAGGAATGGCAAACAATGTCGGGAAAGGTAGCATTTTTGACATGTAGATACCACAATCATTTAGATAAAAGCATCAACACCTCATAATGGACAATCTAATAAGAAGATAAACTCTTTAAAATACAAGATGAGGTCGGTAAGAAATGGGCTTTAATATCCAGTAAACTTCCAGGAAGGTACAATTCACATAAATTAGGACTGACAATTGTGTCAAGAATCATTTCTATTCAAAACTCAGAAAAGGACTGCGGAAACTGAATAAAAAAATACAAAAACACTTCAAGCGAGAATATAAATGAATAAAAACAGCAACATTATACAAGATTATAGAAACTATCGAAAATAAAGGAAAAACAAGTTTAAACGGAGACATTGACAGTTTTTAACTCCCTAAAAGTAGAAATCTATTAAAATAGAGATAAAAAACGGAATTAAAGCATTAGAAGACGAAGTAGAGAAGATTAACAATCAGCAAGAAGAATTGGAATATATCAGAAACATCTTAAAAGATTTAGCTTTGTTTTAGCCTTAAATAAAAAAAGTAGTAAAAAATAATGCGCTCAAATCAAGCAAAAGACTTGAAGATGAGAATTATTCACTAAAGCCTTTATCAAATAAAGTATCTTCCACCAAATCTGTTTATGATGAATAATAGAGCTAACACAGTAATTCATAAGTCTACTCTTCCTCAAGTTTTGGGCATCAATCCTTTCGTAGTAATAAGAGCCAAGGGTTATTGAAACCCCTCAAAATAAAATATCGTTCTCATATTATACCATCATAATCTTAATCTGAAGATTAATATGATCTCTTAAATGGAAACATCCTCTATAAAAGTGCAAATCTTCTTTCAACCTAAAAGAAACCCAAAATATAAGTAAATCTATTTGATAGCTTAAAGTTATTCGAAGGAAAGTTTAGATAAGTTTCTTCGGCTGTAAAAGATAACTAAAACAAGTCAATTTCAAGTGAAAAATCAGAAAAAGGTATATCACTTTAAACATACAAAATATTCTAATGTGGGACAGATCATATGAACATGATTGGAGAAGAATAAAGTTTTCCAATCTACATGAAAATGAGGTTGTTTTCACCCAAAAAACTTTCGCATGATGATATAATGGAAATGTATGGCTAAAGAGACAAATTGTTCTATGGCTAAAAAATGGAAATAGACTGTGAGAATTTGGTCCGAAATTTCTAAGGTTTAGGCCTCCATGATTTGCCTAAATTTGGACATACTTTAGATATTTGATTTTATTTGAATTTTACTATTTTCTTAATCTTCACTTCATTTAAGGTATCTATTTTAAAATTAGGATTTGTTTTTAGATATGATCGTATTCGACAGCAGTTTATGATTCTATTTGTGAAAGTTATAAAGATTTGAATTAATAATCAAATATAAATATGAGTTCTAACTCTGTTTCCAATCCTTGGGAAGTACTCGCACTACGAAGAAAAATAAAAAACTTCTAGAAAATCGGCTATACTGAGAGCATGAAACTTTTGCATAAGCTTCGTTCGATGGGTCTTGATAAAAAAATGCTGATTACAACAGAAGTAACACGTACCTTGGTGTGGGCTTTAAATAAAACAATACAACATGGATAAGACGAGGACAAGAGAAAATTCAATGTAATGTTGAGATTTTTGATAAAATAATACAAAAAAGTGTTGGAAATAACTGAAAAGAAACCAACATAGTGATGTATATTGACTTAGTTTATTTATCATAACTCTCTATTATCTAAAATACAATGCAGAGATATGGAAATGTGAAGATTGAAAAATCAAAATTATTTGATGTTAAGTTGTTATTCAATTATGGTTCGCGCTTAATTTATAGATATTATTAATTAGCGAATACTCAAATATGGCAGATAATGCGCCCAATCCTACTCAGCGTCATCGCAGGGCGAATCCTAAAAGAAAAAGAGAAGATATGTATTGTTATGACGAATAATTCTAAAGACAAGAAGATGAGCCTGAATAATCGGACGAAGAAAGAGAACGTCTACAATCTTAAGAAGATGAGGATGACTCTTTTACCTATGGAGCAAACAGAATAAAAAAAGGAGATATCAAGAAGAGGAAAATAAAATTCAAACAATTAGGTAATGAGAAAAAAGTAAAAGTCAGAAAAGATACTGACAAAAAAGATAAATTTTAAGTACCCGATGTTTAGTATGTTGATTACGTCTACACATCTGGAGGCAGCAAGAATAAAGTTTAACTAAAAATATTCAATCCTTAGCAGCATACCGAAAATCATATTCTCAAAGCAAGGTATGAGAAGTAATTAGAAGAGGTATTTTTACAATTTGGTAGAAGACATCATAAAATCTAAGAACCGCACATCACTACTCAGTGGAAATTTTTGCTGAGACAAGTATAGTAAGCAGGAAAAGATTTTGCCTCTTAGAGGGAATAAAGAATCAAACTGAAGAGGAAAGTTGCTAAATTCGCCCAGTCCACATACAATCGGCTATAACAAATCAAAGAGCAAAAAGTTAGAGATTAAGAAAAGAAGATAAAGAAACAATCTTTATAAATATTACGACATGTTAAAAGATAATTCTGGGGTAGTGCTATCAAAGTCCGCAAAGTAATACTTCAACAATAGAAAAAGAAAGTTTAGCGTGAAAATAAGATGAAAAAATTAGAAGATTTAGTAGCCAAACAATTCGAAGCATCTCAAAGAATAACTAAAATCCTTGAAGGATACAAAGAAATATCTTTATAAAATCTTCAAGTATCTCAAAATTCCAGAGTTCCTGTAGTAATAGATGTAAGAAGAGACCCAAAAGCATAGTATTTGGGCCTTCATGAGGATAATGTCATCCGCCCTTCCTTATTAATCAAATTTCCCCTAAGAGAATATCAACTTTTAGGTGTACACTGGATGTCTACATTACATAATAGAGGAATGAACTGTATTTTAGCTGATTAGATGGGTCTAGGAAAAACTATTCAAACTATAGCTCTTCTTGCTCATTTGGCCATTTAACAAGGAATATGGGGTCCCCATTTGGTCATAGTTCCTACAACAATTTTAATGAACTGGTAAATTTAGTTTAAGAGATGGTGCCCTGCCTTTAAAATTATGACATATTTTGGATCAACTAAATAACGTAAAATAAAAAGGAAAGGTTGGTCAAAACTTAATAGTTTCCATATATGCATAACAAGTTATAAAATAGCAGTCACAGATCATCCTATTTTCAGAAGAAAAAAATGGTATTACATGATTTTAGATGAAGCACACAATATTAAAAACTTTAAATCACAAAGATGGCAAATTCTTTTAAACTTTAAAACACATAGCAGACTTCTTCTCACAGGTACACCTCTTCAAAATGACCTCACTTAACTATGGTCTCTTCTTCACTTTTTAATGCCAAGAATCTTTAACTCTTTTGATGATTTTAACTAATGGTTTAATATTCCTTTCCAATAAGCTTTGTAAAAAAATTTCCCTATCAGTCAATAGATCTTGAAAAAATTACATACAGTTTTGCGTCCTTTCTTTTTAAGGAGGCTAAAAAAAGATGTTGAAACTCAACTTCCTAAAAAAACTGAAAAGATTATCAGATGTGCAATGAGTCGAAGACAAAAGTATCTCTATGATGAGGTCATTTGGCATTAAAATCGCAAACAAAAGAACAATTAATCTACAGGTATGATGAACGTTTTAATGGGTCTCAAAAAGATATGTAATCATCCTGATTTGTTTCAGCCAAGAATTTAAGAAACTCCCTTGAATTGGGTACCTCTTACCGTTGTTATAGCACACCATATGTTTTTAAAACTCCATTTCTAAACCTATAAAATCCATTTCCTCAAAGATTTTGTTGAGGACTTCAAAGCTAATTTCTAGCAAATAGCTTAAGATATATTGAGAAGATATGCTTAGTCAAAAATAAATAAAGATAACGAGCAATATTACAAGAATAAATTTGCAGATAGGCTATTTTTCGCAAAGATTAACTATTAAAGATCCAAGCGTAAAGAGTTCAAAGTTTACAATTTCTAGTTTAGTAAATTTGAGTTCCAAGACTAAAAAGTTCCTTATTACATGAATAAAACCATTACTTAAAGAGCTCAAGAGTTCTAATCTATATTTGACAAATACTTATTTGTAGTGCCTAAGGTAATGGCAAGACCAGCTCATTTGGCTACCTTCCCCATGAATTCTTAAGTTCAGGCTTAGAGCAATCGTCTTTAATATTTGAGAAATAAGCTAAAAACTATAATCCCACGTTAACTTTAATGTATCAGATCTCGATTTTTGTTACATTTCCCAAACAAAAATATCATTCTCTATGACAGTGGTAAATTAATAAAAATGGTTTTCCTTTTAAGAGCTATAAAGTATAGAGGACAAAAAGTTCTCATTTTTACACAGATGACCAAAATGCTAGATATTTTTGAAAAAATACTCAACATGTTCAAATTCAACTATGTTCGGTTAGATGGTAATACAAAAACATAATTAAGACAAACCATTGTGGAAAGATTCAACAATGATCCTAGAGTTCTATGTTTTATCAGTAGCACTCGTTCTGGAGGTATCGGGCTTAATCTTACTGGAGCTAGTAATGTCATCTTCTATGATACTGATTGGAACCCTGCTATGGATAAACAAGCTCAAGATCGCTGCCATCGTATCGGACAAACTAGAAATGTTACCATTTACAGATTAATTACTGAATACAGTATTTAATAAAATATTCTCATGAAAAGCATACAAAAAAGAAAGCTATAGTCATTAGTTACTGAAGAGGGTGGATTTGATACATCTTACTTCGAGAAAGTGAGCTTAAAAGGTCTGTTAGAAGGTGCTATACATTATGATCAAGATAGATAAGCTGATTTAGCTGATGTTGAGGATATTTAAGATAGAGAGATGTTACAGGCTGCTTAGAAAGAGCGAAAAGATGTAAAAGAATAATAGCAAGAATAATTGTAGGTAGAAATGCTTCCTAAATTGTTTAGATACGGCATGAAAATGTTATAAAATGCAGAAATCCTGTAGGAGTTTAATAGATAACTACAAGACGAGGAGTAAATTGAAGAGGAGGAGTAATAGGAAGAAGAGGAAAAGTAGTAAAATTAGGATAAAGAATAAAACGCTGGAGAATAAATATTATAAGTTTCTGAAGGATAAGATGAAGAAGAGAATAAGACATTATAAAAGCAAAAGAATCTTAACAAAATACCTTCTGAAGAACAAATTTATTAGTAAAAATAGATGTAGATTGAGTAGCCTATCTAAAAAGCTGGAGAAGATAACCAAATCTAAGAATAAGTTTAATAAGAACATAAAGTCTACCAAATCTCCACTCTCGTAATTTTAGATTAATTTAGGAAAAACTTAAAGCAATGTCAATTTATCAAAGCCAGTATCTGTTCATGAAACAACATTATTATCAACAATAAACTGAAGTCGTAAACGCTTAGGAATAAGAAGAGGGAATCCCTGACAAAAAGAAAGCTGGAAAAAGTAGAGATAAACGGAAAAGAAAGAGATGATAGAAAACTACTCTTAAATATATACTTATTCTTTGATTAATATCAAACTATTCAGAATTAATAGATGTATTTTACAAAGAAGATTGAATTAAGATTGATTGTCTCATTTATTCAGATCAGAGAAAATGTCCTTCTTTAAGTCTATGCTTCATTTCTTGCTCTGCTTGAGCGAGTTTTTCTTCACTAAAGAGAGGTCTCAAACTGTATCCAACCAAAATATTTAGCAAAAGATAAGGAACGACTCCTTTATACATGCTATGATTAATACTAGAAGTGCTATTATTGATTGATGATATTGCACTTATGGAAACTTGAGCTCTAACTTTCCATGTGTTCAAAGGATAGAAGAGGGCAGCCACAGCCCAGCTCAAAGTTGCTTCAAGTTCTCTTCCTGTTTGAGTTGTGCAGTAGAGTCCTGACAAAACAGGTAAGTTGTAGGCAAGTTTTACGAATGCACCTCTGTAAAGATCTTTGAAATGGATATTATTTGCAACAGTTTTGATTGCTTGATAAAATTTTAATTACAGTATGATCCAAGTGTATCAGCATAAAGAATGTTCTTAATAGTATCCACTGGATAAAATAAAGCGTCTAAGAAAGTGTAGGTAGAGAGGAATGTAACAAACTTGCTGTCAGTATTGTTTTTATTGGCGAATATCACTGAAGGATAGAGAACAAATCCCAATTGCGCGAAGTTGAAAATGGCTCCTTTGAAAGCGCCTAAAAATGCACCCTAGTTCATTATTTCAGTGAAAGTATGACTAAAAGTTCCAGGTTTAAGGAATCTTGCTTTGAGCGATGGGTAGGCTTGATATGCAGTGATGAGACGATCAAAGGCTGAGTTTCAAATTTTTTACGATTGAGGAGAAGTCTCAAAATATTATCCTCTAAAAATCCAGCAAAACTAGGTTATCTAACGCGTTGTAATGTTTCGTTGTAACTCTATTTACAAAATATGTACACAGATGTGATTTTGCGTCTGTTGTATCTATCGACTTTTGAGTTGTAATCACCACCTGACTCTTTACTACCTTTGAATTGCAATTGTGTGGCAAGGTAGTTGCCTTCGATAGCTCTGTGATAAAAATCAAAGAATGGAGTGACATACTATGAGATAAAGCTCATTCTATCAACTTAAAACTATTATATATAAATCCTTAAAGACCAATATCGGCACATAATCAGTTCATACGAATTTGATATTCTCCATTCTTTGTCAAGTATTTCACCCAAGGAGATGCCTTGTAACCACTACGATCCACAATCTTCAAATATCTTACTTGGAAGCCAGACACAGTAAAGAAGGGAATCTCGAAATGAATATTAATTGGCTGCTTTTTATAAAGATTTCTCTTAGGAGACTCAATTGTTGGCAGCTTAAAATCGGCACTCAAAACGTATTCCCTAAATCAATTCAAAAATACTTATGGCCAGCAAACTGTTTGATTGTCCATTTCAAAGCATTGTGTTAAGGAACATAGCTAGCACTTCCAGTAGGAGTGTTAAATTGAGGGCTCTAGACGTCTTCAGGGACTGGGACAAAAATGTCAACGTTATTGGCAATACTCCTTTCTTTGTAATTACTTTTCACTTTAACTACAAATCTGATTTTTGTATTTGATGGGTTTTAGACGATTACGTCAACTGAAAAGAGTGGCTTTACTCTAATATCTAATCTATAGCTCATAAGTTCAAATTTTCCATCAGGAGGAATGAAGGTGACTAATCTTTAGTTTTAGAAGCGACCTAGTCTGACACATTGATGGAATTTAATATCATTAAACTCTACAGCTTTATTTTTTGAAGTCCTGCCTTGTGCTTAATAATAAGCTTTGTCGTTCAAACCGAGTTTAAGGTCTGGCATTCCAGATAGTTGACAGTCAGCATTCACTACTCCAATGATTTCACTCTTGATGATGTTATTAGAAGGTCCAATAAGCATTGATAATTTTTAGACAACGTCCAAGAAGAATTAGTTTTTAGAGTATTTAATACCTTACTGTCTCCATGAGACAACATTGGAGACTTGTCTGGCGGCTTCAATTGAGTTGTTAAGTTGTGCCTTTTTAGAAAAAGGATTTGAAAGTTCATAAGATTATGTTTTGATGAACCCTTTCAGAAGTTTAATTTATGTGGTTTGAGGGTATCCATTGTCCATCATTTCATCTAACAATTAATAGACTACAACAAAGTTGTCTCTGATAGATTCTTCCTGCACATCTTTGAAATAACTCTAAAGAACTGCAACTAAAGTATGGAGAAAAGTGAAAACAAGAATAGCGTTGTTATTTTTCTTAGAAATAGCAACAAGGTTGAGATCGTTATGTTTATGGAAATAGAAGAGATTATTATCTTTATCTTTGATCAAAGGCCTGGATCATCATAAAATTACTTAAGAGTGTATTCATCGTATTAGAGGATCTTTTTGTTAAAAACATCATAGATGTTGGTGGGTAGATCGGGGCGGAAATGCCTTGAAATAAGAACTCTTCCTTTTTTATCGAGAATGTAGATCGCTGATATGCCACACATGGTACAATTTAAATTATAAGATTTATTCAGTCATAACCTAAAAATCAATCTCATTTGTTTCGTAACTCACGCAAATACTTTGCCACGTATTTTAGTAATTGTTTTTCTTTATTAATTAAGATTTACTGTTTGGAATTAGATTGTGGACTGGCTTACCGTTCTAGAGCAGAAGCTACACTTTTAATCTACCCATTTGAAAATAATCTCTTGAATATGATTTATGTGGTTAGATTATGTTACGCAGTTGGCACATACACACTGCTTTAGCGACCTATTCGAGAGTTGGATCTTTGATACAAAGCTACTTAGGGAGTCTGCGACCTAGGTTATAAAAAGAATACCTTCTTGGATTGTCTTGGATTGATCGAAATAGATTGGATAAAGGGATTTCCATTTATTTTTTACCTAAAGGTAAAGTTCATTCATATTAATCATGACAATTATAAAATATACACTTGGATTTATTTGCAAGTTATTGAAAAAAATCAATTTTAACCTTAAGACAGTTCTTTAAATATCCTCTCTCAAGAATTGTATAACTCCACAAATAAAAGATACTTTGCAAGGTAGATTTTTAAAGAACTCATATAATTATCTTTTCAGATTGTATTTTATATCAAAATAGTAATTATCAGTTAATGTATTTGGGTGTTTTAGGTCTCTTCTTAGGATCTCCGTTCGCTTTCCCATTTTTTACTTCTGACTTTATTATATGAAAGGAACAAATAAGCTCTTGATCTACGTTAAGCACAGCTGCCCAATTTTAAAACATCCCGCAATAATTCGGGGCAGAAAAAATAGTCACAAGTTGCTTTTTACCGAAAAATTAGTAACCCTCCTCGACAATCTAAGTAAACCATTGCTTACTTGATGAGATCTACAAATAAGATCAAGATCGTTTGCCTTCAGAAAGTTAGATAAAACATCAGTTCCAAAAAGATAACTGATTCCTCTTTACTTGTTTTAGTGCCATCCTCTTTGATCTTCTACAGGATCAGCCCAAAGTAAGTCACACAACATACCTTGGCTTGGAATATCTGTAGGTCTATTGAGACTAAGTATTTTTTTTATTTTTGTCAGCTCAGGACTGATTCCCCCATGCATGCAGAGTATTTTTTCTTCAATGATAGCTGCAATGGGCATGGCGTTGAAGCAGTCTGTAAAAATTTTCCATATTTTGAGTGAAAATTTCCTTTTACCTAAATCCCAGAATGCTTACACTCGTCATAAAAGCCATAAAGTTTATTAATCTCTGCTGATTAGTGATTTCCTCTCAGGAGAAAAAAGTTTTAAGGATATTTGATCTTATAAGCGAATAAAAGCATAATAGTTTCAGTAGATTGCTTTCCTCGATCTACATAATCTCCGAGAAAAAGATAATTTTTTTAGGGTGGAAACCCTCCATAGTCAAAAATTTTTAGCAGATCTTGAAACTGGCCATGTATATCTCCAACTATTTTTATGGGTGACTCTAATTCTAAGAGAATAGGTTGAGACAGAAAAATTTAACGAACAGAAAGACACACTGATTTTATTTCATGTTCAGACATCTTGACGTCATTACCCTTTTTCTCAGTTATTAGTCGGTTAATTAGATTGTCTAACTCCAGAGGTGTGAGAGCTTTATCGTTCATATAATAGTTATAAGCAATACATATTTCAAGCAGTATAATGCACTTTATTGAATATTTAAACTCACTTATAGCGAATGAATTTCAAACTCAATTACAAATATTCTGAAGAAAAGTTAGAAATAAATAAAATTAAGGGATAATATCCTAAAAAATTGATTAAAAGCCTTTGAATAGGGAAGCTAGATTCTAGTTATGTATATCATTGTTCTTCTATGAAAGATAAACAATAATTATGGCATCATATTTGGATTCTAAACAAAACTATAAAAATCAAGAATAATATTTCATATCTTATAGCCCAAAGGAACCATGTCTTTCTTCAGCAAGGAATTTGGCTTAGGCAATGGTAAAAATCCTAATCCAACTCCTAAGTTTGATGTTTTGTTGGTATTTTTAGAAACAGGTATGTAGCTCGGCACGATCGCAGGTTGGAAACTATATGAAAATTTATTAGGAGGAAGACTCTCTTTCTTGCTCGCTGGCATAATCGAATTCAAAGAACCAATCGGATTGAGAGGATTTGAAAAGAGTTTTTTGTAGCCACTGGTCTAGTCTCGATTATGAGACTTCTATTTCTATTAGAACTGTTGGGGATTATTCTTGATATTTTTCCAATCATCTTTCTCATAAAATTTATATTCTCCATGCTTTAGTTAAGTCTTACTTTCTCTTAACTCTTTCTTTTCGGCAGGTTTATAAAATTTTTACTTTGTACTTATCAATGGTAGTTTATTGCCTTTATCTTTCTTCTTATTTTAGAGATATTGAAGAATCGAGTCAATATCATCTCCACTCTCACCTACGCCAGATCGATTGTTTTAGAGTACATCTATTTGTTTAAAAAGATTTGAATCCATCGCATCATGGCGTCTTGTTTGCTTGAATTTTTATTTAGTAGCTCTAAACATCTCTATGTTTTTGTCTTATTTGAAAGTATCCAGTTTTGCTCCTGCCGGTTTTTCTTAGAAAACTAGCTCCTTTCCTGGTACTTCAGTTGCCGTTATCGTAACTCCTTTGAAATAGTCATGTTTTAAAATTCTAAGTATTTTTTTAGTTACTCTGCAGCTGTTGGCCTTTTTCTGGAAGAATATTTTAGCATAGATTCAATAAGATCGATGGCTTCCATTGAAGCATCAGGAATTAGCTCTGCCAAGCTTACACCTTTTTACTAAGCAAAAAAATAGCCTTTCGCTTGAGCTAACTTGTATCCTTCAGGCCATTATGCTTTATCAGGTGTTCCTAGAATTTTTACTATTTTGTTAAGCTGATCAACTTCGTTAGTGCCTGGAAACAAAGGGCAGAAAGTATAAAGCTAAGCCATGATGCATCCTAGAGCGAAGATGTCTACTGGAGAGTTGTAGTTAGTTGACCTCAACAAAAGTTACGGGGCTCTATACCTGAATAACAGTTTTCATACCATCTTGTTGACACATAGTCAGTAAAAGGTGGTCTAGATCTGATCTATCTAGCAAGTCCAAGGTCGCATACCTTAACAACGTTGTTATAGATGAGTAGATTTTATGGTTTCATATCTCTATGAAAGAAACCATTTTTATGCATACTGGCGAGTCCACTTGCAATTTGATAGACCATGTTCCTAAATAGTAGAAAACAAACTTGATTTATTTTTAGGTAAACTTTTTGCCCTCCTCCTTCATTTTGGAGTATACTTCATAAAGATTGTAGTCAAGGTATTCGAATACCATATACAACTATTCTGCCACAAGTAAGACTTCTTTGAGCTTTATTATGTTTGTATGGTTGAGTTTTCTAAGAGATTTGATTTATCGAAGTTAGATGCATTCGTTCCAATTTGTGTATTTTTGCTTCATTTTTTTGATAGCAACGACTTCACCTGTTTTGATGTTTGTTGCCTTGTAAACTGTACCAAAAGCTCCATCCCCCAGAGTTTTTATCGTTTTATATTTTTACATCTAATCTCTAATTATAAATACAATAAAATGTTCTAAAGCTGAATTCAAACGATTTGACAAACTCCTTTATAGATGATAGAAATATATTCTATTACATGTAATCAAATATTTTTTCCATT
>Ga0194117_10002889_pt1 | contig 17783 bp, 9 predicted proteins | sample TA2MahsurfametaG_FD_160579 | JGI IMG/M metagenome (GOLD analysis project Ga0194117, IMG submission 160579) | Freshwater microbial communities from Lake Tanganyika, Tanzania - TA2015009 Mahale N1 surface | ecosystem: Environmental > Aquatic > Freshwater > Lake | place: Tanzania: Lake Tanganyika...
TTAACAAATCTTTGAAGTAGATCTAGATTCCTCTTATTTTTTTTCAGATGCTAAACGTCCAAGTTTTTTAGCCAATCTTTAGCTTACTGCAATTCCAAGTAATTCAGGTTACAACCCAAATTCAGCAGTAGCTCAGAAAAAGTGATATTTGATTCGTTATTTGTTGTTTCAGAGAAAGAAAGCAAACTACTTAATTATTATTCATCCTCATTGATCGGATACTCAGCCATCTCCTCCAAAACATATAGCTCCCCAACTGTAGGTTTGTAGTACTAGGAGTAATCGCAAGGAATTTTGTTGACAAAACTGTTGAAATTACACGTACTCACTATACACTTCTGGTTGGAAACGATCAAGTGTACTAGTTTGGCTATACCTTTCTTCATATTAATTATATTATATACGGGTATTGAGTTAATTATATTAATAGTAGATTTGAAAGAATAATTGCTTCAACAAACATGGACTTAACTTATTAACAAATTTAGTAGAAATATGCCAAACCCACCAAGAAACGCAAACAAAACGAAAAGGAAGAATCAGTTGATGGTGAATGGGTTGTCGTCAAAAATAAAAATACAGAACTCACCATATCCGTCAGTGACTTTTCCAAGATTAACAGATTCTATAGCCATCGATCGATCCAAACTTACCTTCGATATCTGCTCGCACAAACTGTACCCAACCCGATGTGGCTGGCAATTAAAAGACAGTCTCAAATCGAGCAAATTCTCTATATAGATCTGTAAACAGAATGCAACCTTTTCTAGTCAATGATGAACAATAAATAATTGCCTTTCCTTTCTTCGATTGTTAATGAAACTAACAAAGCTCTTTTCAAGTGTAGCAATAAGCTAATGAGATAGTAATTGTGGGAATGTTTGCTTTGTTGTTAGGTGTAGACTGATATAAAAGAAATTGATCAAAAAAAGTATTCTGACTAAAGTATGAACAAAATAGATGAGAATTTATACAAAAAATATCTAAAGTATGTCTTGACTCCTTAAGAACTAAAACTGCACCTCTATCCCAATAAAAATCTTCCCATTTACACTGATTATTATGAAGTTAAAAATATCGAAAAAAACGAAACTGAATGGAAAAACAAAATATTAATTATAGACTGCGAAATGGTAAGCTCAGAAGCAGGATTCTAACTTGCTAGAGCTACCATCGTTAACTTTTAGGGAGAAATACTCTTTGACTAGCTCTTCAAACCTCAAGTTCACATTGTCAACTACAATACTGAATATAGTGGAATCACTCAATAACTCATCTAAAATGTAACTAACACACCTGAAAATTCACTCTATCCTTTCCTATAAACAATAGTCACGAAAGATACTATCTTAGTGGGCCATTCACTTGAAAATGATCTGAGAGCAATGAAGCTTATCCACAATAAAGTTATTGACAGTGCTGTACTATTCATGAGAAAAAATGGAACTAAATTCAAATTGAAAAGTCTGGCTGACAAAATTCTCAAAGTACTTTTTAATCTATAAAGAGAAAAATACAGGTAGGAGAACATGACTCAAAGTAAGACTGTCTTGCAACTCTCCACTTGATACGGGCTAAAATCGAAAACGATTAACAGATGGTTCGAAAAGAGTATATCGTTTTCAAATAGCTTTAAACAGCTAAGAAAAACGCGGCCCTCATAGATTTTGCAATCGACTACGTATTTATGTTTAGATAAAGGAAATGAAGTAATTTTCGGCTAACCATTATGAGAAGATAGAGAGATACTAAAAATCTGCAAATGTGCTGAAAATAGTGAAGAAATATTTAAAAAAGGAGATTTGTATTCCCAATCTTATACTCACCAGATTAGAAAAACATCCTTAAACCTAATGGTAGACATATTACCAATAGTTTGATGCCAGCTTCAAAGATTTTCATAGCATGATACCCAAGAAAACTGCAATTTTTCTCAACTGTCAAGTTGACCCCAATATTCAAATACTTACAGCTGGGCAATCGCTTAAAACTACAAGTACAATACGGAACCCTTGCTTTATGTTGGCTTTGTGAATTTTATTACTTCTAAGACACATATTATGATTAACTGTAGTTATGAATCAAGCAAAAAAATTAGACTAAGATACTGAAATACTATCTTCGTATGTGAAAGATCCACAATGATGCTCTAAGCTACATTTTTCAGCATGGAGAACCTTTTTACAATCTTGACAAATTTCACTTTTTTCATTTTTTTGGACTTGCAACAAACAAGTATCGCATCTTATGACAGTCTTTTTTCCTTTCTTTCCATTTGCTTTTATCATATTTCTGATTTCCTGTCTGTATAACTCGATCTTTTGTTCGATTTCAACTTTCTCTTTCTTGCATTTCTGGACAGCATCTGTCCATGAGTCTAACTTGCAGTGTAAGCTTTACAACTATTTTTTTAGATCATTAAGTTCTTCATCTTTGCCACAAATGCACTTAAGTTCTTTCTACATCATCAATCTTAGGATTTCATTGATATTGCAGTCTTTCGCCTCTATATAGTTCTATATTTTTTCGATTGTTTGTTAAAATTGCTGGAATTTCTTCTTTTTCTACAAAAGATAATCATACACAGAAGGTTGCTTGTTCTTCAGGTACTCATCTTCATAACCTGATTCGTATTTGCATCTAAGCTCATCTATTTGAAACCCATAATTAGCAACTTTTTCTTTGAGCAAAGTATTTTCATTGATAAGTTATCGATTAATCTAAGAAAACTTGTTTGTTTGACTTAGTAAGGACTAACATCTCTCTATTACCTGATTAACTTCAATTACCTTCTGTAATTCTTTAGATAAATCGAGAAATTCTTCTTTTTGACCTCTAAAGCAATTCGGATTTTCATTATTAAATGAAGCACATTCTTTGAGTCTGGAAATTTAAAACTTCATATCGATGTATTAATCTCTTGCTTTTTTATGCAAAATTTTCAGATTCTAGTAATTCTACTCTAAAATATTCTTTTTGCTCTCCAATCCATATATTTGATTCTCAATCAGTACGATTTTTTAGTTATGCTGCCTGAATTTACTTGCAAGTAACATTTTTTCAGTCTAAAGGTCTTAAAATTAGGCGGCAGTCTATTTGATATGAAGTTTTATTTGATCAATACCTTTGAAGACAAATATCTCGTAATTTTACTTTGTATTATTAAGGTTATTTATTTCTTGCTACTGTGAAGTTATCTTAGTTTTCAAAGAAGTTATTTGTCTCTTTAAGGAGTTAATCTAGACTTCTTTCTAGTTGATTGTTTAGACATATCTTCTTATCTATTTACGATTCTTCTCATTTTATTCCACCTCAAGTATCCTACATCGTGCCTCCAAGTTCTCGATTGTCTTATTCAAATCTTTGATGATAAATTCATAGTGTTCTTTTTGCGTTGTTAAGTTTTATTCTGACTTAGTTGTATGATATTTCATCAAAGTTTATAAATTACTTGATTATGACATATTTACCTTTTCTCCTCACTTAAGTTTTCAAACTCACTTTTCATTTTTTCATAGCTATTCTTCAGGAGATAGATAGGAGATTATATTGTATAAGTCTAGTTTTCCATGAGCGATGATACTTTTATTAAAGTCTAAAATTTATTTGATATGATCAGTATAGTATGCTTAATTTAGTCGTTTTATATTATAATAGCTTAATAAGACTTCTAGATCATTAAGTGTCGACATCTTCAACAGGATCTGCTTTAAGTTTGAATTAAAACACAGTTCTCGCAAATTGTATTCTAATGGGTCTGTTGGGCTGCAAAATAAAGTCTTATTCAAGTTTAATAAGTGTTCCGAATTTGGCCTTTGTATCAGCTATATAGAAATCTCCATCTTTCAGTTGAATTTCTGCATGTTTCCTCGAAACTGAAATATCAGTGATTCTTATTTAACACTCATGACCTCTTCCGATCTTTATGGAATTATTTTATTCAGTGGATATTAGATGGAGACATCTTTACTATTTATTCTACTGTTTATTGTTAATACTCTATAAAATGATGTAAGGTTTGTTAGGCTTTGTTATCGTCATCATCTATACATCCTTTGAATTATAACGAACAATCTGAGGGAAAGGACACTTGCAAATTTAACATTCAAATTTTGTGAAATTATAACTTTGAGCTATTCCCTTGATTTATTTCTTGACTTTACTGTTTATCCATGTCTTAAGACATCCCACATGGATCATTCTGCAACTTCCTTTACAATTGCATGGAGAAATCAAAGGATCACCTTCCGTTTCCTCACTACAAAGGCATACTTTACAACTTCCTTACCCTTATTCCAAAGCTTTATCATGCTCTGTAAGATGTTTTTAAACCTCAAACACTCCGTTTGTTTATTCAAAGTGATTTGTCGATCTCAAGGTAGAAGTTTGTGCTTAGTTTTTTGATTCGATAACCATATATTAGACTCTACCTAGCTTGATAATGTTCCCTGGATCTAAATGGTCTCAAATCTACGTAGAGGATAGCCATTATTGATTCCGTTTTTACTAAACTCCCTCACTACAAGATAGGGAGTGCGATAGAAATTAAATGCTTAATTCTGCTGTTCATTCTATTTTTTGACGTGGCATTTCAATTTGAACTCTGGGGCTCCTTTCGACTTATCAATAACGACTTCTGCAACTAATGAGTTATTATTATTATCTTGATGTTTTCCATTCGAATCGAAGATCTTCATAAATGAGTAATGTACAGTATCTGGTTTGTAATTATCTTTATAGATTTTGCATGAACTTTTAATGTAATGAGTCTATTTTTTGTATGCATCCTCTTGAGCTTAGTAATCGTAAAGTCCATGGGAATCTTTGGTCCACGTCAAAATGTTGACTTCAATACTAAATAGATGGAATATTACTGTGGGCCCTTGGGAGGTATTTTGGTAGCGGCTTTACTCATTAAATATACTAATAGACCCTTTGAATATTATTATGTTGGAATCGGAATGAATAATTTAAAAAGCTCCACCGATTTGTTTATACACCCCCCTCATCAATTTATTTATCAAAATACACAAAAATCACACTCCATCTATAAAAAGAATCCCCTTCAAACATCAAAATGAATAATATAATGAAAATTATAGAGGGAGGGATAATGAGCTCAATAAGATTTAGAATAAAATATGTATTATGAAACTATTTTTTGTAAAATACTGACCAAATCACTTTTAGAACAATTTCTACAGGATGTAAGCTTGCTATTTGTCATGTTTGCTTTTCTTACCCACCGCAGTACTTGCTGATGTCTTGCGAGATACGCATTCAAGTTCATCAGTTCTAATTTTGCCTTACTTTTTCAATGTTTAGAGCACTACTGAGATCCTAGGATGCACGTAACTCCAAGCTCCAGAATTCTTGTGTTCTTCTTGGAACCATACAATATGATTAGCGTTAGGATACCTTTCCAAAGCTTGGATCAATCTGGAGTAATGGAGTGGTGCGATTTGTTCAATTCTGATCAAAGCAACATCCTGAATAAATATATATTTACCTGTCTTTTGAGTTCGTTTCTTTTTTAAAGAGCAGAGTAATAGGCTTGACCGTATAGCAAAACAACTTTAGTAACATGTTTAGGATCAACTGTTGCATCATCGATAATGGAACCAAATATATCTGAGTTGAGTTCTTCAAATGTTGTGCATGCTTATTTGTGTTTGAGTAGCTTTTTATTGACAAAGTTAATTAATGGTTTACGATAGTCTCTCCTCATTTGTCTTCTCATTGAATGGAATATATTTTTAGCAGTTGAGCAGCAGATTACTGCCATATTAGCGTTTCTCAAGGCTTTTTCGTCAATTTATATTTTTCCATTTTTCACTAGGTTGACCCAACTATCATTCATCATCTGGAGGTATCTTTACATTCTACCAGAACTATGTTCAGGGCCTTGTCCATCCATTCCGTGAGGTAAATTCATAACTAATCCATTTTGAGTAGTCCACTTGCTTTAGCCTGAAACTAGATAGTTGTCAACCACGATTTGCGCTCCATTTGCAAAGTCACCAAACTGAGCCTACCAAATAGTCAAAGTATTTGGATTTGTTTAGGCATAACCATACTAAAATCCAAGAGCTGCGTATTCACTCAACAAGGAATTTTAGATTTGGAATCTGTGTTTTTACTCTGGTTTCAAAAGACTATGCAAAGGAGAGTATTTTTGTTCAGTGATTTGATCAACTACAACAGCATGTCTGTGAGAAAATGTACCTCTCTATACATCCTGACCACTAAATCTAACATTGAATCCTTCTCTCAAAAGCGATCCAAATGCCAAACTTTCAGCAGTTCCAAAGTCGATTCCACTACCTTCCTCAATCGATTTTCTTCTTTGTTCATAAATTTTCTTGATGGTGGGATGTAAATTGAAACCAGCAGGGATTTGTGTGATTTTTTCTCCAATAAACTTCAAATCTTCACTCCTAACACCTGTGCGACTTAGAGTTCCAAGATTAGTAAAATCTACTACACTATGATAAGTGCGGTTTCTCCACTTTGTAATATCAAAGGTGGATTTAAGACTCTAAGCATAGGCTTTACTGATATTTGAATAATGTTTTTCCCAAACTTGCTTTACATGTTCTTCAGTGGCAACACCTTCTTTAACAAGTTTTTGAGCATAAATATTGTAAACTGGAGGTCTCTTGGAAATATTCTGATACATCATAGGTTGAGTAAATCTAAATAGTTTAATATTTACGCTGGTTGATCTTGCTCATTATGTCCATATCTTCTATAACCGATGATATCAATAAAAATATCTTTTTTGTATTTTTGACGATAAGCCACAGCCAAACTTATAACTTTGTTTACCATCTCAGGCTCATCACTATTAACATGGATGATGGGAGCTTGGATTGATTTTGCAACATTTGTGCAATATAAACCTGTTCTTGCCTCAGCAGGTGTTGTTGTAAAACCAATTTGATTGTTTGCTACAATATGTATGACTCCGTTAATGTTATAATGATTTAGATAAGATGTTTGAAGACATTAGTAAACTACTCCTTGACCTGCCACTGCTGCATCTCCGTGAATCAATACTCCTAAAGTTTTTTCTTAATTTTGGAGTGAATCTTTAACAGATTTAACATGTCCCATCAAAACTGGATTGACAGTCTAAAGATGAGAAGGGTTAGGTAAAATAGAAAGACGAATGTTTTTACCAGCCACTTCTTTTTATGTAGTTGCTCCTAAGTGATATTTTACATCACCAGAATTTCCCCAAGCTTACATATCAACGTTTTCTTGGAACTCAGCAAATATTTTTACTAAAGGTTTATTAAATACATTAGCCAAAGCATTGAGCCTTCCTCTATGAGCCATTCCCAAACCAATGTACTCTACACCACTCTTTGCTGCTTATTCGACTAGTTTATCTTAATGAAATCAAAATTACTCAGACCTGAGATCATTGAGTCTAAACCTTACACTCCGAATCTTTTACTTGTTTTGAGCTTATCATTCAAAAAGACATTAAATGATTCAGATTGACTCAACTCCTACAAAATGTAGAGCTTCTCCTACTTGGAGGTCTATTGTTGGGGGATCTTTTCGAACTCGGTCATAAGCCAAAATCTTTAATCAGCGTCTGTGATGTGCATAAATTAGATGCCAACTTTGTTAGAGTAGATCTTTTCAAGCCTTTCCTGAATCTAACGAAGTGTCCATTGAGTCTTCTATCCTAAGAAATTCTACATTTATCATTTTCTTACAGCTATTTTTTATTGTAAAACATGTGAAGTTGCGAAAGTGAATGGTCTATCAAGATCAATTTCGTTGATGATTTTATTTTTGTTTAGCTCATTCTCTAAATTCGATTTTACCAAAACTTTACCAAACTCCTTGAAATTTGCTAATCCTAAATTGATATTCGAGTACTGAGTGGGTCGAGTTCAGCACGTTAATGGCCTCTAGTTTTGTAGTAACGTATTAGCATGTAAGCTGATAAGGCTAGAGATTTTTCTTTTTGAATGTCAGCTGATGAGGCAATATCACCTTCTGCTCCATTAGAATCTTTATTAAAGACCATAGTCCAATCTTAGTGAACTTGATCAGGATTATTCTTCCAAGCCTCGTACATAGCTTTGGAGTAAGCTGCACTAAAGTTATGTCTGAGATTTCTGACGGCTTTAAAGATCATTAATCAACTTGTAAATTATTAATATCAATTTTCGTCATATAATGACTATTCTAACTTATTTTAAACCTCAAATAAAAAGAAAATGTTTCTCTAAAGTTTCTAAGTTGAGATTAAACTGATGCATGCAACTATAAAATTATCTTTACAATAATTACAATACGCTATACTTTTTTTTTAAAAGAAAAACATCTAGAAGTTATTTTTACAATAAATCTCCCTTTATGAAGATTTACATATGAATTTGAGAAAAGAATCTTTAAATGGTCAAAAACACCCTTTTTTATTATGTCAAATGTTATGAATAAAATATATGGAAGATGATTTAGAAGAAATCTTTAATTATCTCGTTTATTAAATGTCAAACGTCAAGCCTATAAACTATAGGTAGTTTGCCACTCCAATTCCCAATATTCACCACGAAAGGAGCCTTAAGTTGTTACTATTATAGTCCTTTCCAGTTAATTTCACTCAAATCTTTATGATACCTTAATTCTTAGAAAGTAAGTCTATTTCTATTATCTTTTTGTAGCAACTAGTTAATGAAATTTGGCAGTTATGGTTAAAATATTTAATCTTGCAATATCTTGAAATATATTTCCTTTACATTTTTGCCTTCAAAGGGGTATTCTCCTTTCCATAAATAATAGGCTAGAAGTCCCAATCGCCACGTATCTATCTTTTTTTCCTTCCCTTGACAAGTCACTTCTTCTGGAGTAAAAAACCGAGGGTTACCACTTATTTTGAATGTAAGCTGAGGCTTTTGCTCAGAGAGTTTCAATTATTCAAATTTCTGAAAACCATCTAAAATTAAATAACCATTATTTTTAACATAAAAATTTTATAGAGTTAAATTGTTTAGATATTTATTTTTAGACTGAAGTTTCTCGAGGATGAGGATGATCTGCCCTAAATAAAATATTACATTTTATCTGCTTAAGGGTTTATACCTGTCAATATAGTTTATAAAACAACCTCCTTACATAAAAGGAATAAACATTAATTGTTTCTTCTCCGTAATAAAACAAAACTAAGGCTTCAGGATCTTTACTTCGTCAAGAAAAGAACTTAGATGTATTGAGCGGCTAATTTCTTCCTTCAGTACAAAGTATCTGCAGCCTTCTTTTAGCTGATTTACGTCGACTCTTACGAAGTTTTTGGGTAATATTTTGGTATTCTTTTCTTTCGGAGAGTATTAACAAATGTACTAAAGGTTTTCAAACTCTTTTTCCATAAAATAATCATTTTTTAGAAAATGAGGATTTTACTTAGGTTTTAAGTCTTTCCTTTATTTAAGATGATTTTTAAAAGTGCAATAATTCAACATAATAACTTCTTCCCTTAGGAAAAAAGGCAGTTCTTTTTTTGTTTTCTTTTTATACTCCTCTGAGATCATCTGAAGGAGGGAAAGTTTATCTTTTATAGCTTTATAATAATAGTCATGTTCATTTATAACGTGAATAAGGAATACGTTGGAATTCCTATTAGGAGCTATTGTTATCCCATATAAGGCAGATAAATTTATTCTCCTTTTCACTTCATAGTTAACTTCAAACTGCACAAATTTTTTAATAAAACTTTTGAGAATATTGTCATTTTTGACGACATTTAGTAGAGACTAGTTTGTAAGCACGAGGATACGTTACTGACATTTGCTGTCTTTATTGTACTTCCAAATATTGGCACAAAAAATGATCTTTTCATTGGAATGCAGCAGAGAACTTATTCTTTTTTAATGTTGCTCGTTATGGCTATTCAACCTTTATTGATTGTTAATTTATTCCATATAAAAGATATAAATTGACCATAGGCAACAAATCAAGAAATAGATTACGATAGAATTAATTACTCTAAACATTGAGGAAGAAGGATAACAGTGGAGAACTACAAGACTAAAAAAAAATTATCTGTTTTTGCAACTGTAACTAATTTTATGTTGAGATTATAAGCAAGTCTGTTTGTTTTATATCTAAAGAAGTCTTTGTAAAAGACCTTTACACAAAGGGCCAATAAATATTTTAAATAGAGAACTTTATTTTTTAACCATACAAAAGCAATCTACTAAAATATTGATTATTTTTGTGATCTTTGTTTAGAAAGATCAAAAATTACATTAAAACTTGTAACAAGGTTGAATTTATTCACAGATGGATTTACGGTATTATGAAAAACGTATATTAAAATTATACATCAAGAAAGATTATTTGAAACGACACTCGTTATTTTGATGGCAGCTAAGTTATAGCTGTTTTTATTAAAATAATAATTACTAGTAAATTAAATGAAAACTAATATCAATCTACCTAGAATGCACCGAGAGATATCATTTTCATAATCATTTTAATACCATAATCATTATGAAAAAACTAACTATCAAAGTCCAGCCATAGCCATTTAATAAAAAATAACATCTACCAGCAGACATAAATATCATCGTTAACTATCTCCTCTTAGCAATCCAAAATGTAAATATTTGCATTCTTCTCAAATCAAAAGCTAATTTGATGATTAATAAAGTGGTCGAACATACACGGCAAGAACAATTCCTCAAAAATAATAAAACTTTTCTCAGATTAATAAACGAATCAAAAAACTTTTGATCGAGATCTAAGACTAAGAAAATGGAAGAACATAATTAAGTGAGATTTCACCAAATAAATGTGCCAGTCCCAGCGATTACGGTAAAAATAAGAGTATAAAAAAGTGTTTGCCCTAAAAGACTAATACAGATAAAATAACTATCAATCATCAGAACAAATATTTTAAGAGAGATAAATCAAAGTAAAAATAAAATGATTTTTGCACTCTTACGAGATTAATCGATACTATAAATCAAGCAAATTCTAAAAATATCAACACTTTTTAAACCAAAAAATCGTAAAAGTCTCCATTAGTTGAAAAGATGATTAATAATAATAATAATTTAGCAAACAAAAAAGCTAATCAAATATTGAGAAGCAGTTCATGCAATCTAAAAAAATCTGTACGTGAAAATTTTACTTAAAAGAGATATAAAAATACCCTAGAAAATACAGAAGTAGTGAAGAAAGGAAGGAATATTGAGGAGTAAATGCATATAATACAAAGTAAAATAAAGTAATTGGAAAGACTGAAAAAACAGCTGGAGTGTGAATTTCCAAAACAAAAAAATAATGATGAGAAGGATACAATTGATAGCAAACTAACTAAAAATTCAAGTTTGCTTACAATAAAAACAAAATAATTAACTATAGATGCACAGAATTAAATTTTTTAGGAATCACGTATATTGCAAGTTTAAAGTAAGTGCTCATAAAAATAGCCAATACCTTAAGAAATAATAGTTATTCAGAGCACAATAAACAATAAAGAAAGTGAAATTTTGGTTTAAGATGTTCAAGTACCTAAAATTTTAAAGAAAATCAAAGATAAGAAAAAAGTAAGGCAAAAAGAAACATCAAGCACAGAGAATTTTAATGTCCTCTACCCACAAGGTCGAAACTCTTAATATAATTATGATTACTACTATGATGTTTCAGAAAAGAGAAACGTTGTGATAAATTAAAAGAACAATCTTTTGAATGAATTCAAGTATCAAATAAAATTGGACGAAGAATTCCGAAAGGCAAAAAAATGGTTACAAAAACTCAAAGTCAATAATAAATGGAGTTTAGTCATGGATTAGCTGCAAAGAAATCTTTATTACATAACCGAAACTCAAATAAAAAAAGTATTCTCTATACACTAAGATTAAGAAAACCCATTTTATTATCCTCAAGAAACAGATTTTACTGTTGAAGAATGTGTGAAGATGTTTCTAGCAGCTGATAGGCACTGGAACTACGATATGGTGCATAGCTACTCTTAAAGAAGTTTACTTGCCTCAAATTTCAATGAGTAAAATATAGACATAAATGGGAAAGGTCACATAAATATTTAAGATCTCACTCGCTACATAAATTCTTAGCTGGATACATGTTACAGAAATCGAGATATTTATCTGATTTATCACAGATTTAAAACTTCCGAGAAACTGTACTACTCCAAAATCTTAAATTGTCTTTGCAACGAATGATATTTCTTAATTTCTATTTTTCTCCCAATCATACTACCACATAACCTCTAAAAATTTTAGTAGATTTAGTTTCACAATAGATTTTTTAGTTTACATTTTTAGCTTATTATTGATTTTAAAATAATTAAGGTAGATAAATACAATAAATAACTCATGCGTTCAAACTCAGAACTCCTCAAAAACAGACTGTTCACCATCGACAAGTATAACGATATCATAACGAATTTCAAGTAACAATTGGCCGGCTTCGGATCATATTAGAGAAAGTTATTGAGGAACGGTAGGCATAAGAAATTCTACGAGAAACTTTAATTTTGTATAAAGAAAGAAAGCGAAAAAAAAGATGAAAAATAGTCATGTCTAAAATAGAGCCTGCACAATGAATGTATTGAAGATTTCAATGAATTGAAGAAATGCGTTGATTCTAAGAAGAATAAAAACGAGTGCAACCATAAACTGGGAGATTACTTTATATGTATTGATGGAAGTATGAAGTAGATACTTCTGAGTTCTACTATCAACTATTGATTGTTTGTTTGAATATGAGAATACAAAATCTTTACTTAATTCTGTTTGTTTATAATAGCCCATGTAAATAAACTTAAAGATTTGATCAAAAATAAGAAATTTTAAAATTTACAATTCTTTTTACTTTGAGTTTTTTTGAACTCAAACTTTACTCTAATAAAAAATCGTAATCGATGGTAAGAAACAATCGTTTAAATTGTAATTTTTAGAAAAAAGTTAATTCTTGTAGAGAAGAATTATTTTAAAGCCTTAAAAGATGTATTATACTATTTTTAAAAATTGGAGCTTTAAAATTTATAGTTAATTATTTTGAATAACGTTAAAGGAGATAGTTCAGAATATATCAAAAAATAACTCCTATCTTAAGTGATTATAGATTCAATTATTAACACTACGTTCCCTTTATTACATAAATTTCTATGTTATTTACTTCTAGAAAATTAAACTTTGATTGCTAGAATTTGGAAGTAATTTCAACATAGAAATAGAAGTAAACGCGTTGAGCCACAGATTAGAGACAATATTCGATTACAACTTCAACTTAGAACTAAGAATAATACTTCTTTAAGTACCTATTTTAATAAAACTAACACATTGAAAACAAACGGTATTTTTTATGATACTCTTTAAAATTACTAGAAAAAGATACAATCCATTGCCAAATCAAAGGCTGTGAAGCAAAGAAGGACCCACGTTATAAAAACTTAAAAAATGAAGTATTGATCGAAGTATTAAGCAAAACCCTGTCAGTTTTATCAGTTATCTTGATATACTGGTTCGATTTTGATTAAGATAAATAATTTTTAAAGGATTGAAAATGTTTCTCTGCGGAAACGTATGCAACGGAGACACCTACGAACCCTAGATTACTGTCAACAAAATGACTCTACCTGCTAAAACAATCACTAGCATCGAGACCAAGTCCAAAAGAACCAAAAAGCAGTCTTCAGTAATGCTAAAGAAATCGAATTACAAATAGTATTTCGAAGAATGTAAAAGGAAGAAAATCAAATTTACAGATAAAGATTTTCTTCCAGATTAAAAAAGCTTAGACTATAAAGTGGAAGGTCGATCTTTAACATGGAAAAGAGTCACCTAAATGATTCCAGATTGCGTAATGGTCGAAGATGAGTTCAAACCAGAAGATATTTGTCAAGGTAATATTGGAGACTGTTACTTTTTGTCTTCAATCGCAGCCTTAGCAGGAATTTAATAAAGAATTTGTAATGTTTTTCACGACAATTTTGAAGTATCCCAAGAAGGAATATATAAACTTATCGTAGTTAATGAAGGTATTCCCTCTGAAATGATCATTGACGATTTTGTACCAGTTTTTGCTTAAACTGGCAGACCTGTCTTCTGTAAACCAAACAAAAAATAAATATGGGTCATGTTGATTGAAAAAGCTTGGGCTAAGATTAAAGGATCTTATGGTGCTATTAGTGCTGGATGTCCTCATGAAGTATTGAACGCTTTCTCTCTTGCTCCATGCTATTTTTATCAAATAGAAGAAGAACAAGATGATTAATATAAAGATTTAGTTTGGCAGTAACTTGTCTAAGCAGCAGATTAATGCTTCCCTGTCGTTGCAGGAACAAGATCAACTGTCAAAGTTGAAGGACTACTACCTGCTCATGCATACACTATACTCGATTGTGAAACTATACCTAGTAACGGAAAAGAATATAGAATAATGAGGCTTAGAAATCCTTGGGGAAAAACTTAGTATACTGGATTCGCGAGTTAAACAGATGAGAAATTTTGGAATGGAACAACTTAGTAAATGAGATAACAATTCAGACCCGCTGTTGGAGTAAATGATGGAGATTTCACAATGCCTTTCGACTAATTCATGAGAAGCTTCTAAAGTGTTGACATCTCTAATACTAAATTTGGCTTCAGCTACGAATTTTAAAGAGTTAAAATGTATAAAGGCTAACCACTTTTTGTTAGATTAAATGTAAAATAAGAACATGAAGGCTACATAACGATCAAAAGATAATTTAGTGAAGGAAACTAAGGGAATGAAGGATCTACAAACAAAGATGTCCTTACAACTAACTATGGATATGGAAGAGTTGTTGTAGCTTATCAAAGAGACTCAGATACTTACTAATACTATGGTTCATGGCTATAGTTTGACTTCCCTGATATCAATTTATGGTTAGATTACAAAATAGGTAGCTATCTGATCATGATTGAAATCTTCGACCCGAGACTTCCTGATGAGTTTGAATCAACTTTTGGCTACTATTACGATACATTCTAAGAAGCCGATAACAAAGAAATCATCGTAGAGACAGGTAAAAAATATCCAAACTTTTTGGATCAAGTTTGGATGAATCACGCCATTCGTATGAATGAAGAGAAAACAAAAATAGGCCCCAAACCTGAAGATTGGATTAAGACACAGTTTTTGTACTATTAAGGGGGATATGGCTACGTAGTCTGTAACTTGCAACACGATACTAGTATTAGAATGGCGGTCACCATAAACAAAATGTAATTAGTGAATGATGTAGGGAATTGAATCAAAATGGTTTCTATTTGGTAGGCCAACAACCAGAAAAACAACTCTTATCAGCTGGAGATTCCAAAATATTCATACTTAGTTGCAATTTCAAGGGAGCTAAAGTTGATAATATAGTTTTCCCTCCTCCAGGATTTAAAATATCGAGGATTTCTTGATCTTGCCTAAACGTTATACATTTAAATTGATAAAAAGGCTTCAAATTTTAGATTTTATTAATATTGGATAGGCTTGATAAAAAGAAATTATATAAGAGAGATGACATTAAAATTGCACTATTTTTAAAATGTAATGATAGCACATGTGAGAACAACTACTCCCCACTCATAATCGAAGCCGAAAAATGTATCTTTCGGGGATGTGGTTTCAACGGGAGAAAATAACAAAAATCTTCTTAAAAAGTCAGAGTGGTAGATGCTGCATAAAACCATCACAAACATCGCAGAGAGCAACTTTCCCAAGGGCCTGATCTTCGAGTACCTTTAAAATGGAGAGAATCAGCGAAAGGTGCGTCTAAAAATTTCTGACGTATTGATCGGCATATGAGCTTCTTCATATTTTTGGGAAAGGCTATGTGTCCAAACTGATAGAGAGAGTCTCTTGTTAATAATGGCATTATTAAAACGATCCAGAACGAAAACTTAATCTCATGATAATGTTATTTAAAGTTTATTATATTTTCTGAGTATAAAATGCGATATCATGATTTTAAATTATGGAGTCATTTACCCTCCATTCATAATACTTCAGCATCCATATTTGAAAAAATTATTTTTAATTACTGATGGCGCCCAAATTTGAAACTAAAAAAACCATAAGGAATTCCTATACCCCTGCATCTATTCAATCTAAATAAAAATAGATCGAAATTTTTATCCCATTTTCTATTTATCCTATTTGAAACCATTTATTAATTTCATCTTTCAAGAAAGGGGTTTAGTTTTATGCAAAATCAAAAATGCGAAATGTATTGCTAAATACGTGTGTTGGTAAATAAAAAGTGAAGTAATTCCAAAAAAATGTAATAATAAAGCTGCAATCTTTTTAGCAAAGACTAAAATGATGGAGTCTTCAAATGAAAGATATTGAAGATCTTAATAATTAAGTTTTAAAAAATGACCCTAAAACACAAATCATGGATAATTATACAGAATACTGTAAAAACACAACAATGGCTTATACTGAGTATAACTTTATGTTTTTTAGCTAGCAAACGATCGGATATGAAAAATCAGTAGCGTGAGATTTAAATGCTTATCTTGATTAAGTTTTTTATTGTATTAATTATGCAGAAACAAATCTTACTGATTTCATTCCTTTTAGTCGCTTTGTTTGCCTAGGACGAAATCCTGGCTGTCTCTGGGGATGGTTCATCCTCTGTTACTATTGAAGATGGCAGCAGAACCATTAAAGATCTTCCTAATGTCAAAAACTTAGTCCAAAGTCCAATCGCCTCTTTTAGCCTTAGAGTGCAATCAGTGCAATCAGCTCCGGCAAATTTCAATTTCCTAAACGAGAACAGCTTGGACAATGATGCAAAGTGGGTTAGCGCAAATTAAAAAAAAGTTTTAGGTATCTATTCCTTAACTACTTTCACCATTAATTTCAGCACTTACTGCAACAGCCCTGTTTCTTTTTCAATTTCTGCCTCAAACGTTTTCAGAGTCTTACAAAGTGGTAATGTGATCCAAGGATGGAGCTGCCCTTGGCCTTAAATCTACACAATCAATTTGACACCATCGTGTCAATGTAACACAATTACAGTTCAAGTTTTCAACTGCTGGTATCAATCTCCAGCTTCTATTATATATGATTTGGGTCAAAACACTAATTCATGCTACACATGCGGCCGTTAAAACCAATTTTGGAACTACAAGACTTGCAGCTGTGATTGCAAAAGAAGCTGTTGTCCTAAAGGGCAAGTTTTAGCAAACAAAACTTGCTAATGCATGAAAGTTGCCAGCGGCATTGGCTCGTTGAACATCGATGGTGGTATCCTTCGAGGGAAGTGAAAACAATAATGATCTTCATTATTTTATAATTGCTAAATTTTCTTTAGTAGTAGAAACATGATAAATAGAAACTATATCAACTTTGTTAGGACTACTTTCTCACAACTTTTTAATATTTAATGTAAGCAAATGTGAGAACAACTACTTCCCACTCATAATCGAAGCCGAAAAATGTATCTTTCGGGGATGTGATTTCAACGGGAGAAAATAACAAAAATCTTCTTAAAAAGTGAGAGTGGCGGATGCTGCATAAAACAGCCACAGACATCTCAGAGAACAGCTTTACCAAGGACCTGACCTCAGAGTAGGAGAAAATCTGCGAAAGCTGCGTCCAAAAATTTCGGATGTATGGATCGGCATATGAGCTTCTTCATAGTTTTGGGAAAGTCGATGTGTCCAAACTGATAGAAAGAGTCTCTCATATGAACGGCATTCCCAACATGATCCAAAACGAAAACTAAATCTCATAAAAATATTATGTATATGCTTTATAATTCAATACCT
>Ga0194117_10002896_pt1 | contig 17763 bp, 16 predicted proteins | sample TA2MahsurfametaG_FD_160579 | JGI IMG/M metagenome (GOLD analysis project Ga0194117, IMG submission 160579) | Freshwater microbial communities from Lake Tanganyika, Tanzania - TA2015009 Mahale N1 surface | ecosystem: Environmental > Aquatic > Freshwater > Lake | place: Tanzania: Lake Tanganyika...
CCAGGGCGGCGCCGCCGATCGTGGCGCCGGCGCCGGGCTGGTTGTCGACCACGATCGGTTGGCCGATCCGGGCCGCGACCTTCTCCGAGAAGGCGCGCGTCACCGTGTCGACGCCGCCGCCGGGCGGATAGGGCGCGATCATGCGGATCTGCTTGGCCGGCCAGGTCTGCGCGCCAGCCACGGCGGGCAGCGCGAGCGTGAGAGCCGATGCCGCCATCAGCCGGCGGCGTGAGAGCGTGGACGTGCTCATTGCGTTTCCTTGCTTCGGGTAAGCTCATCTATAGACGGAGGCGGGCGGCGCTCCAAGACGAAGTCAGCGCCGCACCAGGCTCTGCCGCAGGAACGCGAACAACCGTTGCCGCGCGATGGTGTTCTCGCGCATCGAGAAGAAGTGGCTGGCGCCGGAGACGATCAGCAGCTCGGCTTCCTTGCCCAGGCCGCGCAGCTTTTCGGTCATGCGCAGGCTCTGGTCGAGCGGCACGTTCTCGTCCTTGTCGCCATGCATCATCAGCACGGGCACGTCGATCTCCTGCGCGTGGTTGATCGGCGAGCGCGCGGCGAGGCCTTCGGCATCGGCGAGGTCGTCGAGATAGGGCCGGACGAAGGGATTGGCCTCGTACCAGCCCGGCAGGTCGGTGGGCGGGAAGAGCGCTGCGACGCAGCGGATCGCCGGCCGGCGCGCCGCCGCCAGCAACGCCACCTGGCCGCCCATCGAGGCGCCGATCAGGCCGATGCGGCCGGGATCGACCGAGGGCAGGCGGCGCAGCCAGTCGATCGCGGCGATCACGTCGCCGACCTGCTTGCCGCCCTGGTCGTTGTCGCCATCCGAGCCCAGCCATCCCCGCAGCGACAGCGACAGCACCTTGTAGCCGGAGTTCGCCGCCAGCTCGGCGAGGTGCCGGTCTGTCCAGGCGTTGCGGCCGAAGCCGTGGAGGAGCACGAGCGCCGGATGCGGCGCCACGCCGGCCTCGGGCTTGTAGAGATAGCCGCCCAAGGTCACGCCGTTGCCCGGCAGACGCACATGCTCGACGCCTTCGATCTCGGGCAGATCCTCCCAGCGATAGGCGATTTCGAAGCGCGTGCCATCGGGGCAGCGGAAGGCGAAGCCGTAGTGGCCGGGCGCGGTATAGGGCTCCTCGGCCGGCGCCTGGGTGATCTCGGCGCCGATGCCCTGGAGATGGGCGTGCAGCGCGTCGACCTGGGCGCGATCCCTCGCGGCCAGGGCCAGGATCGCGCCACCCGTGGCGGCGTCGACCGCGGCCTCGCGCAGCATCAGATGCTGGTCGCGCCGTGCCCACAGCACCCGGTCGGCGTCGGCGCCAATGCGCGTGAAGCCGAGCAGCGGCAGCCAGCGGCGATGGAACGCCGTCGAGGCGACGAGATCGGCGACCTCGATGGTGGCGCCGATGAACGACGCCGGCGGCCGCGCGAAAGGAAGAGACGACGGATTGGCCATGTCAGCCCAGTCACCGGCGGGGGAACCGATGGCGGCCGGTTGGCCGCAGCTTTAGTGAATCACCCCCTGAAGATGGCGTCAAATCGGCGAGGTGCAAGGTCGTGGAGTGCCCTCACTTGTCGGCATGCACCAGGGCGGCTGTGTACTGGTACTTCTCGCCACACGAATACATCACGCGCTGCGGGTTGGGTTCGTGCTGACGGACGTCCAGCAGGGCGTTGCCGTCCATGTTCGCGACCACGATGTCCTCCGGCCCAAGATGCCGAGACACCAGGCATCGCAGCGTGGCGATGATCGCGGTGTCGGTGAACCGTTCCTGCTCGATGGCGCACTGGAAGATGATCTCGCTGTCCTCGTAGCCACTGATGAACCAGTACAGTTGCTTGTCCGCCATCGCTCACACCCGCACCAGCAGCTTGCCGCGGTTGCGGCCCTGGAAGAGCTCGGCCAGCGCCCGGGGCGCGTTCTCGAAGCCCTCGACGATATCCTCGGCCGCCTTGATCTTGCCCGCGGCCAGCCAGCCCGCGAGCTCGGCCACCGCCTTCGCCTGCTGGTCGGCGAAATCCATGACGATGAAGCCCTCCATGCGCAGGCGCTTCACGACCAGCAGGCCGGGCACGGCCGCCGGACCCGGCTCGGGTTTCTCGGCGTTGTATTGCGAGAGGTTGCCGCAGCAGACCACGCGGCCTTTCAGGTTCATCAGGAACAGCGCGACGTTCAGCACCTCGCCGCCGGTGTTGTCGAAATAGACATCGACGCCGTTGGGGCAGGCCTCGCGCAACGCGCGCCTGACATTGCCGGCCTTGTAGTCGACCGCCGCGTCGAAGCCGAGATCGCGCGTCAGCCAGGCGCATTTCTCCGGCCCGCCGGCGGTGCCAACCACGCGGCAGCCCTTGATCTTGGCGATCTGGCCGACGATCGAGCCCACCGCGCCGGCCGCCGCCGAGACCAGCACGGTCTCGCCGGCCTTGGGCATGCCGACATCGAGCAGGCCGTGATAGGCGGTCAGCCCGGTGACGCCCAGCACGCCCATCAGATGCTCCGGCCTGTGCCGGCGGTCGCGCTTGGTCAGGTCGCTCGCCTTCATCACCGCGTGGTCCTGCCAGCCGATCATGCCGTCGACGAGATCGCCTTTGGCGAAGCCTTCGGCCTTCGACTCGAGTACCTCGCCCATGGCGAAGCCGTGCATCATCTCGCCCGGCAGCACCGGCGCCTTGTAGGTCGGGCTCGGCGCCATCCAGGCGCGGTTGGCGGGATCGAGCGACAGCAAGGTCGTGCGCACCAGCACCTCGCCTGCGGCGGGCGTGCCGACCGGCGACGTGCGCAACTCGAAATGCTGCGGCCCGACCATGCCTGTCGGCCGTTCCTTCAGGATCCATTGGCGGTTCATCGTTGTCTCCTGTCGTCTTGGCCGCTCACGCCTCATCCCGTGCGATCTTGCCGACATACGCGAGCAGGCTGGTCGTTTCGACGAGGCGAAACGACCTCGCGATGACTTCCAACGTGTCGTCTTTCAGCATGAAGATAAGATGCCGATAGCCGTCGAAGAGGCCGCCGACATGGCGAGGATGCATGTTGCTTCGGGGGGCACTATTCTAGGAAGGGCAGTCTCATCAGCAGCGTGTAACCGTTGACCATCAGCAGCGCGCCGAGCGTACCCAGGCCGCCGCCCAGCAGGAGCAGCGGCACCGAGTGCGCGATGATGGCTACGGAGGCCAGCACAATGGCGATCTGCAACAGCGCCTCGGCATAGTCGAAATAGGGACCGCGCCGCGACGCCTGGTCGCGCGCCGCCTCGGCTTGGCGCGCGCGTTCCAGCAACTCCTTCTTGCCGTCGCGTTCCTTGGAATCGCTGTCGTAGCGCGCCATGGTGGCGCGGTACTCGGCGATGCGCTTCTGGATCGCCGCCCGCGCCTCGGCCGACAGACCGGCGTCGCGCGACAGCGTCAGTTCGAGGTCGTTGGCGGCCAGCTCGTAGGAGGTCTGGCGCGCGGTCTTGGCCTGGTAGAAGGCGTAGAGGTTCGAAGCCTCGATATTGCTGTTGATCATGTCCTGGCCGGCGTTGGAGCCGCCCAGGCTGGTGATCGCCAGCAGCATCGCCATGATCGCGATCATGATGGCGGCGCGCTTCTTGAAGCGGTCGTCGGCTTCCGGCGACATGAGATCGCCCGTGTCGGCGGCGTCCATCGCTCCTCCCGATCCGTTGGCCGCCGACCGAGGCGAGGCCTACGCCGCCTTCTGGTCGCCGGCGAGGTTGCGCAGCACGTAGTGCAGCACGCCGCCGTTCTTGAAGTACTCGATCTCCTCCAAGGTATCGATGCGGCAGGTGACGACGATCTGCTCGCTGCCGCCGTCGCGGCGACGGATGGTGACTGGGATGTCCATGCGCGGCTTCAGCCCGCCCTCGATGCCGCCGACATCGAAGGTCTCGCTGCCGTCGAGCTTCAGCGACTTGCGCGTCATGCCGTCCTTGAACTGCAGCGGCAGCACGCCCATGCCCACGAGGTTCGAGCGATGGATGCGTTCGAAGGTCTCGGAGATCACCGCCTTGACGCCCAGCAGGTTGACGCCCTTGGCCGCCCAGTCGCGCGACGAGCCGGTGCCGTACTCCTTGCCGGCGATCAGGATCTGCGGCGTGTTCTCGGCCTTGTAGCGCATGGCCACGTCATAGAGCGGCAGCGCTTCGTCCGACTGGTAGTGCTTGCTGAAGCCGCCCTCGACGCCCGGCACCATCTCGTTCTTCAGCCGGATGTTGGCGAAGGTGCCGCGCATCATCACCTCGTGATTGCCGCGGCGCGTGCCGTACTGATTGAAGTCGGCCGGCTTGACGCCGCGGTCGAGCAGATACTGGCCGGCCGGCGTCTCCTTCTTGATCGAACCCGCCGGCGAGATGTGGTCTGTCGTGATCGAGTCGGCGAACAGGCCGATCGGCCGCGCGCCCTTGATGTCGGAAAGCTTGCCCGGCGTCTTGCCCATGCCCTCGAAGTAGGGCGGGTTCTGCACGTAGGTCGAATCCTTGTCCCAGCCATAGGTCAGGCTGGGCTTGGTCTTGATCGAGCGCCAGTACTTGTCGCCGGCGAACACGTCAGCGTAGCGCTTCTTGAACGCCTTGGCCGTCACGCACTTGTCGACAGCTCGGGCCACTTCCAAGTTCGAGGGCCAGATATCCTTGAGGTAGACAGGCTTGCCCTTCTTGTCGTGGCCGATCGGATCCTTGGTGATGTCGATCTTCATCGAGCCGGCGAGCGCGTAGACCACGACCAGCATCGGCGAGGCGAGGTAGTTGGCGCGGGTCTGCGGATTGACGCGGCCCTCGAAGTTGCGGTTGCCCGACAGCACTGAGCAGACCACGAGGTCGGCGTCACTGATCGCCTTCGACACCGGCTCGGGCAGCGGGCCCGAATTGCCGATGCAGGTGGTGCAGCCGTAACCGACGAGATTGAAGCCGATCTTGTTGAGGTCCTTCTGCACACCGGCGGCTTCGAGGTACTCGGTGACGACCTGCGAGCCCGGCGCCAGCGAGGTCTTGACCCACGGCTTGACCTTCAGCCCGTGCTTCACCGCGTTGCGCGCCACCAGGCCGGCGCCCAGCATGACGTAGGGATTCGACGTATTGGTGCACGAGGTGATGGCGGCGATCACCACGTCGCCATGACCCAGCCCGTGATCGGCGCAGGCGGCGCGCTTGCCGTCGTCCTTGCGGCCGAACTCCTTCTCCATGTTGGCGATGAACTGCGCGGCGGCCTCGGCCAGCGGCACGCGGTCCTGCGGCCGCTTCGGGCCGGCGAGGCTCGGCTCGACGTTGGCGAGATCGAGCTCCAGCGTGTCGGTGAAGATCGGGTCCGGCGACTTCTTGGAACGCCACAGGCCCTGCTTCTTGGCGTAGGCCTCGACCAGTTTGGCGGCCTGGCCGCGATTGGTGATCCGGAGGTAGTTCAGCGTCTCCTCGTCGATCGGGAAGAAGCCGCAGGTCGCGCCGTACTCCGGCGCCATGTTGGCGATGGTCGCGCGGTTGGCCAGCGGCATCTCGTCGAGGCCCGGCCCGTAGAACTCGACGAACTTGTTGACCACGCCCTTCTTGCGCAGCATCTGCGTCACGGTCAGCACGAGGTCGGTGGCGGTGGCGCCTTCCGGCAGCTTGCCGGTGAGCTTGAAGCCCACGACATCGGGAATCACCATCGGCTGCGGTTGGCCCAGCATGGCCGCTTCGGCCTCGATGCCGCCCACGCCCCAGCCCAGCACGCCCAGGCCGTTGACCATGGTCGTGTGGCTGTCGGTGCCGAACAGCGTATCGGGATAGGCGACCGTCTCCTTGCCTTCCTTCCTGGTCCACACGACCTGCGCCAGGTACTCGAGGTTCACCTGGTGGCAAATGCCGGTGCCCGGCGGCACGACGCGGAAATTGTCGAAGGATTGCTGGCCCCAGCGCAGGAAGCGGTAGCGCTCGCCGTTGCGCTCGTACTCGAGCTTGACGTTCTCGCCGAAGGCTTTGGTGTTGCCGAAATTGTCCACGATGACCGAGTGGTCGATGACCAGGTCGACCGGCACCAGCGGGTTGATCTTCTTGGGATCGCCGCCGAGCTTGGCCATGCCGTCGCGCATCGCCGCGAGGTCGACGACGGCGGGCACGCCGGTGAAGTCCTGCATCAACACGCGCGCCGGGCGGAAGTTGATCTCGTGCGCCGACTTGCCGGCCTTGAGCCAGCCCGCGAAGGCCTCGATGTCGGCGGCGCGCACCGAGCTGCCATCCTCGTGGCGCAGCAGGTTTTCCATCAGGACCTTGAGCGAGTAGGGCAGGCGGCTCAGATCGCCCACCTTCTTCTCCGCCGCAGCCAGACTGAAATATGTGTAGCTCTTGCTGCCGACCTTGAGGGTCCTGCGGGCCTTGAAGCTGTTGGGATGAGCGGCCATGTCGAGATGCTCCGGCGTGCGCGCGGGAGGCGCGGGAAAGGTCGGCCGGAACATAGGCCGCGACCCGTGCGAAGGCAACGCGAGGGGAGGCCGCGCCGCCTTCCAAATCGTGATCGGGGCGCGATAAGGTGCGCCCGCGCCGCCCGAGGCGAGGGGCGGACCGGAGAGATGTCGATGCGATCTGTCTTCGCGGCTCTGCTGGCGGCGCTGGTGCTGTCCGCCGAAACGGCCTCCGCCCAGGCGGTGAGCGACAGTTTTGACTGGGACCCGGCACGGCGCGACTTCAACCGGCCCGGCGGCACGCCGCCGGCGGCCAACGCCGGGTCGGGCGCGATGGCCGGGCTCGACAAGGAGCTGGCCCGGACCGACCTGACGCCGCAGAAGCGCGCCGACCTGCTGGTGCTGCGATCGATGCTGTTCCGCTCGATGGGCCGCGAGTCCGAATCGCGCCGCGATTTCCAGGAGGCGTTGCGGATCTGGCCCGACACCCGTTTCGAAATCCTGGCAGCCGCGGCGATGGCCGACGCCAGCGCCGGACGGACCCAGCCGGCGCTCGATACGCTGGACAATGCGCTGCGCGAGCGGCCCGGGCAGCCGACTCTGCTGACCGCGCGCGGTCAGGTGCGGCTGATGCTGGGCGACAACGATCTGGCAATCGCCGATCTGTCGCCGCTGGTCGACAGCAGCCCGCGCGCGCGGTGGCTGCGGGCGCAGGCCTACTACAACAAGGGCAGCCATCGCGAATCCGTCGACGACGTGGACGCGTTGATGCGCGGCTGGAGCGGCGCGGCGCCGTTCCTGCCCATGCTGTGGCGTTACGCCAACAATGTGAAGCTCCGGCGCGACGCGCGCGGCGCGCTGGCGGCCGATTTCCGCACCCATGGAGAGCCCACGGAGTGGCCGGCGCCGATCGTGCGCCATCTGCTGGGCCGCATGACGGCAGGCGATCTCGACATCGCGGCCGAGACCGACGCCGGCGCCAAGCGCAGCAACGGCCGATGCTTGACGGCGCTGTTCCAGGGCCTCGACGCGCTGCGGGGCGGCAACCGCAACCGCGCGCGCGAGCTGTTCCAGCTCAGCCAGGCACGCTGCGGCCCCAACACCTTCGCCAACCTCGCCGCCTCGGCGGAATTGCGGCGGATGTGATCTTCCTCGCCGCGCGTGCGGAGAAGGTCGGGATGAGGGGTTCGGCGGCCTTCTATGCGCCGTGATGCGCCGGTCCCGACGCGAAGCGGTTGTCGCCGCGCGTCACGCGGCCGACTCCGTCGGAATATCCGTTCCCTTTTCCTTCCTTTCCCGTCGCATCCGTTCCTTTCCTTTCCTTTCCTCACAGTCCTGACACCGTGCCGGCACAGGACTTGTCCTGGTCTGATCCGAGCGGCGCTGCGCCACTCGAGACGGCCGTTGGGAGAGCGAGCTACTCGTCCCCCAACGTCGCGAACGGGCCGATGAAGCGGGCGATTTCCGCCAGTGTGCGCTGGGGCTGCTGGAGATGGGGGGAATGCCCGCAGGCCGGGATCAGCCGGGTCTCGCTGTAGCCCGCGACCTTGCCGGCGATCAGCCCGAGCTGCAGCTCGCTGCCGTATTCGTCGTCCTCGCCCTGGATCGCCTGCACCGGCACCTGCACGCCGGGCAGCCGGTCCTCGATCGACCAGTCCATGAAGGCGGGATCGAGCCAGGCGTCGGCCCACAGGTTGAAAGCGCCGTCGACGTCGCGGTGATACTTCGCCAGCCGCGCGCGCAGCTCGCCGCCATCGAACGCCACGCGCGCCCTGCGGATCGAGGCGACGCCGTCCGCTTCGCAGACCACATGCGCGGCCAACGTCACCACGGCCTGGAGTGTTTCGGGATCATGACCGGCGCTGATCAGCGCGACGCTGCCACCATCGCTGTGGCCGATCAGGATGTGCTCGCCGATGCCGGCCGCCTCCAGCACGCGCGGTAGCACCTCCTCGGCCTCGACATGCATGTAGGCGGTACCCGGTGGCTTCGGCCATGGCGAAGATCGACCGTAGCCTGTGCGATCGTAGGCGAAGCCGGCGAAGCCCGTCGCGGCGCAGAGCGCGGCCGGGAAGTCGCGCCACATCTCGACGCAGCCCAGGCCTTCGTGCAGGAACACCAGCGTCGGTCGCGCATAGCCATCGTCGCGACCGGCGCGCGCGATCCAGCGCCCGCGGATGCGGCGGTCCGTCAGATCGAGAAGGAGATCATCGGCGTCCATCGCGCCGATGTAGCGTCTCCCTCCACCGACCGCCAGCGTGCCGGCCGGCGATCTGTCGCTGGATCTTCGGGGATCATGGCGCTTGTCCGGAGGCGCGGCGAACCACGGTGCCGGCACACCTCGACCGAGCGGCTAGCGGATGGGAAAGTAGATCTCCATCCGATCGTCGGCGACGTAGACTTCCCACGGCGCGCCGGCCGGTTGCTTGCCGTTGGCCGCCATCCACGCGTGGAGGGCCTCGTAGGCCTTCTCGCTCGAGGCCTGGTCGCCGACATGGACGGTCGTCGCGACGGTGGCTTTCGGGAGCTCCGTCGCGACGAACTTGCCCTGTGACTTCACCGGCTGCGCGAGCGGAAAACCCGACTCGCAATCGAGAACGCCGTCGGCGAACTGATAGGTCCGCGTGAAGGGCGCGCCGGCCGGCGGTACGCCGGCCTTCTCCAGATAGCCGCCGACGGCGCCGATGTTGCCGCCGATGGCGTCTCCCGCTTGTTCGATCTTGATCTTGCCCTTGATGACAAGCGCTGGCCGGGCGGCGTGCTCCTGGACCTTGATGTCGTACTTCACGAAGTCGTTTCCTGTCGCGAACGTGGGTCGCCCGACCCTACGCAACGCACCTACGGCGCGATTGTAAAATTCCGACCTCGGCCCCTACCTGTCCGCCGGACGCGGTGGATCGGTCGGCGTGATGAGGTGGTCCGACATCACGTGATTGCCGCTCAGGTACTTCATCGGGCTCACGCCCGAGAACTTCGTGAAGTCCCGGATGAAGTGCGATTGATCGTAGTAGCCGCAAGCGGCCGCCGCGTCGGCGAGGGTCAGCGTGTTGGCTTCCTTGGTCATCGCCAGGAACTTCTGGAAGCGCGCGATGCGCGACAGGATCTTCGGCGCGATGCCCACCTGCTTCTTGAACTTGCGCTCGAGCTGACGCTCGCTGTAGCCGATGAGCTTGACGAGCTCTTGCGCCGAGTAGGCGCCCTCAGACCGGGCGATGTACTGGCACGCCTGACGAACGAAGATGTCTTCCCGCGACTCCTGCGTCAGGCGTTCCTCGAGCATGGCGGTCATCGCCGTCAGGCGTTCGTCATGGGACGCGCAACGCGCGATCCGGTCATGGATCGCAGCCGAGAATGCGGGCTCGAAATCGCCGAAGTCGACCACCCGGTCGACGAGCGCATCGTAGGGGACGTCGAAGAAGCGCGCCGCGCCCGCCGCCTTGAACCGGACGGACACGACGCCGATCTCGCCGGTCGGCTTGAGCATGATGCGCTCGGTGAGCTGGCCCGACATCAGGACCCGAGCCTGGCGTTCGTACGAGCGGCCTTCCAGTTTCAGGAACGCGTCGCCGAAATGAACGATCAACTCCGTCTTGCCATCGGGCAACACGATCTCGGGTTCCGGATCGTCACCGCCCTTGGGCGCGGCCAGGAGCCAGACGCAGTCGACAAACGGTTCAAGATGGGCGGGCGGCGGCAGAGTCCTGTAGAGCATCCAGCGGCTTCTTCCGGTCTATACCGGCCGCTCGCCCTTCACCGTGACCCGGTTGCCGCTGCGCGTGTGCGGCCAGTAATCCCACATCGCGCGGTGCTGGACGCAACGATTGTCCCAGAAGGCGATGGAGTTGGCGCGCCAGCGGAAGCGACACTGGAAGAGCGGGTTCTCCATGTGCTCGTAGAGATAGCGCAGGATGCCGTCGCCCTCGTCGCGCGGCACGCCCACAAGGCCGCGGGTGAAGCCGCGATTGACGTAGAGCGCCTTCTTGCCGGTGACGGGATGCGTGCGGATCACGGGGTGCTCGGCGCGCGGGTACTCCGCCTTGTCCTGGACGCCGAAATTCTTGTAGAGGCCGCGATAGACCGACTCGCCGTCGTGGACCGCGGTCATGCCCTCCAGATACCGCTTCATCCGATCGCTGAGCGCCTCGTACGCGGCGTACATGCTGGCGAACAGTGTGTCGCCGCCCTTGGGCGGGCAGGCCTTGATGTAGAGGATGCTGCCCATCGGCGGCTCGATGTCGCACGACACATCGGTGTGCCAGCCCTCGCCGTTGGCGCGCGGGCTGTCCTTGTCGGCGTGGATGATCATCAGCTCGGGCTTGCCGGGTTCGTGCGGCGCGGCCGGATGGACGTGCAGGTCGCCCCACAGCCGGCCGAAGGCGAGGTGCTGGTCGGGCGTGATGGTCTGGTCGCGGAAGAAGATCACGCTGTTCTCGGCCAGCGCCCGGTGTAGCTCGTCGATGGTCTGGTTGCTGAGCGGCCGGCTCAGATCGACGCCGCCGACCTCGGCGCCGATGATCGGCGTCACCTTGTCGACGGTGATGCTCTCGTATGGCCGCTCCTCGCCCGCGACGTGCTTGTAGCGGGGGCCGGCATTGCCTCGCATTTGCGTGCTTTGCATGGGGATCTCCTCCGTATTCGACAGCCTAGGGCCAAGCCGCCCGCCTGCCAACCCGTCGCGGCTCGCGCGGCTTGACCGGTCATGGCCTTGTCGCTACCTACCGCCCGTTCCGTGGCAAAGGCTGCCGAGAAGACCGGCTGCGGGCAGGGAGGAGTTCAGGGATGCCGCAGGCCGCCGCGACGAGCGACGACACGTTTCCGAGATTGCTGGCCCGCAACGCCCGCGAGCGGGGGGGCAAGCCCGCCTATCGCGAGAAGGAATACGGCATCTGGCAGACCCATAGCTGGGCGGATAGCGACGCCCAGGCGCGCGATTTCGCGGCCGGCCTGGCCGCCTTGGGCTTCAAGCGCGGTGACAAGCTGATCATCGTCGGCGACAACCGCCCGCGGCTGTACTGGGCGATCTGCGCGGCGCAGATGCTGGGCGGCATTCCGGTGCCGGTCTACCAGGACGCGGTGGCGTCGGAGATGGCCTACGTGGTCGAGAACGCCGAGGCGCGGTTCGCGCTGGGCGAGGACCAGGAACAGGTCGACAAGCTCCTGGAGATCCGCGCCACGGTGCCGGCGCTGCAGACCATCATCTACGACGATCCGCGTGGCCTGCGCGAGTACACCGACCTCGTCTCCTACGCCGCCGCCCAGGCCAAGGGCCGCGCGCTGCGGCAGGAGAAGCCGGGTTTCCTCGACGCCGAGATCGCGCAAGGCAAGGGCGCGGATCCCTCGATCATGCTCTATACCTCGGGCACCACGGGGCGGCCCAAGGGCGTGGTGCTGAGCTACGACAATCTGCGAGTCACGGCGCAGAACGCCGCCGATTTCGACGGGCTGGTCGAGGGCGACGAGATCCTGAGCTACCTGCCGATGGCCTGGGTCGGCGACCATATCTTCAGCTACGCCCAGGGCCTGTCGGTCGGGCTGACGGTGAATTGCCCGGAATCGGCGGCCACCGTCATGACCGATCTGCGCGAGATCGGCCCGACCTACTACTTCGCGCCGCCGCGCATCCTCGAGAATCTCATCACCACGGTGATGATCCGCATGGAGGACGCGGGGCGCTTGAAGCGCTCGATGTTCCGCTACTTCATGGCCCTGTCGCAGCGCATCGGCGGCGCCCTGCTCGATGGCAAGGCGGTGGGCATCGGCGAGCGGCTGATGTATCGGCTCGGCGAGTTGCTGGTGATCGGGCCGCTGCGGAACACGCTCGGGCTCTCGCGCGTGCGCGTGGCCTACACGGCGGGCGAGGCGGTGGGGCCCGACATCTTCAATTTCTACCGCTCCCTCGGCATCAACATGAAGCAGCTCTACGGCCAGACCGAGGCCAGCGTCTTCGTGACCATGCATCCCAACGGCGACGTGCGTCTGGAGACCGTGGGCAAGCCGGCGCCGCAGGTCGAGATCAAGGTCAACGACAACGGCGAGATCATGTTTCGCAGCCCCGGCGTGTTCCTGGAGTACTTCAAGAACCCGGCCGCGACGGCGGAGACCAAGACCCCCGACGGCTGGGTGCATTCCGGCGACGCGGGCTATCTCGACGAAGCCGGCCACCTGCGCATCATCGATCGCGCCAAGGATGTCGGGAAGTTGCGCGACGGCACGCTGTTCGCGCCGAAGTTCATCGAGAACAAGCTGAAGTTCTTCCCGCACATCAACGAAGCGGTGGCCTTCGGTGACAATCGCGGCTTCGTCTCGGCCTTCATCAACATCGACCTGGTGGCCGTGGGCAATTGGGCGGAGAAGCAGGACATCGCCTATGCCAGCTATCAGGAGCTGGCCAGCCACCCCAAGGTGCACGGGCTGATCGCCGAGGAGGTGGCGCAGGTCAATCGCGACCTCGCCGCCGACCCGAAGATGGCCGGCGCGCAGATCAAGCGCTTCCTGGTGCTGCCCAAGCTGCTCGACGCCGACGACGGCGAGCTCACCCGTACACGCAAGGTACGCCGCGGCTTCATCGCCGAGCGCTATGGCGCGTTGCTCAAGGCGCTCTACGACGGCTCGAAAGCCGCCCACATTCGCACCGAGGTGACCTTCGAGGATGGCCGGAAGGGCGTCGTCGAGGGCGACGTGGCGATCCTCGACGTGCCGGCGGCCGAGCCGCTGCGCAAGGCGGGCTGAGCCGCATGCGCAACAGGCAATTCACCGAGACCTTGCTGACGGTCGAGAACATCTCGCTGAGCTTCGGCGGCGTGCGCGCGCTTTCCGACATCAGCTTCGACATCCTGAAGGGCGAGGTGCGGGCCATCATCGGCCCCAACGGCGCCGGCAAGTCCTCGATGCTCAACTGCATCAACGGCTTCTACCATCCGCAGCAGGGTGCCATCACCTACAAGGGCGTGCGGCGCGAGCAGATGCGCCCGCATGAGGCGGCCGAGCAGGGCATCGCGCGCACCTTCCAGAACATCGCGCTGTTCAAGGGCATGTCGACCCTCGACAACATCATGACCGGGCGGAACCTCAAGATGCGCAGCGGCATCTTCGCCCAGGCGCTGCGCTGGGGGCCGGCGCTGCGCGAGGAGATCGCCCATCGCGAGTACGTCGAGCGGGTGATCGATTTCCTCGAGATCCAGCACGTGCGCAAGGTGCCCGTCGGACAGCTGCCTTATGGCTTGCAGAAGCGCGTCGAGCTGGGCCGGGCGCTCGCCGCCGAGCCCGAGCTGCTGCTGCTCGACGAGCCGATGGCCGGCATGAACATCGAGGAGAAGCAGGACATGTGCCGCTTCGTGCTCGAGGTCAACGAGGAGTTCGGCACGACGATCTGCCTGATCGAGCACGACATGGGCGTGGTCATGGACATCTCCGACCGCGTCGTGGTGCTCGACTACGGCCGCAAGATCGGCGACGGCACGCCCGAGGAGGTGAAGGCGAACCCCGAGGTGATCGCCGCCTATCTCGGCACGGCGCATTAGGAGGGCGGAAGCGATGGCGCATCACATCCCCTGTCATCCTGAGCGCGGCGAAGGATTTCTTTGGGCGCGCCGGCGGGACGCCGGCGCTCCGGGCCGAGCCGGAGTCTGACGATGGCGTTCTTCCTCGAGGTGCTGATCGGCGGCCTGCTGGTGGGCGTACTCTATTCGCTGGTGGCGCTGGGCTTCGTGCTGATCTTCAAGGCGTCGGGCGTGTTCAACTTCGCCCAGGGCGCGATGGTGCTGATGGCCGGCCTGGTGCTGGTGCAGCTGCTGAACCCGACCTACATCGGCAAGTGGCATTTCGCCGGCGTCGCCGCGCTGGTCGCGGGCACGATCGGCGTGCTGGCGTTGCGCGCGCTGAAGCCCGCCGCCATCGCGGCCGGGGGCGGTACGGCGACGCGGCGGCTGCCGCTGCTGGTCGGCGCCGGCACCGGCGTGCTGGGCGGGATCCTGGCGCTGAGCGCCGGCGGCAAGGGCTGGCCGGTGTGGCTGGCCGTGCCGGCCTCGGCCATCGTCATGGTGGCGATCGCCTACGCCATCGAGCGCATCGTGCTACGCCGTCTCGTGAACCAGGAAGGCATCATCCTGTTCATGGCGACGCTCGGCATCACCTTCTTCATCGACGGCTTCGGCCAGACGATCTTCGGTTCCAACGTCTACAAGCTCGATCCCAAGGTCTATTTCGGCATCCCCAACGATCCGGTATTCCTGCTCGAGGGCGTGTTCCAGGGCGGCATCCTGGTCAACAACCTCGACATCTGGGGCGGGATCGTGGCGGCCTTGCTGGTTGGCGCGCTGGCCCTGTTCTTCCAGTACACGCGCACCGGCCGCGCGCTGCGCGCCGTCGCCGACGACCACGCCGCCGCGCAGTCCGTCGGCATCCCGCTGAACTGGATCTGGTTCATCGTTTGGTCGGTGGCCGGCATCGTGGCGCTGGTCGCGGCGATGGTCTGGGGCTCCAAGCTCGGCATCCAGTTCTCGATCACCTTCCTGGCGCTCAAGGCGCTGCCGGTGCTGATCCTCGGCGGCTTCACATCGGTGCCCGGCGCGATTGTCGGCGGGCTGGTGATCGGCGCCGGCGAGAAGCTGGCCGAGGTCTACCTGCCACAGCTCGCCAAGAATCTGCTCGGCATACCGATGTCGGGTGGTATCGAATACTGGTTCGCCTATGTGCTGGCGCTCGCCTTCCTGCTGTTCCGGCCGCAGGGCCTGTTCGGCGAGCGCATCATCGAGCGGGTCTGAGGAGGGCGCCGACGATGTTCTACCGCGAGGCCGGCCAGTACAAGACGAGCTACCGCGCCGATATGGCGGTGTTCCCGATCGCGCAGGACCGGCTGGCGATCGGCGCCATCCTGGTGATCGCCTTCGTCGTGCTGCCGTTCATCGGCACCGAGTACTTCTTCAGCTCGATCATGGTGCCGACCCTGATCCTGGCGCTGGCGGCGATCGGGTTGAACATTCTCGTCGGCTATTGCGGGCAGGTGTCGCTGGGTTCCGGCGCCTTCATGGCGATCGGCGCCTACGCCGCCTACAACTTCGCGATCCGGGTGCCGGAACTGCCGCTGCTGCTGGTCATGCTGCTGGGTGGCGGCGTGTCGGCGCTGGTCGGCATCGTCTTCGGCGTTCCGTCGCTGCGCATCAAGGGTTTCTACCTCGCGGTCGCGACCTTGGCGGCGCAGTTCTTCTTCGACTGGCTGTTCGCGCGCGTCGGCTGGTTCACCAACTACACACCGTCCGGCGCCGTCTTCGCGCCCAAGCTCGATGTCTTCGGCTGGACGGCCGACAAGCCGGTCGAGCGTTACCTCTTCGTGCTCGCCGTGGTCGTGCTGTTCGCGCTGCTGGCCAAGAACCTCGTGCGCGGCCATGTCGGCCGGCAGTGGATGGCGATCCGCGACATGGACATCGCCGCCGAGATTATCGGCATCCGGCCGATGTACGCCAAGCTGACGGCCTTCGCCGTGTCCTCCTTCATCATCGGTGTCGCCGGCGTGCTGTGGGCCTTCGTCCATCTCGGCTCGTGGGAGCCGCTGGCCTTCAACATCGACCGCAGCTTCCAGCTGCTGTTCGCCATCATCATCGGCGGGCTGGGTTCGATCGCCGGCTGCTTCCTCGGCGCCGCCTTCATGTGGATCCTGCCGATCTTCCTCGACATCGCCCTGCCGCCGCTGGGGGAATTGGTGGGCTGGACCATCGACAAGGCGACCGTGGCGCATTTCGCGCTGATGATCTTCGGCGCGCTGATCGTCTTCTTCCTGATCGTCGAGCCGCACGGGCTGGCACGGTTGTGGAGCATCGCCAAGGAGAAGCTGCGGCTATGGCCGTTTCCGCACTGAGCGGGGATCGGCGCGACCACCGCCGCGATGTTGCGGCGCAACAAGAAAATACTTCCGCTCCGGAACGCTCGCGTACTGGTTCCGGCGACGGGGGCTTCATAGATTGACACCAAGCCGGCGAACCCGCCGGGAGGAACCACAGGAGGCGAAGCCATGGGTGTGATGGGTAGATGGGCTGCGGCGGCGCTGGCCGCGGCGGTGGGCGGCGCGGCGGCCTTGCCGGCGCTGGCACAGAACGAGCAGTTCATTCCGATGCTGAGCTACCGTACCGGCGCCTACGCGCCGAACGGCATTCCGTTCGCCAACGGCATGGGCGACTACTACCGCATGATCAACGCCCGCGACGGCGGCATCAACGGCGTGAAGATCGTGTTCGAGGAATGCGAGACGGGCTACGCGACGGACAAGGGCGTGGAGTGCTATGAGCGGCTGAAGGCCAAGGGCCCGACCGGCGCGGCGTTCTTCAATCCGCTGTCGACGGGCATCACCTTTGCGCTGACCGAGAAGGCGCCGGTCGACAAGATCCCGATCATCACCATGGGCTACGGAAGGTCGGAGTCGCGCAACGGCGCGGTCTTCACCTGGAACTTCCCGCTGCTCGGCACCTACTGGTCGGCGGCCAACATCGCCATGCAGCACATCGCCAAGGAGATGGGCGGCCTGGACAACCTCAAGGGCAAGAAGATCGCCCTGGTGTTCCACGACTCGCCCTACGGCAAGGAGCCGATCCCGGTGCTGGTCGAGATGGCCAAGCGCCACGGCTTCGAGTTCATCCAGCTGCCTGTCACCCATCCCGGCGTCGAGCAGAAGTCGCAGTGGCTGCAGATCCGCCAGCAGCGGCCAGACTATGTGCTGCTGTGGGGCTGGGGCGTGATGAACTCGACCTCGGTCAAGGAGGCCGCGGCTGTCAACTTCCCGCGCGACAAGATGCTGGGCGTGTGGTGGTCGGGCGCCGAGCCCGACGTGCTGCCGGCTGGCGACCAGTCCAAGGGCTACAAGGCGCTGATGCTGCAGCACGGCTCCGGCAAGTTCCCGGTGCACGCCGACGTCCTCAAGCATGCCGTCGGCAAGGACGGCTCGCAGTCGAAGCCCGAGGACATCGGCGACGTTCTGTACAACCGCGGCCTGGTCAACGCGATGCTCGGCGTCGAGGCGATCCGCACGGCGATGGCCAAGTTCGGCAACAAGCCGCTGACCGGCGAGCAGGTGCGTTGGGGTCTCGAGAACCTCAACCTCACCGAGGAACGGCTGAAGGCGCTGGGCTTCGAGGGCGCGCTCAAGCCGCTCAAGATCACCTGCGCCGACCACGAAGGCGCCCGCTCCGCGCGCGTCCATCAGTGGGACGGCGCGAAGTGGAACGTGATCTCCGACTGGTACACCTCCGACGACGCGCTGATCGGCCCGATGGTGCGCGATACCTCGGACAAGTACGCCAAGGAGAAGAACATCGCGCCGCGCGATTGCTCCAAGGAGAGCTGAGCGCAGCATAGTGTCCGGCCCCGCGCCCTCAGGGCGTGGGGCTCCTTCTTTTCGCGATCGGATG
>Ga0194117_10002904_pt1 | contig 17730 bp, 5 predicted proteins | sample TA2MahsurfametaG_FD_160579 | JGI IMG/M metagenome (GOLD analysis project Ga0194117, IMG submission 160579) | Freshwater microbial communities from Lake Tanganyika, Tanzania - TA2015009 Mahale N1 surface | ecosystem: Environmental > Aquatic > Freshwater > Lake | place: Tanzania: Lake Tanganyika...
AACTAAACTCAGCGATTTTATATTTTAAGTCATGTAACTATTTTGTCCATACTTCATGAGGTATCTTAGCAGATAGTTTCCGCCCAAACTCATTCCAACCATATGGATTGGCCTTTTAGGGTAATATGTTCTTACTCTTTGAAGGGTTTATTCTAGTTAATGGAAATCTATTCCTACGAAAGGAATGGGACTGGTCATCTAGCTATTGAATCCTCGACTGTTGAAGCAAAGACAAGTGTAACCTTTCTCTATTGATATTTTTGCCATTATCTTCATGTACCTACACTCGCTGCCTCCAGTCATTCCATGCATAACAAAGATGATCGGCACATTTTATTTGTCTGGTGTATCTTCATACTTGTTGACCCAATCAAGAGCAACATGTCCTCCATCTGCGAAGAAAATCTTTTCGCGTTAGTACTAGGCAATTATGTCTTGTGAGAAGTGTTCATAAATGGATTGTATTGCGTGATTGAAGAGGAGAGGGGAGGGCTTATAGACATATGGAGAAGTAGGTTGGGTTGTTTTGGGTAGAAAAGTGAGGGCTTTAAGGTATTCGTTAAAATATCTGAAAGCTTTGCTTACAAGCATAATTATAATAATGAATTATTAAAAACTATCTTAAGCAGAGTTTTACTCACATTATAAAAATAAATATAAAACGACACGTTATTAATAGTAAAATACTTCCAAAAGCCGAGATTAGTTTTATTTAGGCCTTTCTATCATAATTACATAGTTAATAGTTGATGGACGAAGACGACCCCAGGTAACAACAAAAAAAAGAAATCGCTGAGTTGAAGTAGAAGATAGCAAATCAAGATGCACTCCTAAATCGACACATTCTATGGGAAGGCGACTAGTTGTATAAGTAACTTGAGTAACTCGAACATAAAAGAATCGAAAAGCAGAACTAATACAAAATATTGATGAAAGAAAGGTATCGTTTTGCTAAAAGTACCTGGCTGCAGGGATATATCGACAATTTTTTGGATTAGAAGCTAAACAGAAATATAGAAGCGTTGGGACAGGAGATCGACAGTATCGTGTACAGTAGGAATAGCAAAAGCAGTATATCTAGTTCAGGTGCTTTAGACCACATCGAGTCGATGGATTGGTTACTCAATGATAAAGCTGAGAAGCATCTGAGGTAGCAAGAAAAAGTGCTTTAGGAGATAAAATAGCTTTAGAAAATTTTGGATAGTATAAAATGAACACAGAATAGTTATTTAATTGATATTGTCATTTCTTTTGATTTGTTTAACTTCTTTGATAGGAGTAAAATAGAAATAAAATTCAGGCGATCAATTTTTTTATTAAGTTTCAACCTATTTCTCTTCAGACTTCTCATTCTGTATATTCAAAGTTACCTCTCCATTTTAGCTGCTTTCTTACTGATACTACAAAACATAAATCATCTATTAGATACGTTAATTTTGTCCTGCCTCCAGCATCAATTGCGATGGATGAGAAGTATCCATCGTTGTATGTTGGGCTTGAAGCTACGGAGAATCAGCTTCATTTGCTTATTCAAAGTTGTCATCAGGTAGCCTTCGATTCAGCTAATCATTTTGTACCAATATATTACCAATCGCTTAGGTTTGTGCTAACTAGTGTTAATGTTCTGGCTAATTAAGTTTTTACTAGATATCTTGATCTGCTTCATAGATTACTGATTATGTAAATTTAATTTCCCTTTGCAGATAAAAATCAGCTTCTCTTGAATGTTTTTCACTGGACTAATCACATGAGGTGGGTTCGCTGCAGAGTTACTACAGCTATGCTTGCGGTTGTTCAGATTAATGTAATTTCGTGCCAATTTATTTTGAGTAAGTTTTGAGAAGTTATTAGGGTGGAAATAAATTTTACGTAAGTTCATTTGTTTGTATTTGTTGGTATTAGTGTTGGGATATTAAATTCTGGATTGTAGAGTGGATGTTAAGATTTTTAAGTTAGAAAGTGCCATCGATTTCGTCTATCCTAGGATAGTACATAGTTGGCTAAACAAATTGTTTCCTGATATTTTCACTACCCATCTTCTCAATCCATTCGATCATTTGTTGAAATAACTGCTCGTACATGGATTTATCTTCTACACCTTCATGTTTGTTCTTAACAATTAAGTATATAGCATTCTCTAGCTCACTTGCGATCTCAATACTCACCTTCACTGCCTGATTCTCACTTAGACTGATCATCAATGAGTCTATTTAGATACCAGAAACATCATCTAAGCATTTGAGTTCAAAAATAGAATAGAGGATATGACCCAGTAACACTCCCCTATTTCTCAATCTTAAATGACTTAGTTATGAAGTTTAGGGATCGTAGTGTTTTTTTAGATAAATTTATATTTGTTTGTTCAGCCATTGAGTCACTCGCTTCGGAAGAGATGAAATATTAAGCTTTGAGAGCAATTCGATTTCCCACAACTGATTCTTTGTTTCTTCAAGATGTTCCGACAACAAATTTTCAATCGGATTATTAGTCTGATCTTAGCAAAGAGTGAACAGTTATTAGGGAGTCAGCTGTGATGCTAATTCAATTCTCAACTCATCCTTAAATATAGGATCCTAGTCTGCTTGTACCTATTTGAGACTTTATGCCTTAGAAGGGATTTCTGTGACATGAATAAGCTCTTCCTGTCTGTTTTCAGGTGTAGACATTGGATCTGTATTTTAGGAAGGCTAAGCCTTTAATATTTGGGGTGTTTCCATTATTATTATATTGCCAGTCAAATCAAGTCTTTTGATTTGGTTATAGTATAGAATGATGGCAAAAGTAAAAAATATCATATATTAAGGTCAACATCTGACTATTCCAAATACTCCCACAGCATAGCTCTTTTATAATTTGGGACACACGAATCTGTAGCTACCATCTTCGAGCTCAACCTCCTATGACCAGAATCCTAACCCGAAGGGTATATAGAACGCATCATCGGAGATAATCATGTATTATTTCTTTTCTTTATTGACTTTTAGCACAGCGATTGAGAGGGGAGGAGGGTCACACATGTTTCTATCTTCATAGGACTAGACAGAATCAAAGTACTCTTTGAAGGTGTGACTTTTCACAAAAAATTGATACCTCCCTTTTGGCAGCAACTTGTCAACGATTGGATTTTTGAAAAAATCGCTGAAGATTTGGTATGGTTGGTACAATGAATTACTGTTTGATTTGAATCTTTTCCGAGGACCGCTGTGACTAGGGAGCCATTTAATCTACTGTACAAATATGATGTTATGGCTTGAATGAACTTATTAAATTGTAAGTTAGGTATTTGAGTTGGATGTCTATCGGCTACATAATTGTATTTTGAGTTGGATAGTTTAATGGACTGCTGATTAACAGTTGAGGGTGAGCAAGTAGTGGGTATGGTGTGATTTGATGGTGAATCTGCCTGGTCCTCTTTTAAGGGGCGATATTTGTGAGTTATTGATGATAGCTTATAGATTTATTTTTGATAGATTTTTATCTGCTCTCTCATCTGGTATTAAGCAGATCTAATATTCCACCTCATTTGATGCAAATATCTCAATTCGAAGATCCTTCTATCTTTAGGTCTACATGCTGAATTGGAGATTCCGATCAAAGTAGGGAGAATTGATGCCGAAACCGATGTTATTCTAGTCGATAATGGCTTCGCAGTTGGTTTACTTTATGATGGGTGCTTATTGCAGTACATCGAAGTGCATGTCTACAAAGGAAAGCATAGTGACTGTAAAATATAAATCCTTTAACAGCTATGTGCCTTCCTATAATTTGATATTGAGAAGATACTTGGTCTTTTGCTCGCAGCTCTAGAAAATAAATACATCTGAGCATATACTACGCGAGACCTAAATTGTTCTAATTGCTTGATTATTTTTCTATGCAGATTGCTAAAATTCAAAGAGCTCGATAATTAATTTGGGAAGTGGTATCTCATTGGGATATTTGTGGTGTTATTAGATGAAAAGTCTGACCTAAATATCTTGACTGCTTGGAGGAATCACCAACAAAAATAGATTCTCTTTTTCGTGGCCACTAGATATTATTCCCTATCTTTTGATTGCGGTCTCATAAATTACAGGATTCCAATTTATGTGTATCGTATCGAACATCTCGATAAAGTTCTCAAAAGTCATAACTAGCTAGTTCGATCCCCGTTTTTAATGAATCATAAAATCAGGAATGTTGAGGTTATTGCTGCCTGTGCTGAACATTATCATGGCTGAAGCGAGATTGAGGTCGGTTAATGATACATAGTTGATTATGTTATTGAGATTTCTTTTGGAAAAACTGATCAGAGTATTGCCCTACTATATGTTCGTTGATAGTCTTTAGAAAATACCTTTGAAGTTACTGATTTCGGACATATTGAGTATTTAAGGAATCCAGCCAGTTAAAAAGTAGGTTAGATCTGTGAATTAACTTGTTTAGGCAAATTATTTTATGTGCTGATAGAGTAAGGCTAGATTTGGAGGTTGGTTTTATTGGAAATTGAATGGATATAGTCTCTTTTTGCCATTGAAATGCAACTTTATTCCTTTGGGGTTATTGCTAAAGGCGAGTAGATGTATTCCGTGACTCTTCTAGTATTTTTGGATCGACTGCAATAAGACAATATACTTCGAGTCTAAATTTTAGAACATTAGTCTACCCAATTAGGTCTCATAAATAAGATAAGACTTTCTCTATTTCTAATCCCATTACAACAATTCCACCTATCCAAAATATCTGAACTATGAATAGAACATTTAGGTTGCTTTAACTCTCGAAGTGAATAAAGATGCATTGAGGATGTTGGTTTGTTGAGATAGCAGACAACTTTGATTAGAGCTATCATCCTTTTAACTTTCCTCATTCGATTGCGATAGTTGCTCATTTATCTCACATCTTATGTTGTCATCATTTATAGGTGGCTAACTCTACGTCACCATGGTTGTTTTTGGCCGATTCATCGATTTCGGAGGTAATCTGCTATTCATCTTCTTTTACAGATAAACATAAAACTCATTGCGCGATGCAAAGTTCTAATTTTCGGAAGGCATTCGTTTGGAAATAATTCCATTATGGAGTTAGTACTAGTTCAAACGCTAAGATATCTACTGTTTGAACAAGTTGAGATCTTGTTCGCTTAGGCAAATATTCAGCTATTATTGTTATTATTGCGGATTGATGTCCTAAAATTTGTTAGATTGTCTTCGCGTGGAGTATGGTTTTTCGGAAGGGACGACAGGGTGAGGGGCATTGATTTAATTTATACTCGTGCATCCGCAGGCAGCTCCCATTCGATATTCTTTAAGTTCTGAGATTATAGAAAATAGTTATCACTTATTTTATAGTAACTTAAATAAAATTATCATTGAATCCTACTTTTGATGTTGAATGAAGGTTTGACCCAATCTTTAGAATTGTTGTAGAAATCAGGACCGTTGTATTCATCTGATTTTTATTCGAATTTCGATGAAGAGATGCCGAATGGTACTCTCACTTTGATAGTTGTCATTACCAATCTTTTGACTTTTTTCTTTTAATGGTATTTGCCCATGTCAGCCTCTGTTTCTTCTGACTCTATCTTTTACTCCTATTAAGGTTGTTCCTTTCTGACTGTATAATGTTTAAATCTCTATGTTCCACTATTAAAAGGTTTCTATTAGGTCAGAGTTAACTTAGAGTTCATCTGTTTTACTTTTGCTTCGATTGTGTGCTGTAAGTTGTTATAGTCCCCTGGAGAGGGAGTTACTTCAGGTTATTATTTTAAATTGACCACTTCTACTTTTTTCCACAGCTTACCCTTTGGCTTATTCTCGTGGGTTTTGTTTGAAGTATTATATGCACATGGGCCTGGTATTTATTAGTGCAATTTAGACTAAAATACTTTTCTTTTCTATTTGGGGAAGACATCAGTTGCCTGTTTCCTGAGAAGTACTTTATGCATTTGGTAGGATATACCAAAATTAGTTTTATACTCGCCAGGGCCTGGATTTTTATTTGTATTTTCAAATATTGATGATTTTTTTATATTTTTTACCATTTCAGGCTATCTATCAACTACTCTTCTGATTTGATGCAGAGAATGAGATTTCTTTTTTTAGTCGAAGTAAGATCCCGGACCAACACTTGTATTATGTGAAGTGTTTTAAAATCTTGATCTTTTTGAATTGAAAAAGGCTTCACTACTGATGTTATGACTTTGCTTCTTCAAAGCATCCACATTGTAAGCTCCTGGCCCAGGTATTTTATCTTACTTTATCTTCTTTACAACGCCAAAACGATCAGTAGTCGATGTAAAACAAGATGATAATGATTTGTTAGATTTTACTTGATAGTTGTATTAGCCTGGTCCAGGAATATTATCACTCCCTCTATTTACCATTTTACCGGCTTTCCAAGCTAATACTCCCTTGGTACTTGTTGGCAAGTTAACTTAATACGACCCAGGTTCGGGTGTTGTATTTTTGGGGGCTTCTACTTTTTTCATTTCATTATTCTCGTCCTCTTTGAAGCCAAGATTATCTACAGGTATAGAAGGTACAGATGGTTTGATATTTAAGTGATAATCTTTGGTAAATATTTTATGTGATTTCGCTTTGGATATGGACTGTTTAGCCAGGTTATACTGAGCAGGTCCCGGTTTTTATTATGCGTTTTCGTTGCCAAAACGATATGTTTCTGATTTAAACATCGAAGATATTTGTTCCTAGGTTTTTACCTTGAAATTGCAATCTTTTAAATCTTTAAGATTAGAAAACTCATCCTCGAATTTTTATTTTTTCTATGCTGGATTCTGCTTGTAGTTAGATCTGTTCAGACGTTCAGTCGATCCGAAAGGAGCATAAGAGTATTTACGAGAATTAGACAGATTTTTGGGGTCGTAGTCACCTTCGTTATCAAATAGTTACCAGGAGAGGGTACTCCTGTTTTTTATAGATTGGTTTTGCGTTGGGTTTGTCCAAAGAAAGACATTGCTAATAATTTTATTATTATTTCAAAATAACTATTAATTGCATCTAAAATAAACATAAGAAAATGTATGAATCAAAGGCGCTTTGTACCCTTTTTACCTAACTTTGTTTTCTCTTTCAATTGTTCATCAAATTTTTTGCGTTACAGCTCTTTTTCTTTTGAGTTTTTGTTCCTGTAAGCATTTTTTAGTTTGAAGGCCTCGTCTATCCTTTTTTTGTTATTGAGAATGAGTTACTTCCACCATTCCACTTTGCTGAGTTAATCTATGTTTCTATAAAGTTTATAATACATTTCGGATTGTAAGTCATAGCAACTGACTAGGAAATTGAACACTTCTACATTTTCTGAATAGATTTCTCCAATGTAGTATTTGTCAGGATATAAATTAAATATCAGTTCAGCGAGTCGCCTGTGGTCTAGTAGTGTAAAGGGAATGTTTTTGTAATCGAATGTGGCAAGTTTGCCTGCAGTAAATTTTTTTATGAATTCATCAAAGTCGTGGATTGTATGATTACTTCTGAATACATCGTATAAAGATTGACTGATGAGTTTTTAATTATAGAGGATCGTTATTATTTATTATAAAGAAAGATTTCCGATATTTATTTTTTCTATTGTTTTAAATTTGTTATTAGTAGGGTAGTTTTACAGTTACTCATTTTAGTTTTCATAGTATTATTGATTGTATGATTATTAGTCTTGATCTTCAATGATGTCACTCTTTTATTTTTCGAAATTATTTTTCGGCCGTTTGTGATAAGACGAGAGAGGTTTATCTTGGGTGATTCTTTGATTACTTTTATCATCTTTCAAAAGTGATATCTCTATGCTAAATGAGATAGGTTGAGGTTATTCCAACTAAATTTATTCTTCATTTTTTTTAGTTTTCTTATTTATCAGATAGAGTATTCGTTTGTCCTACTTTATTACGATTTGAAAATTACACTATTTAATCTTTTATTTATTTGGAGTAGTTTTTTTATCATTTTAACAATCCATCTAATACTTCTTAGAATCATTGCTTCGTTTTGCTTTTAATGCCTATTTATTCGCAATCTCGGCTTTAGGAGCTTTTTTAGTAGATTTTTTATCGATCTTTTTCAAATCGACGTTTTCTGCGTTGACAAGCTATTGTGTAAGCTTTTTGAATTTGTTTACGGCTTTCTAAGCTTTAGTTTATTTTTCTTACTCCTTTGGAGAGTTCTATTATTCTTATTAAAACTCAAAATCTTGCGCCTGCTTAGGATCGTTTTAATCAATTACCTCTTAACAACCATTTCTATTTTTACTAGGAATTTCATTTGATTCTGACTATTAAAAAATTTCCATGGGGTTATGCTAAGCTACCTAAGTTGTCTCTTAGTTTTTATGTGATTCTTCAAGGTTGATCATGATGTTGTTGATTAAACCTGGGTTGCTGAGTAGAGCTTCCTTTATGATATTTTTAGATTAATCGAGTTCTTTATAGGTTTAGCTGGTGGGTATTTAGTGCTAGATTTATTTGGCAAGCATTATATGTCAAGATCATGTTTTAAATCTATTTCTAAGCACTGATTGTTTATAAAAAGGATCACTGAGCTCTATTTTAATTAAAAATAAATTTTGATTTGTTCATCCAATATTTGAAAGATCTGATTATTTTAGAGCAAAGCAGCATTGCGATCTAATTAACAGTAAATTATTTTTAATTTTTTTGCTATAAGAGAATATGACTGACAAAAGACCCTGGACCTAGTAGGAAGATCGCATACTTAAATTTGTATTTGAATCCACCAAAATCACCAAATGGAGCCACATCGCTCGCAGATTATAAACTGAATATGGAGTCAAGGGGCGCAATGGCAAGCAATGTAAGGAGAGGTAATTGCCCTTAGAATTAGATATACAACTCATATTGACCCTTCATACCCCAAATAGTAGTGGTCACATGAATAAGAAATAAAGATGTTTGAGCTGCACAACGAGCTCGGTAACAAATGGGCGATTATCGGTAGTAAATGTGGAGGGAAGTAATATTAGATTTAGATAGAACTGACAATTCAGTAAAAAACCACTTCTACTATCGTTTGAGGAAATCCTTAAAAAAAATAAATCAGGTTTACGCTGATGAGTTCCGCAAAGATTATAAGGAGATAAAACCTCCTATATTGTATAAAATTATAGAAGCGACTGAAGAAAGGTTCAAACTTCATCCAACTTTCGACAAAGAGTTCGTCTGTTTCTCCAACTGTAGAAACTAACATATACAGAATTGAAAAACCAACTCTTAGATTTTTCCTATGAATAAGAAGACAACTAAGATATTTAAGAGGCGCCAATTAATGTTGAAGTGGCTAAAAATCTAATTGAAAAGCTTAATGAGTTTGCAGCCAACTACAAGAAGAAAAACAAAAAGTAGAGAAAAAGTTAAGGTCTATAACAAAATTTGCTGACACCTCATCGCTATGGAGTCAAAGTCAAAAGATGCCACTCTGTTAATGATTAAAGCTCACTCAATAATTCTTTTGTTAACTCTTCAGACATGGGCAATTCAGAGGACATCAGTGATGATGAAATTAATCGCAATACTCTCAAAGTCGGTAGTAATAACAAACTTCGTAGAAACTCAGCAGATAATTCCTTACATACTATGTAGGTACCCAGAGTAAGGACAAGAGCTGATTCAAGTGAGAAAATTACCAGCGATAGGAAGAAGGAGGAACAGAGCTAAATGAAAGACTAAAGGTATTAAGAAAACGAAAAAAATATCATCGAGGGGCTTTAGGTTGAAGGTATTCTCTAAGGCCTTCAGATTTTAGAGGCTGAATAAAATGTTCCACCTCACCCTCTCCTTATGAAGAAAGAAACCTCGAGATATTCTCGATATTCTGAGGGCATAATCTAAAAAGAATAGTACCATTTCTGTAAATATTCTTATAACATAGTTGAGGATAGTCAGATGGAAATGCGCATATTACCTGAAGTTAAAATGGAATTCAAACGTGAATCACAATATGACTAAAGCATTTTCCGCTGAAACAGATCATTTTATGATTTCATTGTACTTATCTATTACATTAAAAGATATTACCACATCACCATGAAGATGAATGAACGATATGTATTGACGAACTAGCAGATTGAGTTATTTCAGAGCAAAGGGTTTATCATACTCAAAAATATAGTTTCGAAAGAAATGCTGAGTGAATTTCGTACATTGATGTTAGAGTCCATTAACAAAATAGTGACAGAGGGTGATAAACAGAAAAGGATCGATGATTACAGTACAATCATCACACAAGTTACAAATCTTTGGAAATTAGATCCTAGAGTTCAATTCTTCGTGCTTAGCTAACATTTTGGAGATATTGCTCGCCAATTGATGTGAGTCGAACATGTTAGAATTTATCACGATCAAGCTTTAGTTAAGCAATCAGGTGCTCAAAAAACACCGTGGCATCAAGACTATTTCTACTGGCCCATAGATTCTAGTAACACTCTAACTATGTGGATTCCAATGCATGATTGTCCTAAATAAATGGGAACGATCCAATTTGTGGCAGGAAGTCATAAAAATGATAACATTCAAAAAATGCCAATCTCAAAAGAATCCGAAGCCTACTTCGAAAAGTAGATTAAGTAAAATAATCTAAGTGTATAAACTTTTGATTTGGAACTAGGAGATGCAACGTTTCACTATGGTCAGACTTTGCACTGTGCTAATCCTAACAGTTTGGGGAAGGCAAGAGAAGCAATGACTATTATTTGGATGTAGGATATAGTGAGAGCTGTTAAAGAATAAAATCTAAATGAGTTTAGAAAGGTAGACTTGAGTGTATTTTGTCCGAATGTAAAACCTGGAGAAATCATTAATTCAGAGTTGAACCCATTAATTTGCTGATCTGCACATTTATTTTAGTTTAAACTAAATACTAGTATTTTTGATAAAAGATAACAGATTTGATTGATGGATTATTTTATAATTAAGACTATAACATTTCAACTTCCAATAAATAGTATGTTCAGAATAGCTCGACTGCTTAACATCGCAAAACCTTGCATTAATACTAATTTCCCAATATTTGTACCTTCCACTTTGTTTTCCAAAAACCTAGCGTGTTTTACTGAAACTCCTCAGCTCAAAATTGCCGAGATGATCGAAGATGAAAATTTAATAACAAAACTCGATGCATTTGCACAATAGATTAGTTTGTTGGATGCGTCCATCAAATAGTAGGTAATTGACGCAGTTGTTTAAAAAATAACAGAGGGTTAGCTGTTGCCGACTATCGTCTAGCATGAGAAAATTAGAGAATAATTCGAAAAATACCCCAATCAATATTTCAAAGTCTACTACTATCGAATTCAGTAATCAATAGAAAAATTAAAGTAGCTCATGGAGTACGAATAGAACATAATAATCAAAATATTTGCAAAAGAAATCAGTGATTCATTTGTAATTTGTTTCGATATCTTGAAGAAGTTACAAGGCAAAGATGCCATTTTTAAGGAACTCTAACTACTACGCACCTTCGCAGACTATAACTTCAGGTATTTGAGTGAATTAGTAGAAGCAGACAAAAGCAAATAGGTTATGAATAAAAGTAAATAGTCATACAGACTCCTCCTCAGTAAGTTTATCTAGGCTATCAACAAGTTGAAGGAAGATGAGAATAATTTCAGAAAAGAATTAAATGCAAACCCAACAGAAGAGAAGAAAATAAACATATAAAACTAGTTAAAATTGATTCAATAGACAAAGTAGTTATGGGTTGAAGAGTATGCTGAAGTAGTCCAAGAAATGATAGACAACGAATAAGAGCTATAGTAATAAATAAAGGAACAAGCTATGCAAGCAAATAATAATAGCTCAAGGAGCAAGCAATCATTATAAATTGACTTTTTATTAAACGATGAGATATTAAGTCTTGAGCCTTATATCTAAAAAGCAGTCAAAAACTATCAAATAGTTCCGAATATCTACATCTAATCAGTTTATTTGTACAAATTTAAAAAATTGTTGATCTAAATTGGCAATTAGAAACAGGTAAGAATACTTTTTAACTCGAGAATGAATCCAAAAGAAAGGTAGTTACGGCTAAAATAGTTAGAGCAGCAGATGAAAAGTAAGTTGCAGGCTTTAAATGCAGATGGTCATAACGCGTTAAAAATGATGTCAAATAACGAAAAACTAACGAAATAACATCTAGCGAATTTCATAATGGATGTGATCCAAACAAACACTCAAAGATTTGTTGAAGATTAACAGAATGAATAAAGTTTTAATCTGTCATAACTAGGCAAGGAAATTCAAACATTGGCTAACTATATCTCCAATGAGTCACTCAGAAAGAAAGTGCTCGGCTTAATAGTTAGGATGGCAAAGGAAGAATTCGGAATCAAGTTTGAAAGATTTTTGTAAAAAATACCAAGGAGTGCACGCACTCAACGAAGGAACAGAAACTAATACCAATAATGATGTCAAATATTTGTATATTAAATGCAGGCTGATAGTTTGAATTCGAATTGCTAAAACTATTATTATCATTTGGCTGAAAATTACAAATGCGTATATGCTGTGTGAGCCGATTTATAATAGGAACTACTTTTGCCTTCGCTATCCTTCTATGAAAATTCTCCCAAAAAATCATTTCGTATTTCGCTCACAGTGTTGGTAGTGTTCGATCGGATTATCTCTAATTTCTGGGTCACTGTCTTCATGATTTCTCTCCTCTCCCTAAACTGCTCACAAAATTTACAATTCTCACAGTTGTTTTAACCTAAACACATCTCTTCTATTTCTACTCTTCTTATCTTTTTTTTTTTCTTCTTTTTTTAGGTCTGCACCTCCACTATTTCTACGTTTTCAGTGTTGATAGGTATTTTGATGTAGTTAGAAGGAGTGCCTCTGCGCTGTCGATAGTCTCTGATTAGGTAGATGTATTGTTTTTACTTGCCATCCGTCTGGTATTTATTGTTGCTCATATGTTAGAGTAAATCGCTTTCTTTCTTATGCGTTACGAATATTTTTGATGATAGATCATAACCTTGTTTTTGGTTTGACTACTTATCAGTGGCTGGTGTAACTTTTCCAACACTGCGTTAAGATATTACTCTATTGTCTTTGAAAGCATACGATTTAGCCTAACTTTTCTTTTCCACATTGAGTCTCTATACGACTATTTCGTCTTCCTATATTTGACCTTCCTCTTCCTAGTTCTGCTCGCTATTCTTGTCGATTATAAATGAGTTGATGACTTCGATTTTATCACTGAGAAAGGGCTCAAATTCCATGAGTTACTTGTATGTGTAGTCGTTGTTGATCATATCAATTTTGCTTAGATTTATTTTGGATAATTTGAAGCCTTTGTAATTTTCGTATAGTTTGCCAAAAAATTACCACTGTAACCACAATCGATGTAAATTACTAACTAAACCTATTGACTAGGTTAAGGTCTCGATATTTTAGATATTTCCGTAGGCAGCTTACACTCGCAACTTTTTTTGAAAGTCATGTTTGATTGCTAGAAATCCTGCTACTAGCATTTTTTGTCTCATCAAACTGTAGAAAGCTTTGAGATTGACTTAGATCAGCTCTAACTAATGCCTCATGTGCTTGTAGCCCACTTCTATCGAACTATCCTAATCAGAAAAAAGTATGTATTGTTTGAGCAGTTGGAAAGGATAGCGTGATTGTTTGCGGACTATGCTTCGAAGACACTAGTACATTACCAAACCGGGTTCTTAAATTGAATCTGATCTCTGTTCGACATAGGATGAGGTTTATCTGACTTGTGTTTCGTAGTTGCGAAAAATGACTAACTTCTGAGACATGTATTTATGTAAGTAATATAAATTAATAGAATAGCTTTGATTTTATTGATTGTTGACTATGGGAAAGAAGACAAAGAACAACTCCAAACGTATCAAAACCAGTCACAAAAAGGCACTTGTCAAGCGTAAAGTTGTGTATACCCATGTGGATAAGAATCTAGCTAACATCAACAAGTTCATTGACACGTAAATTGCGAAGCCAGCTGAACAGACCCAAACACCCAAAATTGAGCTAGAAAGCATGAGTTTTGATGAACTCAGGAAACTACTTACTGGACCTTCTGAGAAGAAAAGAGTAGCAAAACTTACTGTTCAAGATGCCAGTTGTCTTGAGGCACTAATGAAAAAATGGGTAAACAACTATGAAAGGATGGCAAAAGATGTGAAACTGAATATTATGCAATGGACAGCTCACCAAATATAGAAGAAACACCAAGCTTACAAAGAGTTAGTGGGATAAAATCAAGAATGATATTTTAATCAATAAACACTTTATACGAAATCTCATAAAGAAGATTTTATATTCTCTCATAAAATACTAAATTTGTGAGTTATCGATAGCAAATAAAGAGAATAAATCAAGCTACGATAGCAAACCAGGCCAAAAATACATAGAAGAGGAAAATAGGGTAAGTACATAGCCATTTTCTCTATTGACTCACTAGATCCCTCATAATCAGCATACATGACATGCATGACCATGATAAGCCGAATACTAAAATGATGAACTTAACCAGTCCGTTTAAAACGGAATGAAGTATACTTGTGAACAGTCCAATCAAAGCCAAAGGTACTAGGCAGTACCCAACTGTGCTAACTATCAGCAGCAAAGATCTACTTTATTTTACTAATACCCTTTGCTTCCCAAGAGTTTACAGTTTATGCTTACAAGCAGCGATCCGATCCAAAATATTAGGAAGACGTTAATAAAGTCTTATTCATAGAGTGGATCTTAATTGACTATAGACATAGGAATAGCAAAGAACAGACAAATGAGCATGGGTCCCCAGAGATCCCACTTGCGCAAATAATTGATACTTTGTTATCGATGTTGTGGTAACATGAGTATGACGTAGCGTATTTTCCAAGAGAGGGAAGTGAGTTCTCTGGTCTACATGTATGAAGTTTTACTATGATTTTTTTTGGATTTTATAGTAAAATGTTTTCCTCGTCTAAGGTCAGTGGTGAGAATCGTTCTTCCATGTTCATGAAATTATTATACATTATTTTAATTTTAGCTAGACTGTTCAAATTAGTTTCGGAGTGAAAATCTTAAAATTGTGAGTGAATAGATAAAGAGTTATATTTCTCTTTTATTATATTACGTTGCATGAAAAAAATAGTCGCTGAGATGTTATTTGATGAAATGCAGAAGGAAAATCTACGACTCAAGGAGGAAATCATCAAAATCAGGAAAGAACTCAGTAGTAAACATCTCATTTATACTTGCAGATTTTGAAAGGATCATGATGGAATCGCTAATCAAAATTGACGAATCAAAAGTCATCCACGAAACACCACTACAATGTCTGCTTGCATTCTGTCAATAATTATAAGCTAACCTTTGCGACTTCTCAAACAAATAAACTGAAATATCAACTCTAAGAAAGGCTTTATAGGAAACAAAGCGAAAATTTTATTAGACAAACAGCCAATTGAGTGACTTGATCCAAAGATATGAGAACAGAGAATCAGAACATAAGAAAACAATAAGTAACTATTCTAGGTTTCAAAATTAACTAGAATTATAGGTACTCAGTTTGAAGAGGGAAAACCAAAAATTGAGATAGGATTTGGATTAACATAACAAATCCTATGAAATTCAGCAGATGCAGTTTGATTAGGAAAAGAGAATGGCTGTAGCTGCAGTGGTGCATGCAACTCGGGAGGAAATGGTAGAATACCGTGCAGAAGTAGAGAAAGAGTTCAATAGGGAAAGAGCCAAGTTAAAAGACGACTTGAAAGCTAGAGATGAAATGTTTAAGGCTCTGGTTAAAAATATTCAAAATATACAGGACGATAAAACCAGTAAGCCAGAAAATATCGAATGGGACAAACTTAACGAAGTAATTTAATCAATCGTGAAATTTTAAGAGTTGAATGTCGTAATCAATAATCTCAGAGATGAGAATGTGGGATTGAGAAAATAAGTCAAAGATGCTAACAGCAGAAAATTTGTATTATAAATCCGACTGAATGAGTTTAGAGGAGAGATCACAAGTTACTAAAACAAAATAAGCTTTAAAAATGCATAAATCGATTAGTTAAATCTTAAAATCTCGAAAATTTTGGAGTAGCTTTCAATTGAAAAGAAAGGCAACAAAAATCTATAAAGATACTACCAGGAGAAGTGGCATACAGAGTTCGAAAATGTAAAAAGACATCTCTAAAGGAACTATTAAGAAAAGGTTTTAGAAAATCAAAGAGAGTTGTAGATGAAGAAGTCAGAAGTGACTCGTAAAATTAGCATGTATATTTTCATGCATGATTAGGACCAGAAAAGAATAAAAGAGCTCGAACAGTAGATACTTAAATAACAAGCAGAAAAGAAGTAACTATGCAACAGTATAGAAGAACAGAAGACAAAAGTATAAACTTTATAAAATACATTATCCGAATTCAACCTAATGGCTAGAGAGCAGGAATTAGCAGCCCAATACTAAAGACATCTGAATAACAAAAATAGCCAAGCAAAAGTACAACAATTATAGGACAAGGTTATTTTATTGGTGAGGTAGTGCAATTCAACTCAGTCTAAGATAAACGATTCTATGATGGACATCGAAAAAAAGTTGGAAAAAGAAAAGTAAGAACTAAATTTATTGTTCTAATCTAAGTTGGTCGAGGTATAAAAGCAACAGCAAGCTAAGTGCAAGTAAATTGAGGAGTAACAAAAGAAGCTAATGATAGTTTACATCAAGCACAATGAGGAGATCAAAGAGAGCAGTCAGAATGAGCTTAAATCTTTGTAATTTAAATATCAGAATCAGTTATTCTTTAAGAATAAAGAACTAGAATAATAGAAAACGAGATACAAATAATTTGTTGTGAAAACCTTATCTAACGAAAAAATGTATAGAAAAGAAATAAAAGATCAAAGAGAGTAGTACTAAGAGAAGATCAAAGAATATGAAGCATAGCTTGAACAGAAGAAAGCTCTAATTAGATTTTAAAACTAAAAAAACTATAAAGACACTAATCTAAAAAAATAGATGAGAGAAATCATTTAAAAGAAAGTATTAGAAATAAAAGACTTGATGAAAGAGAAAGAGTAACTTCGGAATTAACTCTAGGCAAAGGAGAGTGAAATCAATCATCTTTCTCACTAACTGGAAGAGTACAAGTTCACTAGAAATAATTGGATTGAACTTAAAGACTAAATTATAACTCAGTTTTTTGATGACTTCTCCCAGCTAAAAGAAAATTACACAAAACAATTAAATGTTTTAAAATCTAAAATCTGGTAGTTGTAAAATATCATACTCAAAAGACCCATTAGAGCGCAGGATGAAGTTAAAATTAGGAATCTTAGTTAGCAAAAGAAAAATTTAGAGTAAAAAATATAGATAAAGTAAGCAGAAAATGGTGTGTTAAAACAAATCAAACATTACTACGAACGAAAAAATTAAACCATGAGATATAACACCGATATGCGCCAGAACTCAGAGGTCAATTTAGGGACTCTTTAACAAAGAAAAGGACCTTCAATACTCATCATGACGAAACGAGTAAATAAGAGGAGGCAAAACCATGAGAGAGTGAAAAGTTAGCTACAGGAAGAAGGCTAAGGTAACGATGAGATAAGGTTAATGAAGAGATATTTGATAAAGAATATTCAAAAAGAGCAGTTGAAGATGTTGAAATAGTAGTAAAAAAGTATAAACAAGACTTTCTACAATCATAAGGTATCTTTAGTAAACGATAAGGAATGATTATTTGATGTATTAGTTATTTACACAATTT
>Ga0194117_10002907_pt1 | contig 17726 bp, 13 predicted proteins | sample TA2MahsurfametaG_FD_160579 | JGI IMG/M metagenome (GOLD analysis project Ga0194117, IMG submission 160579) | Freshwater microbial communities from Lake Tanganyika, Tanzania - TA2015009 Mahale N1 surface | ecosystem: Environmental > Aquatic > Freshwater > Lake | place: Tanzania: Lake Tanganyika...
GTTCCCACGTTGAATCATGCGCCAAAACAGCAGGCTAATTAGTCAACGAATGGAGCCGCCCGCGGGAATCGAACCCGCGACCTTCGCTTTACGAGAGCGACGCTCTACCGACTGAGCTAGGGCGGCAGAAGGAATTGAACGCTACTTATTCTAGAACGACATCTCCATTTGGGGTTGAGATGGTGACTGAGATTATTCCGGTTTCGCCTTCAAAGTTAGAAGCATCTAAGTAATTAACTTCGACATCTTTGAAAGCTCCTTTTGGGTTGGAGCCGAGCCAAGTTTCAATAGTCTTTTCATCTCCAGAAATATCGATCCGTCTTATTTCCCCTACCGCTTTCCCATCAAGCGATGGATGGTCCCGAGAGAGCCACTCGATAAAAAATGGGAGTTGGGAATCTTTGATAGTTCCTAGGACTCCTAATTGTTTCCATTTCAACTCAGTTCCATCTGGGCGCTTACGGGAGCCCTCGACAGATCCTCTGCCAAGTCGTTTTTCTACTGGAGAAATGTCATTCGTTGCAACTACCCAACTCATCCAACCTCCCCCTTCGTTTGCACGAGTTGTAACTGCCTTACCGAATGCTGATTCCTCGGCAGCGGGATGGTCGAGTGGACAGACAACTTCCAGGTAGTGTCCGTTCTTTAGTGGAAGTATGAAATTTCGTGTTCCGAATCTCGGATGAATTCCACCATCGATAAATGCAGAACCAATTCTCGCTCCAAGTCTTTGAACTACATCTACTAGTTGATCATGGGAAGTGGCGTAAGAAATGTGGTCTAGGCGGAAAGGCATAGTGGAATTCTGCCCTACGAAATAGGGTGCTCTTTACCACTCTTGCTCTGTGCAAAGGATAAGAAAAGAGCCTCTAAGACTAAAGATTGGGATGCATTGGTGGCGAGTTTTGCGCGGGAGTTGGATATAAGGGTTAGAAGTTGGGATAGGTCTTCTTGACTTTTCCTTGATTGGAAAGTTTTGATTTGTTCTGATACCTCTGCGTTTATCCACGGTCCGTTCACTAGTAGGCAATCTCTTAGGAAACTTGTGTAATCGAGGAGATAACTATCGATTTCATCTTTTGTTGCTCTGGTTGTCTTGAGTTTCTGCTCGCGCTCCAACTCTTTTAGTGTTTTGGAGCCGCCAGAAATTAGACCTCTAGAAGTGCCTTGGTAGATGTTCTTTGCTTCTTGAATCTCTTTTTCTAGTTCTTCTGTTAGTTTGGCAGCCACTCGTTCTTCAGCCAATTCGATAATTTTTGAGGCAGCAGAAATCGCTTTAGATTCAGTTGTTGCATCAAGCAGAATTTCAAAAATTAGTCGCCGTGAGTCTCTCAGGCTCTTATCTTTTATCAAGGCGCGCGCTTTGCCGATATGGCCTTGTGAAATCCTTGCAGCTTGCTCCGCCTCTTGAGGTGTTGAGTTGAGGGTCGAAATTAGGAAGTCCTTTATCTCCGTTGTGGTTGGAATTCTCAGTTGGACTTGGCGACATCTCGATCTAATCGTTGGTAAGACATCGTCAGGTGAGGGTGCCGATAAGAGCCAAACTGTGGAGCTACCAGCTTCTTCTAAAGATTTAAGCAGAGCATTTGCTGCAGATTCAGTCATGCGATCGCTATCTTCGACCACAATTACGCGCCAATTTGAAGTTGAAGTTGTCCAACTGGCGCGCGAAACAACTTCTCTTATCTCATCAACTTTGATTGTTAGTCCGTCAATCTTCATGATCTCTACATCTTGATGAGTGCCCGCTAGCGCTGTTGAGCAATCGCTGCATTCTCCGCATCCTCTTTTCTTACAGACAAGAGCAGCTGCAAAAGAGAGGGCTGTTACAGAGCGGCCTGAGCCGGGTGGGCCAGTAAAGAGCCAGGCATGTGTCATTTCGTTGCCAGTCTCGTTTGAGGTTAGAGCGCGTTCGAGTTGAGCAATTGCAGCTTCTTGTCCTACGAGGGATCTGAAAACAGGAGAGCTCACTTGTTGAGGAATTCCTTTACTTTATTAACTATCTCGAGATGAATCTCCTCGATTGGTTTTCGTGCATCAACTACGAGATATCTCTCCGGGTCGAAGGAGGCTAGTTGTAGGTATTCCTGTCTGACTCGATTATGAAAATCGATTGACTCACTCTCTAGCCGGTCCGCGCTTTTCTTTCGGTTAAGACCGATGTCTGCGGGCTGATCAAGAATTATTGTTAGCGTTGGATAGAGCGATTCGGTAGCCCATCTGCTAATTCTTGCCACTTCATTTGTAGCTAGAGTTCTCCCCGCTCCTTGATATGCAATGGATGAATCAAAATATCTATCGGTTATAACTACTTCGCCGCGCTCGAGGGCTGGGCGAACTACGGAGTAGACATGATGTGCCCGATCAGCAGCGTATAAGAGAGCTTCAGCTCTTGGGGAGATTATGCCAGTTTCGTTGGCAAGAAGAATCTCTCTTAAGTTTGAACCAAGATTTGAGCCACCTGGTTCACGGGTGAGGGTTACCGTCTTACCCTCTTCTTCAAGCCATCCTTTAAGTAGTTTTGCCTGGGTGGATTTTCCTGATCCTTCTCCGCCTTCAAATGCAATAAAGATTCCGGTTGTTGTGGGCGTGGTTATTGCACCAAGTTCACCTCTAAGTGCATTTACGACATCAGACCATAATGAAACTCCAGGGCGGTCCTTCATTTGGTGATACGAGAGAATTCCAACGAGCGCAGCAATAACTCCTCCGCCAAGCATCGTGAAGGCGGCGCCGTTATAGGTCAGGACTGCTTGGCCAAAAGCAAATGTGTGCTCGCCTATCGAAGCAGCGATTAGCGGAGCGATAGCTAATACGGCTACAAGCGAGACTCGAACAAGGGTTTGTACGAAGGCAAATGTGCGACCACGAATCTCGTCATTAACTTCCATTCCAAGCATCGTGAAACCGGTGACCCAAGAAACTCCTGAAAATGCTCCAATAAAGAGGACAACAAGAAGTGCAATTACTAAGTTTTGAAGAAGTGAGAGAACAATTAGGAGAGATCCCGCTGTTGTAAGGGCTGCACCAAAGAGCCGTCTTCGTGAGAACTGGGAGAAGACTTTTGGACCTATTGCGATTCCGGCAGCTAGGCCAGTGAATACTGCGCCAAAAAGAACTCCGTAGGCGGCATCTCCGGCATCGAGATCGCCTACAAATGTTCGGGCTAGGCCGATCACGGCACCGGCCGCAACAAAAGCTCCGAGCATTCCTATGATGAGTCCGCGGATGATTTTTGATGACGTTATGAACTGAGCTCCATCTAGAAGTGATGCCGAGAGTGAGTCAGACTTGTGGCTTGCTTCAATATGCTTTTTTGGAATTTCTATTCTTGAAATTGTTATAGCGCTGACTAAGAAACTCAGGGCATTTAAGTAGAGCGCTAAATCGACAGCAGAATAGTTCTCAAGCCCAACGGTTTCTCCAATTGCAGTGGCTGAAACAGATAGGAAGGAGAACGATAGAGCTGCAATCGGTGCGCTTCCGTAGGCCGCAAAGAGTGACATTTGGTTTGCATTTTCAAGCTTGTTCTTCGGTACGAGATTAGGAACGGTAGCCTCCTTTGCTGGACTCCAAAAAAGAGTTACACATTCAACTAATACCGTCGCTATGTAGAGCCAAAGATAGTTTCCAACTAGCGGAATAGATAGGAAGAGTGCGGCTCGGAGTATGTCTCCGATGACCATAACCTTCTTGCGATCAAAGCGGTCAGCAATAACCCCAGCTATCGGCCCAAGAATCACGGATGGTAGAAGTCGAGCGATAAAAACACCTGCGATTGCGAAGTTGGCGGTGGCATAGTCACCACCAGCAAGTTGTTGCGCTAGGGCTGTAGTTGCAAGCAGGCCAAGCCAATCACCGAAAGAGGAAAAAGACAATGCATTCCAGAGTTTTCGAAAAGCTGGGATACGCAAAACATGTTCGCTAGCTCTAATTGATCCAGTTGCTGGACTGGGTATAGTGCCTGACACAGACCAAGCCTAATGGGGCTTTGGACACTAATCTCTTCCCGTGGCTCGTGAGCACTTTGATGTGATTATTGCTGGTGCAGGAGTAGTTGGCATATCTGTGGCTACTGCTCTCCTTGAATCAAAGCCTCGATTCAAGGTTTTAGTTGTTGAAAAAGAAAAGACTCTTGGAAAACATGCAAGTGGTAGAAATTCAGGAGTTCTACACGCAGGTTTTTACTATTCGCCCGACTCATTGAAGGCGCGATTTTGTCACGATGGGAATAGAGAACTTAAAGAATTGTGCCGCGCAGAGGGAATCCCTGTCGTTGAATGTGGGAAAGTTGTTGTAACTCAAAATGAAGATGAGGAAAGAAGATTAGAAACTCTCTTTGAGCGCGGCCAAGCAAATGGAGTTGATCTAGAGATATTTGACGGGGAGAAACTTCCTAAGTACGAACCACTTGCTCGCACTTATCGACGTTTTCTCTGGTCTCCAAACACTGCGATATCTGATTCACATGAAGTTATCAAAGCGATGCGATTACGGTTGGAACGAATGGGTGGCGAGGTTAGAACAGGAAATGAGATAAAGCTTTCATTGAGTGGAGGTGAGGTTAGTCTTTCCGATAATCAATACTCGTTTGGCCATTTCATCAATGCGGCTGGAGCTCAATCTGATCGAATAGGTAAACAGGTTGGGGTTGCTGAGGATTACGCGATGATTCCATTTATGGGCCTATATCGTGCAGTTTCTTCGGAGAAATTGCCGTTAAGAACTCTTGTCTACCCCGTGCCGCATCCAATAAACCCATTTCTTGGGGTTCACTTCACGCTAACCATCGACGGCAAAGTAAAAATTGGGCCTACGGCAATTCCTATATTCGGTCGTGAGCAATATTCGCTTCTTAAGGGGTGGTCCATTCAAGATATGTTGGAAGCTATCCGAGGAGTTGGATCAATAGTGCGAGGCAACTCTCATGATTTCTCTGAAGTTGTATTGAGCGAGTGGCCTAAATTGTTGCGAAGAGAAATTGTCAAACAATCTGCACGCCTAGTTCCTATGGCATCTGAAGTATCAGGCTGGATTAGAAAGCCGCCCGGCATTCGTTCGCAACTTGTACATCTTCCAACGGGAAAGTTGGAGCAGGATTTCGTGGTCAGAAACTATCTAAATTCAACCCATGTTTTAAATGCCGTGTCGCCCGGCTGGACGAGTTCAATACCTTTTGGAAGATATGTTGCTGAGGAGTTTGTGCTTCCTCAGATCTCATGAATCCTTTTTGGATTTTCCTGAGGACTTCTTCTTTGCTTTTCGCTTCGCTCCGGCATCACTTATTGTTTTCTCGGTAAGGGTTGGGGCCTTTTTCTTTCGCGAGCTCTTCTTCTTTGGGGCACCACCATTCTCAATCTCCCACGCTCTGCGTCCAGCTAATAGTTCAAGCGCGCGTTCGATAGTCATTGCTTCTACGATGTCGCCACGGCGAAGTGTTGCGTTGGTTTCACCATCGGTTACATACATTCCAAACCTGCCATCTTTGATGATGATTTGGCGTTTAGTCTCCGGGTCGGCGCCCAGATCTTTAAGTGGTGGCTTTGCAACTCCTCGTCGTCTTACCTTTGGTTGTTTATAGATTTCCTCTGCTTCATCGAGAGTTATAGAGAAAAGTTGATCCTCTGATGTAAGAGTTCGAGAGTCGGTGCCTCGCTTTAGATAGGGACCGTATCTTCCGTTTTGGACTGTGATTTCTTCGCCGGTTTGGCTATCGGTTCCAAGAACTTTAGGTAGCGATAGAAGTTTTAAAGCATCATCAAGAGTTACTGTGTCTAGGTTCATGGTTGATAGAAGTGAAGCGGTCTTAGCTTTGACTTCTTTCTTTTTCTTCTTTCCTTCTTCCTCAGGAAGAACTTCAGTTATGTAAGGGCCGAAGCGTCCTGACTTTGCGATAATGGGAAGACTTGTAGTTGGGTCAGTTCCAAGTTCGCGTTCGCCAGAGGGTGCAGCAAGAAGTTCGATGGCTTTTGGCAGGGTTAATTCGTCAGGCGCCATTCCCTCAGGAATGTTTGCAAACTTACGGTCATCACCTTGGCCTTGTTGTAGGTATGCACCGTAGCGACCAACGCGTATTTCGATATCTTCGCCCATCTTCATAGTGTTTATCTGTTGCGCATCAATCGAGCCAAGATCGGCGGCGAGATCTTGTAGGCCGGGTTGATCGTCGTGACCGTAGAAGAAGTTGGTGAGCCAATGAATTCGTTCTGCTTCACCGTTGGCGATCTTGTCTAAGTCCTCTTCCATACTTGCAGTGAATTCGTAATCGACGAGCTTGGAAAAATGCTGTTCTAGTAAGCCGGTTACGGAAAAGGCTAAGAATGTGGGGACTAGGGCTCTTCCTCGTTTTACAACGTAGCCGCGGTCTTGAATTGTCTGGATGATTGAGGCGAAAGTTGAAGGCCTTCCTATCCCAAGTTCTTCTAGTTTCTTAACCAAGGTTGGTTCGGTATAACGGGCCGGCGGTTTTGTTTCATGCGATTCCAACCTGTACTCAGTTACATTTATCTTCTGCCCTTCTTGCATTGAAGGCAGGCGCTTATCGGTCTCATCTTCATTCTTTTCATCAGTTACATCTTCGTAAGCAGCAAGAAAGCCGGGGAAGGTTACGACTGAGCCATTTGCCCTAAAGATTAGATCTTTGCCCTCTTTGGTCTTTACATCAAAGTCGACGCGGGCCTGCATCTTCTTTGCATCAGACATCTGGGATGCGACGGTGCGTTTCCAAATCAAGTCGTAGAGGGCCAGTTGGTCTCTGGTTAGTTCTGGAGCAAGTTCACCGGGAGTTTTAAAACTGTCTCCAGCGGGGCGGATTGCTTCATGTGCTTCTTGGGCATTCTTTGTCTTTCCTTCATAGAATCTCGGTGAGTCTGGGATGTGATCTGCGCCGTAGAGAGATTTGGCAGAACTTCTTGCAGCTTTGATTGCGGTCTCGGAGAGATTTACAGAGTCGGTGCGCATATAAGTGATGTAACCGCCTTCGTAAAGGCTCTGGGCAATTCGCATCGTTAGTTGTGCGCCCCAACCAAGTCGGCTTCCCGCATCTTGTTGCATTGTTGAAGTTGTGAATGGTGGTTTCGGACGCTCAGTTCTGGGTGACTCTTCAATTGATTTAACGGTCAGCTTTTCATTTTTTACCGAGGTTGCTAGGTGACTTGCTTGGGCTTCATCAAGAAGGAGGATTTGATTTGCGCTCTTCTCTTTTAAAGCTCCATTTGAGTCAAAATCATTAGTTGTAGCAAGTCGCTTACCATCGACCGAGATAAGCCTTGTGTAGAAGTTTTGATCTGTAAGTGCCGTTAAATCCCACCAGGTTGAGGCGATAAAGGCCATGCGCTCACGCTCTCGCTCAACAATTAAACGAGTAGCAACAGATTGAACACGGCCGGCTGAGATACGGGGCATTACCTTTTTCCAAAGAACCGGGGAGAGGCGATAGCCGAAGAGTCTGTCCAAAACACGCCTTGTTTCTTGGGCGTCGACTAAGCGTTGATCGATATCCCTTGTTTCATCTACTGCTTTAAGGATTGCCTCCTTTGTAATCTCATTAAAGACCATCCGTTTAACGGGAACCTTAGGGCGAAGAATCTCCATTAGGTGCCATGCAATAGCTTCACCTTCCCGATCTTCATCGGTGGCGAGGATTAGCTCATCAGACTCTTTTAGAAGGTCTTTGAGTTCTTGGACTTTCTGCTTCTTATCTGGATTTATGACATAGAGCGGCGCAAAGTCATTTTCGATATCTACACCTTCGCGCGACCAAGGGAATTTCTTATACTCCTTTGGGATATCCGCAGCGCGTTGTGGGAGATCGCGTATGTGACCGATTGAGGCCTCGACGATGTAATCATCGCCGAGGTATCCGCCAATCTTTCTTGCTTTAGCTGGCGATTCAACAATCACCAGCTTCTTAAGCTTTTTAGCCAAATTGGTTAGCCGATTGTTGTGGACTTACGGCGACCACGAACTAGCGCGGCAACAATGATTGCCGTTGCTACGAGTGCGATTGCCATATTTAGTGTGTCTTTACCTTCAAGTGAGAACTTCACAACAGCAGGTGTTACTAGAAGGCCAACCAGGTTCATAACTTTAATTAGTGGGTTGATTGCTGGACCAGCGGTGTCCTTGAAAGGGTCACCAACGGTGTCACCAATAACGGTTGCGGCGTGGGCATCGCTGCCCTTTCCGCCGTGATGTCCATCTTCAACCATCTTCTTGGCGTTATCCCAAGCTCCACCTGAGTTAGCTAGAAACACCGCCATCAAAGTTCCAGTTCCGATTGATCCAGCTAAGTAAGCGCCAAGTGCGCCAACTCCAAGACCAAAGCCAACAGCGATGGGCGCCATAACAGCTAATAGGCCTGGGGTTGCTAGCTCACGGAGTGAGTCGCGCGTGCAAATATCTACAACGCGACCATATTCAGGCTTCTCGGTTCCCTTCATGATGCCAGGGTGAAGTTGGAATTGATTTCTAACTTCCATAACAACGGCGCCAGCAGCACGTGAGACGGCATTAATTGCAAGGCCGGAGAAGAGGAATACGACAGAGGCTCCGATTATTAGACCGACAAGATTGCGAGGATCTGCAACATCGAGGATGCCTTGGAATTCTGGGCCGGGGTTAGTAACGGTCGAGCCGAATTCTTTAACTGTGTTCTTGATTGCATCTGTGAATGCACCAAAGAGAGCGGTTGCGGCGAGAACTGCGGTTGCAATTGCGATTCCCTTTGTAATTGCCTTAGTTGTATTTCCAACAGCATCAAGTGAGGTAAGGATCTTTGCGCCTTCACCTTTTACATCGCCAGACATCTCAGCGATTCCTTGGGCGTTATCTGAGATTGGACCAAAGGTGTCCATCGCAACAATCACGCCAACGGTTGTTAGTAGACCACAACCAGCGAGGGCGACTGCGAACAGAGATAGAACGATTGTTCCGCCACCTAATAGATAAGCACCGAATACCGCAGCAGCAATAAGGAGCCCAGAGAAGACCGCTGATTCAAAACCAACGGAGACGCCAGCAAGAATTACTGTTGCAGCGCCAGTTTTTGAAGAGGCGGCAACATCATTTACTGGGCGCTTTCCAACTTCAGTGAAGAATCCAGTTAGCACTTGGATTGCTGCAGCAAGAATGATTCCAATTAGAACTGCGCCGAGCGCCAGAACACGTGGATTAACACTTGTTTCAGCAGCGAGGGTCGAGTCAACACCCGTTAGTGCGGTGAAGCTGTTTGGTAGATAGGTGTAAGTTGCAAGACCTACAAGGACTGCAGAAATAACCGCAGAGATAAAGAATGAGCGATTAATTGCGCTCATCGCGCTCTTATCGGTTGAGCGAAGTCGAGTAAGGAAGATTCCAAGGATCGCGGTGAGAATTCCGATAGCTGGAACGATAAGTGGATAGACGAGACCGCTATCCCCGAAAGCGGCCTTACCTAAGATGAGTGAGGCCACGAGGGTTACGGCGTAGGACTCAAAGAGGTCGGCAGCCATTCCAGCGCAATCACCGACGTTGTCGCCAACGTTATCTGCGATTGTTGCAGCATTTCGTGGGTCATCTTCAGGAATGTGTTTTTCAACTTTGCCTACGAGGTCGGCGCCAACATCGGCGGCCTTGGTGAAGATACCGCCACCAACACGCATGAACATGGCGAGCATTGCTGCGCCAAAACCAAAACCTTCAAGAACTGCTGGGGCATCGGCACGGTAAATGATCACAACGACTGAAGCGCCGAGAAGGCCAAGACCAACAGTCATCATTCCAACGACGCCACCGGTGCGGAAAGCGATTTGAACAGAGCGCTCGGCTGAGCCTTGGCGAGCTGCTTCAGCTACGCGCACATTTGCACGAACAGCGAGCCACATGCCTTGATAGCCAACGATCGCCGAGAAGGCAGCGCCAATTAAAAAGAATATGGAGCGACCGATTTTTACATCCATATCGCCAGGAAGAGCAAAGAGAAGTACAACAACTATTACGACAAAGAAGGAAAGGGTGCGGAACTGGCGAGCGAGATATGCGGCTGCGCCTTCTTGGACGGCAGCAGCAATCTCTTGCATCTTTGCTGTTCCTTCAGATGCGCTAAGAACCTGGGCGCGAAGTGCAAAAGCAATTGCGAGGGCGACTAGTGAAACCCCAAGAACTAGGTAAACCAGATTCAAATTGTTTCCGGTTACTTCTACGAGTGAGTTAGCCGTTAGGTTGGCTCTCATATCTCCTCCAGTTAACTATTTGGACACGAGACAGCGCCACCTGTGTCGGCGCTGCGCACAATGAGGTCAAGTGTAAGCGGAGGACCTAGCAAAATACCTAATTACGCGAAATCTGTGAGGTTATTTGGGCAAGCTCTCTTTCAAGGGACGCCACCAATTCGAATTCTCTCGATACCAGTTGATGGTGGATTTAAGGCCATTTTCAAAATCGATCTGTGGGGAGTATCCCAATTCTCGTTGGGCTTTCGAGATATCTAGAGAGTAGCGCAAATCATGTCCCTTGCGATCTTCTACATAATCAATCTTCTCTTCGTCGACCTTAAATTCATTTAGGATGATCCTGGTCAACTCCAAATTATCTAACTCTCTTCCGCCACCGATGTTATAGATTTCCCCTTTTTTACCTCTTAGGAAAGCAAGATATATCCCAGCACAGTGATCCGAAACATGGAGCCAGTCGCGTATATTCTTGCCGTTTCCATACAAAGGCACCTTCTTGTTATCTATTAAATTTGTTACAAACAGTGGTATCACTTTCTCTGGAAACTGGTTTGGGCCGTAGTTATTGCTACATCGAGTTATACGAACATCCATCCCATAAGTTCGTGCGTAGGCAAGAGCGATTAGATCTGAGGCTGCTTTGGATGCTGCATAAGGAGAATTAGGCGAAAGGGGAAATTCTTCGGTCCAAGAACCTTCACTAATACTTCCATAAACCTCATCTGTAGAAACATGAATGAAGGTGCCAACTTCATTCTTGAGTGAAGCTTCTAAGAGCGATTGTGTGCCCAATACATTTGTCTCTATAAAAACACGAGATGAGTCGATTGATCTATCAACATGTGATTCGGCAGCAAGATGAAAAACAACATCGATTTTTGAAGTTGAATCATGCGCAACTTTTGGATCAGTAATGTCGCCTTGAATGAACTCGATTGAGTCCTTTGGGATATCTTCTAGGTTGGTAAGAGTTCCTGAGTAAGTGAGCTTGTCTAGGACCTTGATCGATGAGATTTTTGAGTTTTCTAGACGAAGAAGTTGTTTAACTAGATTAGAGCCGATAAAGCCGGCCCCGCCTGTTACTAAAGCCCGCATGGCTTTATGACCTCAATTCTCGGGCTAACCCATAGTTAAAGTACCCTTTATCAGATGAAGGGCATAGTACTCGCTGCTGGAAGAGGGTCGCGTTTGTGGCCTATAACCCTTGGCACTTCAAAGCAACTTCTTCCGATTTATGACAAGCCTTTAATTCATTACCCGATTGCTACGTTGATGTTGGCACAAATTCGGGAACTACTTGTAGTTGTTAATGGCCCTGAAAAAAGCGCTTTTGAAAGAGCGCTAGGTGATGGATCTAAATTTGGAATATCTATTTCGTATGTAGTCCAAGAAGAGCCCAGAGGTTTAGTTGATGCTTTTCTGTTGGGTGAGAAATTTATAGGTTCACAGCCGGTATCGCTCATCCTCGGTGACAATGTTTTTTATGGCCAAGGACTTGGTGTCCAATTATCAAGTCTTAGAAGCACTAGTGGAGCCCAAATCTTCGCTTACAAGGTTGCTGACCCGGAGAGATACGGTGTTGTTGAATTTGATTCAAGTGGAAAAGTCATCTCGATTGAAGAGAAACCTAAAAATCCAAAGTCTAAATTCGCCGTTCCCGGACTTTATTTTTATGACTCAAGCGTTGTTGAGTTGGCAAAGGAAGTTAAACCCAGCGCTCGGGGCGAACTAGAAATAACTACCTTAAATCAAATGTATTTGAAGCTTGGAAAATTAAGAACGACAGTTTTAGAACGTGGAACTGCATGGCTCGATACTGGGACTTTTGATTCGCTTCATGCCGCTTCATCTTTTATAAAAGCTATTGAAGATCGGCAGGGTTTTAAGGTCTCTTGTCTTGAAGAGATCGCATGGCGTAATAAGTGGATAAGTGATTCCGAATTAATGAAACTTGCCGCAAGTTATGGCGATGCTCCATATGGAAAATACTTGAAAGAGCTTCTTGACTAGAGCCCTAAATCTTTAAGGGTAAAGGCTGATAAGTATTTTAGGTTTTCGCTTTCAACTCTCTCTTTTGCCCCTCTTTCTACAATAACTGCGACTCCAACAACTATTGCACCAGCTTCTTTAAGAGCTTCAACCGCAGTAAGAACAGAACCACCCGTCGTTGATGTGTCCTCTACCGCTAGGACTTTTTTGCCTTTTACGTCGGGGCCTTCGATTCTTCGTTGCAAACCATGTGCCTTCTCTGATTTTCGAACTACAAAAGCATCAAGTTTTCTTCCTTGTTTTGCAGCCGCATGAAGCATTGCTGTCGCCACAGGATCAGCTCCGAGAGTTAGGCCACCAACAGCTTCAAAATCAAGATCTTTTGTTAGGTCCAACATGACTTCTCCTACAAGAGGTGCGGCAACTGCATCTAAAGTGACTCTACGCAGATCTACGTAGAAATCTGCTTCTTTACCGGAAGAGAGAATTACTTTTCCGCGAACAACGGCTTTTTTTAGAATTTCTTCTTTAAGTGATTCCAGCGCCGACATGGCTCGACTCTATTATGCGCGAGAGCGCTGTAGGAAATCTGCGCGCAGGTCTTCACCTTTAGTTGCTTCGGCAAATTCTTCGAGGGCGCGTTTAGCCTTGCCATCCACTCTTTGTGGAACTTGCACTTCAATTGTGACCATTAAATCGCCAGAGTTGACACCTTTTTTCACTCCACGCCCCTTTACTCGGAAAGTCTTTCCATTTTGAGTTCCAGGAGCAATGCGAACTTTTACTTCATCGCCTTCTAGGGTGGGAACAGGAATGTCAGCTCCGAGCGCGGCTTCGGTGAAACTAACTGGAACTGTTACGTGGATGCTCTCACCCTTGCGAGAGAAGATCGGGTGCGGAACTACGGAGACGATTACATAGAGATCACCAGGCCCGGCTTCCCCCGGCTCACCTCTACCTTTTACTCTCACCTTTCCACCATCGCTAATTCCGGCGGGAATTCTTACCGTCAATCCCTTACTTATATCGATTTGTTTTCCAAAAACTGCATCGCGGAATGAAATGGTTGCCGAACTCTGTAGATCCGCGCCTTTTCTCGGGCCTCTTCTCCCACCGAATATTTGAGAGAAAACGTCTCCGCCACTGAAAAGGTCGCTGAAGTCGCCGCCGTATTGATTTGTTCCTTGGCGAAACGCCCCTGATTTAAAAGCTTCACGGGCTTGGTCATATTCAGCTCGTTTTTTATCATCACTAAGAATGTCGTACGCCTCGGAGACTTCTTTAAAGCGATCTTCTAGTTTTTTATCGCCTTTGGTTTTATCTGGGTGAAGTTCGCGCGCTAATTGTCGATACTTCTTCTTTATGGTTGCGCCATCGGCTTTTTTATCTACGCCAAGTACTGCGTAATAGTCCTTTTCGTAGAGATCCTTAGCTGCCATGTTCAGGATCAGTAACCACTACGCGAGCGGGCCTAAGTATTCTCTCTCTGTATTTATAGCCTGGTTGAAGGATTTTTGTGACAGTGGTTTCTTTTACTTCACTTGAGGTGTCATGCATTAGCGCTTCATGAATATTCGGATCAAAACTTGAAGGTGTTTCACCAAATTTCTCAAGTCCTAATTTCTTCGTGGCGTTCAAGATTTGATCAGCAATCGCTTTGAAACCACCGGTTAATTCGCCGTGCTCTAAGGCCCTATCTAGATCATCAAGAATCGGAAGAAATTCAGTTAAAACAGTTGATGTCGCATACTCGCCAGCAAGTGCGCGGTCACGATCTACTCGCTTCTTGTAGTTCGAGTACTCAGCTTGAAGTCGTTGTAGATCTTCAGTTAGGGCAGCGACCGGATCTAACTCTTTCTTCGCCTCACTTGATGAGGTTTCAGTTGCAGCTGATTCGGTCGCTTCGCTAACTACTTCTTCTGCGACCTTCTCACTCATTACTTGCCTTCGTCGACGATTTCGGCATCTTCAACGCCATCTTCCTTGGGTGGCTGAGATGATGCCTGTGCGGCGTTGGCAGCGTAGAGCGCTGCGCCTAGTTGTTGACTTACTTCAGCTAACTTCTCGGTCGAGTTCTTAATTGCGTTTGAGTCTGTTCCTTCTAGAACCTTCTTAAGTTCAGACATTGCGCTCTCAACTTCGCTCTTCTTTTCAGCTGACTCACCTTCCTTCAATTTGTCTTCGTTCTCTTTCAAGAACTTCTCGGTCTGATAGACGAGAGAGTCTCCTGAGTTACGAACTTCTGCCTCTTCGCGACGCTTCTTATCTTCCTCTGCATGCGATTCAGCATCTTTCATCATTCGCTCAATTTCGTCCTTTGGAAGAGCTGAGCCACCGGTGATTGTCATCCGTTGCTCTTTGCCAGTTCCAATATCCTTTGCCGAGACATGCACGATTCCGTTTGCATCGATATCGAAGGTGACTTCGATTTGTGGGATGCCGCGTGGAGCTGGGGCAATTCCTGTTAGTTCAAACATTCCGAGTCGCTTGTTATAAGCAGCCATCTCGCGCTCACCTTGGAAGACTTGGATTTGAACTGCTGGTTGGTTGTCATCAGCAGTAGTGAAGATTTCAGAGCGCTTTGTTGGGATAGTGGTGTTGCGCTCGATTAACTTCGTCATAATGCCACCCTTGGTTTCAATACCAAGAGATAGTGGAGTTACATCAAGGAGAAGTACATCTTTAACTTCACCTTTAATAACACCAGCTTGAAGGCTCGCACCAACAGCTACGACTTCATCTGGATTTACGCCCTTATTTGGCTCTTTTCCGCCGGTTAGTTCTTTAACTAGATCAACTACAGCTGGCATACGGGTTGAACCGCCAACTAGAACAACGTGATCAATCTCAGAGATTGGTACACCTGCATCCTTAAGCACCGCTTGGAATGGGCGGCGGCAACGATCAAGGAGATCAGCAGTCATACCTTGGAATTGGGCGCGAGTAACAGTTTCATCTAAAAAGAGGGGGTTCTTCTCGGAATCGACTGTGATGTATGGAAGGTTGATTGAAGTCTGTTGTGAAGATGAAAGTTCAATCTTTGCCTTTTCAGCAGCTTCACGTACACGCTGCATTGCCATCTTATCTTTGGTTAAGTCAACGCCATGCTTGGATTGGAAAGTCTTTACTAGGTAATCAACAAGTGATTGATCCCAATCATCTCCACCAAGGTGGTTATCGCCATTCGTTGCCTTTACTTCTACGACTCCCTCACCGATTTCAAGTAATGAAACGTCGAAAGTTCCGCCGCCGAGATCAAAGACAAGAATCGTCTGCTCTTTATCGCCCTTATCTAAACCGTAGGCGAGAGCAGCTGAGGTTGGCTCGTTGATGATGCGAAGAACATTTAGTCCTGCGATTTCACCAGCTTCTTTGGTTGCTTGGCGTTGTGCATCATTGAAGTACGCGGGGACTGTGATTACAGCATCAGTAATTGTCTCGCCTAGATAAGACTCGGCATCGCGCTTTAGTTTCTGCAGGATGCGAGCTGAGATTTCTTGGGCGGTGTACTTCTTGCCATCAATATCAATAGTCCAAGTTGTGCCCATGTGGCGCTTTACGGAACGGATTGTTCGCTCAACATTTGTGACAGATTGACGCTTTGCCACTTCACCTACGAGGACTTCGCCGTTCTTCGCGAAGGCGACGATCGAGGGAGTGGTGCGGGCGCCTTCGGCGTTGGCGATAACGGTGGCCTCGCCACCTTCCAGGACCGATACGCAACTATTTGTAGTGCCAAGGTCGATACCAACTGCTCTTGCCATATTTGTTTGCTCCTTGAATTTCTGACTTTGCCCCTTCAACCGATGGCCTCGGCGTGTTATTCCCGGGATAAAAGAAGTTTCTATTGCTTCTCGAAGACCCCAAGGAGGCTCAGCCCGAACGGGAACCTAAATTTGGATTCCAGCGTAATGATCATCTTCAGGACCTTGTTAATCGCGGGGTGGGGTTCAATTCCACCCTCAGTTGCTTCCTTCATGTTGTTGTCACTAACAACGATCCTTTTTCTCATTAAGAGGTATGGAATTCTTCTCATTAAAAATGCAGGGAATATTAGAGAGGCAAAGAAGTATCTGACTTCTAGCGCCTTAAACCCAGCTAAATTCAATTCTCGCTGTAGAGAGCTCTTTGAATAGCGACGATAGTGGCCCAAAGCAATGTCGTGTTTGCTAAAAAGCCATTGGTGGGCGGGTACGGTGAGGAAAAAAAGTGATCCTGGTTTCATAACTCTATGTATCTCTTTGAGAAAAGCTGCTGCGTCTTCAATATGTTCAAGGACATCAAACATACCGATCGTACTCAAAGTTTCACTTTGGAGAGAGAGTTCAGCCAACGAGGCGTCACAAGCAAAGATTCCACGTTTGGCTAGAATTTGTGCTCCTTCATAGTGAGGTTCACTTGCTATGACTGAAATGCCCGATTCCGTAACGGGAATTGAAACACGGCCATCTCCGGCGCCAATCTCCCAAATACTATTTACACCTCTTTTTCTTAAAGCTTGGATAATAAGTTTTGCTCTGCAATATACCCAGAATGAATCTAGATATGTACTTTTGTTTTCGTAGATAATGCTTGGAAAAGAAATGTGCTCCTCTAGTTTCTGCCCAACTTCTCGTAGGGTGTATACGCCGTTCTTGTCCTTGTTCCATTTTCTCGCTTGATCACCTAACGCTCTTTTAAACTCTTCGACACTTCTTTCCGTTAAGCCGTTCTCGGACATACCCAAATCCTATTGAGGTCTTATGCTTGGTGAGTGTTGAATAATGTGCTTTTTCTGGCCTCATTGATTATTACTATTTTTGCTGTCTCTCTATTCGCCACTAAGTCTTTTGAGATGTATCAGTGGATTAAGGCAGGTCAGCCCGATCCAACTCGTGGGAATCTCAAGAGCAAGCGCCTTGCTCTCATGGCAAAAGAGGTTTTAGGTCATACCAAGATGCTGGATTTCACAGTGAGCGGAATCGCACATTGGTTCGTGATGATCGGTTTTTTTGCACTATTTGGAACTTTAGTAACAGCTTATGGCCAGATTCTCAATCCTAAGTTTCATCTTCCACTTATTGGTACTTGGACTCCCTATAACTTGTTTGTTGAGTTGATCACTTGGCTTACTGGAATTTCCACTGTTGCGCTGATTTCGATACGGCTAGTGACTGTTGTTATTCGCAAAGATCGCACCTCTAGATTTTTTGGTTCTTTCTCTGGACGTGCCTATTTCGTTGAGGCAGTTGTCTTGGCAATAGTTTTCTGTGTGATTGCGCTACGTGGGTTAGAGGGTGCCTTGATGGGGTATGAAGGTAATCCTTGGGACTTCGCTTTAAGTAGGCCAGCTGTAAATTACTTTTCTGGATTTGAGTACTCAAGAATAGAACAGCTAATACCAATCGTTGCAACCTTAAAGATTGTTATCTCAATGAGTTGGTTTATTGTGATTGCATCTAATTTAAGTATGGGTGTTGCTTGGCATCGCTTCTTATCACCCTTTAATATCTTTTTTAAAAGAAATCTTGGTGCTACACCTACTTT
>Ga0194117_10002909_pt1 | contig 17724 bp, 16 predicted proteins | sample TA2MahsurfametaG_FD_160579 | JGI IMG/M metagenome (GOLD analysis project Ga0194117, IMG submission 160579) | Freshwater microbial communities from Lake Tanganyika, Tanzania - TA2015009 Mahale N1 surface | ecosystem: Environmental > Aquatic > Freshwater > Lake | place: Tanzania: Lake Tanganyika...
TTATGCTTATTTGAAATAAATTTCACTTCATATTTTTTATCTAAAAAATTACCAAATGATGTATGGCTCATATTATATAAATATAATTTATTGTCTTTATATAGAAAAACATTAAACATTTAACTAATTCTATTGAAAATTACTTTAGTCTGATGAAATCAAAATTATATAAATTGGACGGATTAACTCAAAAAGAACTGAAAACAAATATTGATAAAGTAATTAAGGATATACCCAAAGACAAGTATGAAAATATAATTAAAGGAACTTATAATAGAACTGAAAAAAATATCATAAGAACCTTTCAAATAGGAGAAAAACATTAAAAAATTATAAATAATTAGCATATTTACACCCTTGAAGATTTAAAATGCCGATTTTAAACAACAAAAATATCCAAGGTTTGCCCGTTGCAGAGCGTGTAAATTATGGGTTTGTTAGGGCGACAACCCTAACTGATGAGTTTTAATGTGTATCTTTTATTATTCCTACCTTATATGCTCTTTTTATAAGAGAAAAGCAGGAACTGCACGAACAAGTCATCATAGACCTCTTACTATTCATTGTAATTATAATATAATATTTTTTTTTTAAGTTGATTTATAAAAAAATAGGCATTTTAAATCTTCAGCGGTGTAAAAGTCGGCGTTTTAAATGTGCAAAGGTGTAAAAAAAATTAAAGGTGCGGTTTTACACCCTTGAAGATTTAAAATGAGACAAAATGATGTTCTTCAAGGTTTATCCATTTCAAGAAAATGTAAATTTTGACTATGTTGCATCTTCTAATACAACTGATGAATTTTAATGTGTATTTTTTATCATTCCTACCTAAAACCCTTATAAGAGAAAATCAGGAACTGTATGAACAAGTCATTATAGACCTCTTACTATTCATTGTTATTATAATATATTATCTTTAAGCCGTTTTGTCTCATTTTTAATCTTCAAGGGTCTAAAACATTTATCTCTATTTTCTACTGAATTCTTTTTTTCCTTTGAACCAAATAAATGTAGTATGAAAACATTTTCAACACATTTATCGTTACAAAATATAATATCATTTGTTAAAATTGTTGTATATTTTCTATATTTATTTGCGATTAGAATATTCATTATTCCTTGTTCATAACAAAATCCTGCCCATCTACCTTTCAAAGAATTATCATTATTTAAACATTCGGGATAAAAAGATTCAATACATTTTTCAATAAATTGTCTACCAATTTTTGAATTTTTAATAATGAATACTCCTGCATTCACCCAATCATAATTTTTATTATTATCTGAACAAATAAAAATATCAGAATTATATTGATTTAATATATCCGATAAATTTATGTTCATATTTTTAATATATGTATCTGAATCTAACCACATGACAAAATCATATTTATTACTTTTCAATGCATCTAAGATCAAATAAATTTTACACCAATAAATATTCTTTTCACATTTATTATAAAATTTATAATCAATATTCCATTTTTTAGAATATTCTTTTAAATTATTATTATGAGCTGTTATATAGTTATCATTTCTATTATCAAAAGTTATAATTAATATTTTATTTCTAGTTTGTAATGGCTTTTTTAATTTATTATTGGATATTAATTGAGATAAGTTAACTTTAGAAGGATGTTGGGTATTTTTTTCATATTTTATATTTTGGATAAAGATATGTAAATAACTAATAATATATTTTATACTTAAAAAAAATATTAATATAATAATAAAATTATTCATTATTATGTAAGTAGAAAATATTAATTATATTTTCTAATTAAATATTTGTTTTTGTAATTCTATATGTATGACATCTCATTAAACTTATTATTTAACGTTTGTAAATTATGATAAAAATTTCATCAAATTATGGTTTTATTTCAAAATTACCATATTAATTATCATTTTACACCCTTGAAGATTTAAAATGCCGATTTTACTCAACAAAAAACTTCAAGATTTGCTCCTTGCAGAAAGTGTAAATTATGATTTTGTTAAGGCGACAAACCTTCCTGATGAGTTTTAATGTGTATCTTATTATTCCTACCTTATATGATCTTTTTATAAGAGAAAACAGGAACTGCACGAACAAGTCATAATAGACCTCTTACTATTCATTGTTATTATAGTATTTTTCTTAACTCGATTTATAAAAAATAGGTATTTTAAATCTTCGGAGGTGTAAATCATAATGTAAATTAAAGAGTTAAACTTAATTCAATATAAGGTCTAACATATGCATAAAATGTAGGAACATAAATAGAATCTAATCTGTAAAGGTAGGGATCATACCACCAGTAGTAAATAGGTTGAGATGCTGGCATATATGATCTTGCACGACGATAGAAATCATCAGATGAATCATCTAAATCTGAATCAGACATGTGTTTGCTAGATTTCTTTGACTTCTTTTTTTTACCACCATCTTGGTTTAATTTAGCTTTAAAGTTTTCTAATTTATTTTTAAAGCTAGAAATAACCTCATCTTCACCAGTAATATTCATTTGTTTAACTTTAAAAGTAACTTCATTATTTTCCCTTGACTCTTTAACTTCAAAATGATAATATTTTCCTTCACCTGAAGAACCTTTTTGAATTGAAAAATGGAATTTAGGTACAAAATTATTAAAATGTTCTGATAAATTTTTGTAGAAAATATTAGCTGCTTCAGTTGAATTTTTTGCTTTAATTTTAGATTTAAATTTTCCTTCTATATGAGGATTAACTAAAACATATGAATTCACCATTTATATAACTATAACTAGATTTTTTTTATATTTTTTTTGTTTTTTTAAACTTAAAATAAAAACATTTTAAAGAATAATAGTTTTTATAATTATAATAGATGGTTTATATATTAGAACTTAAAACTACCCAAGCTACTGCCATTAAAATCGTTACAGATGCCATTAATTCATTATTGACAGATGCTAATTTTGATTTTTATCCTTATTATATAGAAAATAATGATTCAAATGATAATTCATCTGATAGTGAAAATAATAGTAATTATGAATCTGATTCAGATAATGAATCTTCTGAAAATAAAAAAAATAAAGAAAAAAAAAATAAACAATTAAATGGTAATAAAAAAACTATAGGAGGTGTAATTCTCAAAGAAGTAAATAAAACAGGTAAAATATTAGTTTATATGAGATTAGATGCAGATAAATTTGAAGTTTATAAATATAATTATCATAAAAAGAAACTATCATTAGGTATGGATATTGGTAACTTATTAAAATGTTTAAAATGTATGAGTCATTTTGATACAATGACATGGTTAGTTGACGATGAAGATATTAATAAATTAATAGTTATTTTAGAAAGTACTGAAAGAAAAGAAAAGAAAACTTTTAAATTAAATTTAATGGATATTGAAGAAGAAACATACGATATTTCACCAATCCAATTTCCATATTCTATAACATTACCTTCGCAAGATTTTCATAAATATTGTAAAGATATGGCTAGTTCAACAGATAAAATAGAAATTAAGGCTACTTCAAATAAATTATTTTTTTCTGGTAAAGGTGAAATAGGTAATATAGAATTTGAAGTAGGTGAAACAAATGGAGGATTATCAATTATATCAACAACTAGTAATACAAATGAAATTGTTCAAGGTTTATTCGAATTAAAATTTTTATTAATTTTTACAAAATGTACAAATTTATGTAACCAAGTTACAATGTTTATAAAGAATGATTATCCAATAATAATTACCTATCAAATTGCAGCATTAGGTGAAATAAAATTGGTATTGAGTCCTACTAAATCTGATTAGTTATTTAATATATTTTTATTATTATATATTAAATATTATTTACTTGATTTTCTGGCATATGAGCAATATAAATTATATCCATACCCCATTTTTTTAAAATATTTTCATTAATTAATTTTAAACTATTGTTTTTAGAATTTTTATTCCAGATTTTAATAACAGTATTATTATTTTTTTTTAGACAAATAGATAAACCCATAATTTCATCTTCTATAGAAGGACATAATTCATTACATACCAAATAAACTGATAAATCTTCCCATAAATCTTCAGCTTGATCTTCTTGAATTTTAAAAGACCAACAACCACCATTAATATTATTTATATCCTCCCAAATAGGTGTTATATTTTCTCTCATTAAAAAAAAGTGTTTATTACATACTCCACCTACTTTATCCCAATTATTATAAAATTTCCAAAAACTTGATGCAGTGTTTATATTATATAATTGTTTATATCCTGATAGTTTCCAATTATCTTTTTCATTATGATACCAAATATTCCAATTATACTTTAATTTTGTATCCATTAGTTTAAAATGTTAAATTGTCTTTAATTGTTTTATAAATATATTTAATTTAAAGTATAAAAAAATCTAATATAAAATATAAATGAAAAAAAATTTATTATTAATTCTTTTAGTATGTGTAATAATATTTGTGGTTAATTACAATAAAAATTGTTCTACTGAAAATTTTTCAAATGTATGTTGGAGTTTACAATCAAGTCATTCAAATGATATTATAAATCAAAATAAAACCCTTATAACATCATTAGGATTAAATAATCATATTAATAAAATTATTGAACCATTAGTAAAACCAAATAATATAGATAAAAAATTAACTCTAGAAAAATATTTTAGTAATATTAAAATACCATTAAATAAAATTGACAATTCTACAATTTTAGTCAAAAATATAGTTAATAATAATTATCTTATTTTTCCTATATTAGAAATTGATATTAAAAAAACTAATTTATTATTTGATATTTCTTTTGCATTAAATATGAATAATTTAATCAATAGCATGTTGTGTGTTATTAATGATGTAAATGTTATTATGAATTTAATAGAACAATTAATATTGGTAATTATTTCACCTAAAATAGAATTTTGTAGCAGGAATAATTTTCAAAAATATTGTGAATTATCCTATAAAAATTATCTTAATGAAATTAAACCAAAACAAAAAGTAAAAGTTATACAAAAATCTCCACAAAAGAAATCTCCAGTGAAATCTATTTCACCTAAAATGAAATCTCCAGTAAAATCTATTTCACCTAAAATGAAATTTCCAGTAAAATCTATTTCACCTAAAATGAAATTTCCAGTAAAATCTATTTCACCTAAAATGAAATTTCCAGTAAAATCTATTTCACCTAAAATGAAATCAAAATCAAAATCAAAATCAAAATCTTATAAGGTTCAAGTAGTAAATAAAAATGAATTAGAAACTTTTACACAAAAATTAGATAAAACTGCAAACAAAATTATGACAGGTTCTTTAAAAATATTTAAACATAATATTAATATTTCTTCATTAGATAAACCTTTAAAGTATATGGATATTTATTCTTTATCAGAATATTTAAATAAATTTAATGAAAAATCATTTGGTAGTTTATTGGAAAAAAATATGATGGTATTAATTACAAAGTTTAAAAAAAATAATAACAAAAATTTCAATATATTTATAAAAAAAGATTTTGGAAAATTAGTTGGTATATTAGTAAATGATATTAAAATGGTTGTAAAAAATATAGTAGATGAGGATGATTTAAATAAATTAAAACCACTTGTAAATGAATTTAATAACTTGCAAAAAATTTTTTATTTATTGAAACATAATTATAGATTATTATTAACTTATGAATTAATTAATAAAAAAATAGTTAATAATGATGAAAAATTACAAGCTCAATTATGTTGTAGTAAAACAAGTGAAAAAAGTTGTTTTAATTTTTCTTCAAATCCAAAAAAATCATTAGCTTTATTTTATGGTTTCGATGAATTAGGATATGTTAATAATGTTAAATGCATTAAAGAAAATGAAGCAAGTAAAGTTTTACATAGAGAACAAAATATGACAATTGATGAATTATTTAATAATAAATATGCAGCATGGCGAAACTTAACAAAAAAAAATAAATTAATCATATTTGCAAATTTAAATAATATTTTTAAAATATTTGGGATTAAATTAAATAATATAAATGATAAGATAATAAATATAAGATTAGAATTAGAAAAACAAAAATATAAATTAAATATGAGTGATTTTAAATTTAATAAAATTGAAACTAAATTAAGTGATGTTCATTTAAAATTCAAAGTTAATAATAATAATTATAAAAAATTATTGAATCAAATTAAAACATCTGATAATTTTAATAAATTAAATGAAATATTAAAAGTTTTGGGATATTCTAAAGATCATATAATATTTAATAATAATGTTGATTTAACATATGCAAAAAATATTACTGAAACTTTATTATTTATTAATGAAATATTTAATAATTTTGAATCTAAAAATCCTATTGCAGTTGGTAAACTTTTAGGTATTATCAAAACTCCAGAAAGTTTTAATCAAATTATGAAAACAACAACTATATTTTATAGATATCATCAAACTGTGGTTAATTTTGTTATTAAAAATATAACTGATAAAAAATTTGCAACTGTAAGATCGTATACAATGAATTCTTTACCAGAAACAACAATAAAATATGTTCAATCTAAACCATCAAGTAGTGATTTAAATTTTTGCAATGTTCATGAAGAATTTTTATTACAACTAAGAAAAGATAGATCAATTACTAATAATGAATTTGTTAAATATTTAAGACAAAGTTATTTATATTGTAATCCCAATAAAGTAAACATAAAAGATATTAAAAAAATTAATATACCAAAAAATATAAAGAAAGGTTTACCTATTATTCAAAGAAGGCACGAGTCTTACAATAAATTTATGCAAGAAAATAAAGATATAGTTGAAAATAAATTAGAATCAAAAGTAATATCTGATAATATTTTATATAATACATTAAAAAATACATATAATTAACTTAAACAAATAATAATATTAATTGTTAATGGAACTATTACAATTAATTTTCTTTAGTTTTTCATATTCTTTCTTGAGTACTGGAACTTTTATTAGCCTACTACTACTAAATTTATTTTTGAATATAACTTATAAAAATAATATTAATATATTTAACTCAAATAATCTTGATCCTGCAATAATTTTAAGCAATTTTATTAAAGTAATGTTACATTTATTAGTCTATCAAATTGAACTATTAGTTAATATTATAAAAAAAAATCCTAATGGAAATAAAATAATTAATATTTATAATAATATTAATATCAAATATGTAATGTTAAAAAATAAATTATTATATAATATGATATTAAAACCAACTAAATTAGTAACTAATAAAATTTTTAAATATATTAATAATGATGATAATTCAAATATACAACTAAAATCAAACCAAGATATCAATAAATTTTTAGATGGATTATTAGATAAAAGTAGTTAATTTATCATTTTTTATATAAAAACAAGGGTTTTATATAAAAATTGAATAAAAAATAATATCTAAAAAAAGAATATATACCTTAATAATGACATCAAATATTCAAAAAGAAATTAATAAATTGATTGAACTTTATTTCAATCAACCAAAAGTACTTTATGATCATTTATTTGCATCATTTCATCAATTTGTTGGGGAAATAATTCCTTATTCTTTAATTCAAGAGCAAAACTATTTTTATGAAAATGTTGACAAGGAAATTATTTATTTGCATGGATTTAAATGTTCAAATATAAGAATCAAACCTTCAACATTTGAAAATGATAATGAAATTAAATTTCCTTCTGATGCAAGAAAAAATCATTTGAACTATTTTGCAAGTGTTGTTGCTGATGTTCAACAGTTTGTTGAAAAAGTAGATTCAATAACAGGAGAAAAAACAATTAAAAATGTAGGTGATTTAGAAAAAGAAACCCCAGTTGCTAATATTCCAATAATGGTTAAATCTAAATATTGTTCGACAAATATCAAACAAGATCTAAAAGGAGAATGTAGAATTGATCCTGGTGGTTATTTCATAGTTAATGGTGCTGAAAAAATTGTTATGACTATGGAGAAAATGGTAGATAATAAAATATTAGTTTTTACTAAAAAGGATTCATCTTACGATGATGGTATTATTTATTCTGCTCAAATTAATTCAAGGCGTAATGATTGGTCTGATAATCTTCAAATTTTGACTATTAAAAATAGAAAAGATGGTGTTTTAACAGTTTGTACAAGTTCTCAATTAGTTGATATACCACTGTTTATTTTGATGAGAGCTCTTGGTGTTGAAGCAGATCAAAATATTATTAGTTATATTTCTTATAATTTGGAAGATACGAAAATGTTAAATTATATTAGACCATCTGTAGTTTTTTCTAATGATGAAAATGGTGTTTCTATTAAAACCAAGGAAGAAGCTATTGAATATCTAATTACTAAATTAAAAAAGAATAAACGTATCAGTCAATCTGATGAAGCATTAGCAAAAATTCAAAAGAAGATGTATTTAGAAAAAATTTTTAGACAAGACTTACTACCTCATTTAGGTGAAGATATTACTAAAAAGATTGTTTTCTTAGGATATATGACAAATAAATTATTGAATGTTATGCTTGGTCGTCAAGATGTTGATGATCGTGATGCTTTACAAAATAAACGTGTTGAACCTGCAGGTATTTTATTAGGACAATTATTTAGACAAAATTGGAAGAAAATGTTAAATGAAATAGGTAAATTATTTAAGAAAAAAAATCAATCAGATGATACACCTATAAATGTTGTTCATCAAATTAAACCATCTACTATTGAACAAGGATTGAAAACAGCATTAGCTACAGGTATTTGGGGAATGAACAAAACTAAAAAAGGAGTAGCTCAATCACTTTTACGCTTAAGTTGGGTTCAAGGTATGACTTATTTAAGACGTATTTTATGTCCAAATATGGATGATTCGACAACTAAAGTAACATCGATTCGTCACGTTAATAATAATCAAGCACATATGTTATGTTGTTTAACAGGTGATACGCAAATTTTAATGAGTGATGGTGTAAATTATAAACCAATCAAAGACATTGTAGATGGTGATTGTGTAATGACAGTTAATAAAAATACATTATTATCAGAACCATCTGAAATAAAAAATAAATTTGAAATAATGTCAACTAGTTTATATTTGATTAAAACAGAACAAAATTCAATCAAAGCAACTGGTGATCATAAATTGCTTGTTTTTAATAATTATGTAAATGAATGGAAATTAACTGAAAATTTACAAGTAGGTGATGTTTTATATAATTATTCAAATAATAATTGTATAGTTGATAAAATTATAGAAATATCTGAATTACCAAATGAACTGGTATATGATTTCACTACAGTATCAGATAATCATTCATTCATTGCTAATAACATTGTAAGTTCTAATTGTTTGGAAACACCTGAAGGTGCTAAAATTGGTATTAGCAAAAGTTTAGCCATGATGGCTGGAGTTAGTGTTCAAAATTCTTCTCAAGCAGATGTTCTTAAAAGTTTAATTAAACAAAATAAATCTATTAAACATCCTTATGATATCGATCCTCTAACTATGAATAATTGGATAAAAATATTTTTAAATGGAGATTGGGTTGGTGTATGTAAAATTAGTCAAGCTTATGATATATATGAATTACTTAAGAAAAAACGTAGAGAAAATATTATAGATAGAAATACATCAATTTTACTTGATTATAAAAATAAAGAAATTAAAATATATTTTGATGGTGGGCGATTAATTAGACCTGTTTTGATAGTTAATGATAATAATTTAAATTTAACACCTGAAATAATTAAAGACATTAATTTGGAATTAAGTCAAACTGATAAAACAAAATCTTGGAGAAAAATTTTAAGTAAATATCCTAATTTAATTGAATATGAAGATATTGAATCATTGAATCATTTATTAGTTGCTGAAAGTGAACATAGATTGACAGAATCAAAAGAATCTGAAAATCGTAAAATTGAATATATTGATTCTAGTAAGATTAATAGATATGGTGATTATCGTTATTTGAAATACACCCATTGTGATTTTCATTCATGGGTTATGTTAGGAACTGTTGTTGCCAATATTCCTTTTTGTAATCATAATTATGCAAATAGAAATACCCTTCAATATAGTCAAGCAAAACATTCGATTGGTACATACTTAACTTCCTACAAAGATCGTATGGATATTTCACAAATTTTGTATCATCCACAAATTCCATTAGTTACCACACAAGCTATGAAATATAATGGCTGTTTAGATTTACCTTATGGTGAAAATGCTATTGTTGCTGTAGCATCGTATTCTGGGTTTAACCAAGAAGATAGTATTATCTTTAATCAAGCTTCTATCGACAGAGGTATTTTCAGAGCAGATACTTTAGATAAAAAAGAAGCCGAAATTCAAAAAAATCCATCAACTTCACAAGATGATATTTTTACTAAACCAGATCGTAATAAAGTTACTGGTATGAAACAAGGTTCTTATGATAAATTAAATGACAAAGGATTTGCACCAGAAGAAACAATTGTTTCTAATGAAGATATTATTATTGGAAAGATTTCACCAATTCAACCAACTGGTAATAACAATAAAGTTTATAAAGATAGTTCAGTCATTTTTAAAAAAAATTATGAAGGTGTTATTGATCGTGTTCATACTGGTGTTTACAATTCTGAAGGATATGAAATGTACAATATGAGAATTCGTATGGAACGTAAACCAATTGCTGGTGATAAGTTTACTTGTTATGATGATTCACATGAAGTATTAACTACTGATGGTTGGATTAATGTAAAAGATGTTACTAAAGAACATCAAGTTGCTTCATTAGTAGATGATAAGTTAATGTATCAAAATCCATCTGAAACTCAAAACTATGATTATGTTGGTAATATGTATTTAGTTGAATCAAATCAAGTTTCATTGTGTGTAACACCTAATCACAGAATGTGGGTGAGATCTAAAACTGGTACCAGATACAAAACTGAATTGGCTGAAGATATTTTACATCAACGTAGATGTTACAAAAAGAATGTCAACAGTATAATTGTTTCCAAAAATACAGAACAATTTGCGTACAATGATAAAAATGATATTACCCATTTTAAACTTGGAGATCAACAATTAGAAATTAAAAGTTGGTTACAATTTTATGGTATTTGGATTGCTGAAGGTCATGTTGATAAATTTAGTAATTATGTTAGAATATCTTCTCATAAAGATAGAGTATTTGTTAAGGTTGTTAGTATTTGTAATTCACTAAATTTAACTTTTCATTCTACTAAAGATCATCCTGAAGCAAAATCAGATAATATTATTACTATTTCAAATAAACAACTAGGTCAATACATGGAACAATTTAATGTTGGTGCTATAAATAAATCATTACCTAAATGGGTATGGAACTTAACACCTGATTTATGTTGTGAATTAATTGATGGTATGATGTTAGGAGATGGACATACTATGGAAAATGGTACAAGAAGATATGATACATCTTCTAAAAAATTAGCTGATGATTTTCAAAGATTGTGTTTACATGCTGGCTATTCAACTAATATTTCATTGAAATATGAAGCTGGACATTGTTCTCAAGAAATTAAATCAGGAAAGAATACTGGTAAAGTAATTAAATCAACTGCTAATGCATATCGTATGACTATTATTGAAACACAAGTTGAACCACTTGTTAACAAAAATATTAAAAAGACTGGTGATAAAGTTGAAGGTAATTCAGATAAAATGATTCCATTCAATGGAAAAGTCTATTGTTGCACTGTTCCTAAAGGTGAAGGTATTATTGTTGTACGGCGATGTGGGATGATGGTTTTGAGTGGAAATTCAAGGCATGGACAGAAAGGAACTATTGGTATAACATATCCTCAAAAAGATATGCCATTTACAGAATCAGGTATAATTCCTGATTTAATTTTGAATCCTTGTGGTTTTCCTTCTCGTATGAGTTTAGGACAAATTATTGAATGTTTAGTATCAAAGGAAGCAGCAGAAACAGGTCATTTTGTAGATGGTACACCATTTAATAATTATGATGTTCAACAAATACCTCAAGCTTTAGAAAAACTTGGATACAATCCATATGGTACAGAAAAGATGTATTGTGGCTTTACAGGTAGACAAATTGATGTTGAAATTTTTATTGGACCTGTGTATACAATTCGTCTTAAACACATGGTTTTGGATAAAATACATAGTCGTGCTCGTGGTCCAAAACAAGCACTTACCAGACAACCACTAGAGGGAAGATCACGTGATGGTGGTCTTAAAATCGGTAAACATTTTGCCGGTAAAAGTCAGTATTACAACTACTGGCTAGTCCGTGATATAGCGGGCTACATTCTCAAACTGCGGGGAAGACCTATAGCATGTATCTTAATTATTGAACACATATAGCAGAAAACTTTATTCCAAATAAAGATAAAAAACCTCAAGTTAATCACATAAATAAAATTCGTGATGATAATAGAGTTGAAAACTTAGAATGGGTTACTGCTATTGAAAATAATATACATGCTAAAAATTTAAGTTTAGTACCAAACCAATTATGAAAATATTTGGTGGCTTATGTTAATTGCATAGGGTAAGGTAAAAAGCTAAACACAAGGTTAATCCGCAACCAATCTTCTATTAATAGAAGAAGGCTCAACGACTAGACGGGAATGGGTTCAACAAGTTAAAACTTGATGGGCTTAAGGTATAGTCTATTCCCACCTGAAAAGGTGACTTGTACAAGGTTTTAAAATCACTATATCTAATATTTTATTATATTAGGGTTTTAATATCGAATACAAGTGTTATTTTTTAAGATGATTATACTTCTTAAAAATAATGGTTCCATAAGGAAATGGAAAAAGATGCTATGGTCGCTCACGGCATGGCTCAGTTTTTAAAAGAACGTTTAATGGAAACATCAGATATTACAAAAGTTTATGTATGTGATGAATGTGGTATGTTTGCATCTAAAGTTATTGACAAAGATTATTACAGATGCAAAGGATGTCATAATTCAACAAGAATATCAGCTGTTGTTATTCCTTATGCATGCAAATTATTATTCCAAGAATTGACATCAGTAAATATTTTACCAAGAATTAGAACCGAACGTTCCATTCACGGTGATGAATCATAATATTGAATCTATATAACAATTAATTTATTATATGGATATAACTTTATTAATTTATAACAACTTATAATTTAAGCATTAATATTTTTCATATACTTTTATGTGTTAGTTCTAAATATTTTTTTTTATATTTTAAATATTTCTGTTTTGATGACACTTCATAAATAGGTGGTGGTATATAATTTGTACAATATTCCATAAAATTTTTACAATTTGCTTCCATATTATATATATTATTATTCATTTTTTGATAAACATTATTATTGATTCTTGTAAAAATATTATCCAAAATTAGAAAATTACTATTTTCATAAAATTTAAAATCTTTTCCTAGGTTTTGATTAATAAAAATTATAAAATAACCATTTGGTTTTAACATATTATAGTGTTTAACAAATTCTGGAATCATAATTGATTCCAAAAAAGTAGGACAATGTTCTAAAACAATATAATCAAATTTGTTATTATGTTCAATATTAAATTTTTTTATAGGTAAATAACTTTCATCTTGATCACCATCAAATACAGCATCTTCGAATGATCTATCAAATATAAATAAATTACTTGAAATATTAGATATATATAAATCAGCAGGTGCATCTTCATTAAAATAATTATTAATAGTTTGTAATGTATAAAATATACATGACTCTTTTGAAACAGGTATTGGAGTATTATTATTTATAACATTTATAATAGTTTCATGAAATTTATTAAAACCTTTTATTCCACACACTACTAATATGTCTACCATTAATAAAATAAAGATTTTTTATATTCTATGAATTTTATAGTGAATATTTTACCAAGAATTAGAACTATTCACAGTAATGAATCATAATATTAAATTAATTTATAATAAATATATAACCAATATTTACCAATGGTAAAATTGGTTGGTGACAATTCCAGGAATCCTGGCTGCTGATCCGCGTCTAATCACGTTTCCAAAGCAATCACATATTTTCATTTTCGGATACTTTGCTATGCCATGTAATCGATTGAAGCTGCAATCCAAGTATTTCATTTTGCGCAGCTTATTTGGGTGGGGCAATGTGCTCAATTGATTTTTGGCACATAACAACTTTGTTAGTTTCTTCATAGCTGGCAAATACACAAGTCTGTTATTCGAACAAATAAGCTTTCTGATTCTGCTCAGTCTTGGGATTTCAGAAAGCTGGTTGCTAGAACAATCCAAGAATTTCAATTTCAAGCCAACAGGAAAATTAGTCAGACGATTTCTACTGCAATCAAGGCTTTCCAACTTTGGACAGCCATCAATTTCCAAAGATTCGAGATCACAGTTTGAACATTCAACAGTTTTTAAAAGCGGACAGTTTGATATTATCAAACTTCCAATTGAATTGTCTGAACAAACTAGACTTTTTAAATTCAGACAGTTCATAAAAGGAGGAAATTCAGAAAGATCACACAAAGAGCAATCAATTTCTGAAGCATGAACCATAAGTTGTTCAAGTGTTTGAGAAGTATCAATATGAGTACCGGAAGGAAAAGATATTTTCATGATAGGGTTTTTAAAATATTATGAATTGGTAATATAATAAATATTTCAATTTTTTTAGTCTAGAAAATTGATTTTTATTTATAATATAAATATAGTTATATTATAATGTCAAGTAATATTGATTTAGAAGAAACCAAATTATTATCAAAAATGAATCTAAACGGTAATACTGTAATATTTGAAGAAGATAATAGAAAGTATACTGATTTGGATAAAGAAATGAAACCAAAATTATTACAAAAATTAAATAATTTTATTAATACATATTGTATTTTAAATATTAATGTTGATAAATATGTTTGTACCAAATGTAATACAACATTAGGTTGTAAAGATTTTTTATATTATGAAAATGGAATTAAATATGTAATTACAGAAAAATATTATCACACTTTTAGAGAACATGAAATTGTAATAAATGATAAATTATACCAATTAATATAAAAAATATAATGTATATTAATGTTAAGTCAAAAAAATTTAGTTTTTTCATTATTTGTTGTTATATTAATTTTTATTTTTTCTTATAAAAATAATTATGGTTTTTCATTAAAAGAAGGATTGAAAATATATTTTATAAATTTAAAAAAAAATCGCGATAGATGGGAAAATAATAAATCAAAATTACCAAATTTTCATTTATTTGATGCAGTAGATGGATCAAAATTAGATTTAGATAAATTAAAAAAAGATAATATATTAAAACCAGAAAAAAAATGGTTGGATAAACTTGGAAAAGGAGGTGTAGGTTGTGCATTATCACATATTTCAGTAATGCATAAGATAAAAAAACAAAATGAACAATATGGACTTATTTTAGAAGATGATGTAGTTATTCCTGATAATTTTGTTGAAAAAATAAAAAAATTAGAAAAATATTTTCCACCTACATGGGATATTATTTATTTAGGTGGATGTAATATTAGAGGTAAAAAATATAATGATTATTTTTTAATTCCTGAAATTATAGATGGACATAATTATTGTTGTCATGCTATTCTTTTTAATAAAAAAACTATTAATAATATTATAAATGTATTAAATCCAATAAAAGAACCAATAGATCTTCAACTTCGTACTAATTTTAATAAGATTAAAGCTTATTTTCTTCATCCAAGTATATTTTTTCAAAATAAAAAATTATTTTCAGACCGTAGATTTTTAGATAATTTTGCTCAAGAAAAAGATCCAAACCCAGTGTATGTTAAGGAAACTCAAATTATTGAATAAGCTAAAAATCATTATTAATCATAATATAAGTTAAATAAAATAATTTTTTTTTATAAATACCTATTTTATTTTTATATTTTTTTTTATACTCGTAAATTTCTTTTTGGGTAGCATTTATTTTTAATTTATTAATGTCTTCAATATATTTTTTTTCATAAAATTTAATTAATAATTTAAGAGATTGATATTCAAATTCATATGAAGTAAATGTTACTTTTTCTAATATTTCTTGATTTTTTAATTTTGATTCAAATAATTTTTTCAAATTATTAAAATAATCATATACAGAATTATATTTATTTAATTTATTCATAATTTTAGCTAGAATTAAAGCATCATTTTCATAATATTTAAACCATGGTTTAACAATATCATAAAATACGACATCAAAAATTTTATTATTATTTATATAGAATTTTGTTAGTAAGTTCTCTATTGTGTATCTCCACATATATTTAGGAAATTCTTTTTTTAATGAAATAGCAAATTCTTCAATTAATTTTATCCTAATATTTGGATTATTTTCAAAAGGAACAATTATTATATCAATATCATTAGTAATATTATTATCTAATAAACCATATCTATTTAATTTATATTTAATACTTGATCCACCCCTAATATGAACAAAACATTTCGAACTAGAATAATTTTTACCAAATTTATTTTTATTAAACTGTAAACAAAATTCCATTAAAGAATCAAATATTGAATTAAAATTTATATCTTCTGATAATTTATAATAAGAATCTACATACTTAATATATTTTTTATGTTCTGACATATTAATTTATAATAGATTTTTTTAATTTACTTGTAACAAAATTATATTAATATATTTTAATTTTTTACTATCTTTAATAATTTTATTTTGATAAAATTCTATATTATTTGTTGGATTATTTAATTCTTTTTTAAATTTTTGTAGTAATAAAATTGTATAATACTTATCAAATTCCAAAGATGTAAAAGTTACATTTTCTAAAGTATTAAAATTATCTAAATCTAATTTAAATTTATTTTTTAATTGATTAAAATAATCATCAACTGAATTATATTTTAACTTTTTTGTGATTTTTTGCCATTTTAAACAATTAAAATCTTTATAAAATGGACGAACATTATCATAAAAAACAATATCAAATATTTTAACATAATTCAAATATATTTCAACTAATTTATTATTAATTTTATACGAACAGTAAAAATTATTAAATTTTTTTTTAAATTCATCCATAAATTCTTCTACTAATTTAATTCTAATTTCTGAATTATTTTCAAAAGGAACCATAATGATATCAATATCATCTGTAATTTTATCATTTGGTAAACCATTTTTCTTCATTTTATATTTTATACTTGATCCACCTTTTACATGTATGAAACATTTGGAACTTGAATAATTTATACCAAATTTATTATAATTATATTTTAAACAAAACTCGATTAAATCATCGAATAAATTATCAAAATTATATTCATCTGTATTTAATACTAAATAATTATTATATTCTAAATTTTTATTCATATTATTAACTTATATAAAATAATATAAATATATTAAATTAATTTTGTCCAGTTACTTCATCTTTTATTCTATTTTTTGTACGTTTTAATGTAACTCTTTCAACAGTTGGTCTTGATTTAATAATTTGTTCAGTCATTGCTGTTGCTTTATTAGCATCACCTACAATATCAATTAATGCTTTTTGTATTGTTTCTTTTTTAAGAGGTGCTTGTGTTTTACTAATATTTCTTCTTAATTTTCCATCAGCAACATCTATAACTTTTTCATCAATTGTTTGAAGATAATTTAAAATAAATTCTTCTTTTTGTTTCTTTTCAGTATTGAGATTTTTTGTTTTTTCTTTTATTTCTTTAATTTTATCATCTACTTCAAGCTA
>Ga0194117_10002921_pt1 | contig 17679 bp, 7 predicted proteins | sample TA2MahsurfametaG_FD_160579 | JGI IMG/M metagenome (GOLD analysis project Ga0194117, IMG submission 160579) | Freshwater microbial communities from Lake Tanganyika, Tanzania - TA2015009 Mahale N1 surface | ecosystem: Environmental > Aquatic > Freshwater > Lake | place: Tanzania: Lake Tanganyika...
AAAAAAAAATATAAAATTTGATTCACATTTTTTCGTGTTATGGAAGCTTAATGAAGCTGATCAACTCTTTTATATTTGTATTTTTTTATACTAAGTGAAGAAATTCGAATTGTTGATTAAATTTTAATTTATATGTGCGTAAACTTTTATAAACTGAGGATAGCCTTTTCTCGTTCAAAAATAACATCATAGTATGTATTCTCTAATGTTTTATTTATTTTATTACACATGGTAGTCGTTGCCCAACCTTGAATTAATACAAATAACATTCAACTATAACCTATTTTTCAATATATATATCTGAGTTTCATTTTTTATTATCAACCAAGACTATATCAAAAAGGATGTCAGAAAAATATGAGGAAATGCTGTTGGACAATGAACAGCAAGGATTCAAAGACAAAACAAGAGGCATTTAGACAATCTGATTCGCTAGAATGGCCATTAAATTATCATTTTATAAACTATCTACTAATAAGCAAAAAACAATAAATCTAACGATATTTATTTGCAGTGATTTTTATTATGCATTTTTCAAGCTCAACCTTTGTAACAAATCAAACATTTCAGATTAATATCAATATCCCAATAAAATAAAAAAATGCATAGACATATGAAGGATAGTAGTCGACTCTGGGATTATGAAGTTTTAGATTAACTTGGGAGAGGAGAGTATGGACAAGTTTTCAAAGTCAAAAACAGAAAAAATGGAAAAATCTATGCCCTCAAAAAAGTCAACATCGCTGCCTGCCATGTATCATTCACCCTCATCATAGGAGAAATAAAAAATACAAGCTTTTCGTTAAATCAAAGCTCTAAAACTCATTCAGCACCCAGATATCATCGAGTACTACGAATCTTTTCTGTCAATGGATAACATATACATAGTGATGGAGTACGCAGCCAAGGGTGATTTCTCAAAAGTAAATACTGACTAACACAGATAATCAAGTAACGCAAAACAAAGTAAAAACTTTTCACTGAACAGTAGCTTTGGAATATTTTCACAGTTCTCACTAATGGTCTCAAATACTTACATTAAAAAGGAATTATCCATCGAGATTTGAAACTTTAGAACATTTTCATGACTGAAGATGGCAAAGTTAAAATTGGAGATCTAGGAATGTGCAAAGTTATTCAAGATCCCAATGAGTTGATATCAACAAGAGTTGGCACACCAGTTTACTTTGCACCTTAAATCATACAACATCAGCTCTATACATATCCTGTTGATGTGTGGGCTCTAGGCTGCATTTTTTACTACTTGGCCACTTTCTAACATCCCTTCAAGGATGCAACTATTTAGACCTTACCTTATTTTGTCATAGAAAAAGATCCTCGACCAATAAAAGGCCATTATGGGGCTTATTTGATAAACCTCATAAACTAAATGCTAACGAAAAATGTTAAGAAAAGACCAAATATCTATGATGTTAACTTAAACCTCAAGAACAAGGATAATCCTGATCCCTAAACAAAAGTAAGAGTATTTGATTTTAAAAAGCTACTTATGATGAAAAATGATCTCTAAAAATTAGATTAGATGAAAAAATCATACCAGAGACAGAAGTCTTTAGGGAGCCAAGAAAGTTTTAGAGAGACTGCTCCTTCACCGAGTAGTAGATATCAAAATAGCTCTGACATCAAAACATATCGTGAGTTTATCAAGCTTAATCTAAGTCCTAGAAAACAAACTCTAAAGCAAGAATAAAACCCTTAACAATCCAAGTATAGAAATCATCAAAAGTAAAGTTCAAAAAGAAAGTTGAGATCACCAAATTTATCAGTAGTTATCCCTCAAACAGATGTAGTAATCGATAGTAAACAAATATAACCGTTTTCACCCATCAAAACAAATGGTTTCGATTGCAAATCAGCAACGTTGAGAAGTAGTAATGACTCATTCAACTCTAAAAATATAGCATAAGTTGGAAGAGGCAATCGCAACTATTCGATTATTAGGCATAATAGAAAATCTGTAATAATATGAGATATCTCTTATTTTTATATTCTCAAACACATTTATTTATATGTTAAGCTTAATTGGTATATTTAATCCAAACATATTTAAAGCCTTCACTTTTATTCATCTATAAATACTGTTTATAATAAAAGATGAGAGTTATAGTGCATGCGACAAGAGATATCTCAGGTTAAAGTCATCGATCTTTTCAAGAGTAAGTAGATGTCGATCTAAATGACACCATATAGACAGTTAAAGTAAAAGTGAGTCTTGTTTATTCATCACTCGGTCTTGATTAGTTTTACCTCTAATACGCCGGATTGAAATGCAAAGATAATTAAACTGTTATGTTTCTCAGAAATAAATATCAACAAGATCCAATGCAATTTTACATTCGAAAACAGACAACTTGCTGTTGTATCATAATGTGAGATGCTACACATGATATATTTATACTTTTATTAGGCAAACTCTTCTTCAGAGCTAAATACTGCATTTAATCTTATCACTCACTTCAGTATTTATAGAAATAGTGCCAGGCTATACACATGAAATAGATCAATATTAAAAGGATGAGTTTATTATTTTGACATAATTTAATATATTTGCGCCATGAATATCCCCGAACCCACACGATACCTCGCCAAAGAAATCAGCACACAATCTTCCATTTTGAAGGAAGTACCCAACTCACGCAAAAAATAAATCAATAGCCACTTTGATAAAGTCAGCACACTAGTCATCGACTATGGCTCATAAAAAATTGCAGCAGGATACGAGTGGAGTGATGGCCCAGAGCTAACCTTCCGCCCTCAAATATCCAAAAACAAAGATTTGAGTAAAAGTTAGATGGCAGTCAAAGCTTTTGTCAATACTTCATACGATCAACTCGATTTCACCAAAAACAATTACAAAAGTCCATACGAAAGAAATATCATACTGCATTTTTCATTACTCGAACAGTGCAATGATTACATTTTCAGCTAGCTAGCAAGACCTAATAAAAGAATAAGAAGTCCTTTAATCATCACGTAGCCTTTTGCTAATCCTAACCATTGCAGAACAAGCTTTTTATAACAAATTTTTGAGTGCTATGAAATCGATTCAGTAATGGTAGGAGTTGATACTCTTTTCGCCTATTTTTATGAAATAGGCTGCAGCATGCCAAGATACGAATCAGAAACAGCGTTTGTAATCAATATCGGAGCAACTACTATCCATATGATGGCCATTATCAATGGAAAGGTGGATTATAACTCAGTTCGAAGGATAAATATAGGAGGCAATAATGCATTTTAATTATTTTCTAAATCTATCCTTCTGAAAAACAATCAATTGAAGGATAAACTTAACTATGGATTCGTAAGATAAATCTATTAGAAATTCACTTCAGTAGCTATAGATTATCGCTTACAACTTGAATACTTCGAATCAAGATTTAAAGAGAGACCTAACCAGATCATCTACAGAAATAGGATTGCTGAGGCTAACAAACATATTGATTAAAAGTTATCATTTATTCCTGGAATTTAAATAGACTTTGATTCTGTGGCAGAAGTACCTGAGGAGGAGTTGAGAAGGAAATAAGAAGTGAGGAAGAGGATGAGTGAAAAATTGAAAGATACTTTAAATCGAAGAAAATAAATGAAGAAGAAAATGCTGTAAATTGAGCTCAAAAATTATCAGGAACTTAGAGAAAGATACATCAATCATGATAAATTTGCACATTAAGAAGTTTGTGAAATGTTTGGCGACCATAAACCTTTGGACAAACTTGAAAAAAAGATAAAAAATATTGAAGTAAAGCTAGGGTTAGCAGAGTAAAAAGGATAATAGACTAAATTCAATTTGATTTGTATTCCTGACCATTAGCTTCCACCTGAAAAATTGAAGTACAAAAAACTGCAAATCTATCAAAAACAAGCACTAGAGCTCCGCAGACAAAGACAAAAAGAAAAATAATAAGAAGAGCTAAGAATGAAAGAGCTAAGAGAAAACAATCCATAACTTTATCTTCATCAGCTAAAAGAAACTTACAAATCTCTATCAAATCGTATCAAAGAAAACGAAAGAATCAAAAGCTAGCTTAGTAATCGTAAAAGTAAACTAAAACAAAGAAAAATGCAAGTGATTGCGAGGTTAGCAGAGCAAGATTTTGATCCTGACATGTAGCAGGGTGAAGATGACTGGCTTGCATACAAAGATGTTGAGGAAAGTGATCATTATTCGGAATTATAAGCCATGGAGGCCGAGCTGAGAGAAATAGATCCAGAATGGACTCAAGCTAAAGATCATCACCATCTAAAGTAAACCAATCAACTCTTCCTTTTAGCAGATCTAATCAAATGCCACTAAATTTATTTCCAGCCTATGATGATTGGTGTCAATCAATACGACCTTATAAGTACTATAACTCAAATAATTGGATCATATCCTGATGCTATTGCTAGTCAACTTCGTGAAAATATCTTTGTTGTTGGAGGTGGGTCCAAGATAAGCGGGTTAGCTTAACGTTTGAAAAGAGATTTAATTCGGTAGAGTCCTACAGGTTCTAAGATCGGAATAACAATTGGCAAGTAAGGTTATCTAAGTGCATACATGGGAATGCAATACATCGGCCGTTATCAAAGATAGTAGCTCTAAAACTTTAGCTACAAAAGATAAGACTACCTGACAAAGGGAGGAAATGTATTTGTTGCAAATCCTTGGTCGAATCCAAAACCTTCAAAATGATAAAAATAAATCTATTTAAATAAATAGTTTAAAATAATCAATGACTCTTACGACCATATTTTTATCTTAACTTTCTATCATTACGCTGAAATACTTATAATCTTTCTTTTTATTGCTGACTACGAGCTAGGTTGTTTGCTTTTCTGTAAATTAGATCTTATCTGTAGTTTGAGTTGGAATTCAATGGGAATTCGTAATGGATCATTTAATATGGTAGCCAGTTGATATCGTAGTAAACTTTACCATCGATTACTAGTTTTTATATCCATCTGCCTTCAACCTTACCTAAAGTTTGTTCTATTTATTTTTTACTGGGTCCTTTTAAATCTTCGCCAACTTCTCCTCCAAAAAAGTTGCGTACAAAACCATCTGTAACTTTTACTATGTCTCCTTCCATCTGGTCAGTAAACTTCCATTTCTTCGCAGCAAAAAGTCTAGTTTCCTCCTAAAAATTAATACAAGAATATAGTCTATTTTTTGGATCTAAAACAATCATCTTTCCTTTAAATCTAAACTTTCTATCTCCAACTGCAAGTCCAGTAATTTATCCTGGAGCAGTCTGAAAAACAATTTTTTCTCCATCATCAAATTCTATAGTATATAAACCCTCGTTGACTCCTTAACCTGAATTCAAATGCACATAGACTTTAGCTTATAAGTTTGCATAGATTTTATATCCTCTGCCATAAAACAGAATTGAACTTATGGGTGGATGGTGGCTAATTTGTTAAGCATAAATCGGACAACCATCGATTACACCCTGGAATGTCTCACCTAGAATAGGATTAAATGTTTTTTCGATATCAAAGTAAAGGATAGAGTTTGATAAAGCAAAAGCGATACAATTCTTGAACCTTTAGAGAGAATCAGTGGTTTGAACAGCTTTTTTCTCGATTAGCTCTGGAGCTAATGCCATAGATTAACAAAGTCTTTGGAGATTAGAATCAGAGTTAAAAATTTAAACAGGTAGTGAGATATTGAGTATTCCTTTACCTGAAAATAAATTTTTCTTTAGAGTAGACATGATGAATTTAAGGACATTATTTTGAGCTGCAATTCTAGCCTGATTTACTAGAAGCATACCGCCTTCTTTGTCAATCACAAAATCATTCTTAAGCATTATGTTTTCTTATGTTATCTTTTTACGTGACTAGGGTACTTTTTTGGGAGCATTGGGATGCCTAACTTTAAGATATGATTTAGGTAAAATGGCAAAGCCTTCTTCATTAAGTCTGATTTATTAATTGATATACTCTTTTATCTAAGTAACTCTTAAATTCAACATTTTCTCTTCAACTGTCACCTCTATTCTCTCTGTCTATTGAACGATACTATAAAAACTTTATTCATCATCAACGTCAATAGGTTATATATCTTGTTGAAAGATGTCAGAATTTATTGAAGCAAATGAGTTATTACTTCCATTAAAAGGCATATCTTCTATTTACCAATTCATATCAAATAAATTCTTAGGTTTTTTATTGAAATTTTATAGAAAAGTTTAAAAGTTTACATACTATCTTAGATAACTTAAAGTTAGCTGTTTTTGCTGTTCTTTTGTCAGCATACCACCATATTCCATTGAAAGTTACATCAACATTTTAGAAGATTTATTAGTAAACTGATCAACTCTGCAAATGCAATGTCTAATGTATCCTCTATGTATTGTCTGAAAAGGTATGAAATAAGTATCTTATATCGAACGATCCACCATATAGAAGCTGTTATTTTTCTTGAAGAGATATTTAATGAAGATGAAATCTCTCTATCTATACCATTAACTCAAAGATTTTTGCTTACGATAAACTATGTAAGCATTTTACGATGTAATTGCCCATTTAACTTGACTTTCATTTATGCTTTGATTCCATAATTTTTAATTTTGGACCTAACACAACTGACTAACTATCTTTTCAGTCTAGTTGTTGACGACTAATTCTAATTTATAAGAGTTGTATCTTTGGGAGTAATAAATGAACATCTTTTTGGCTTCATTTTTTTAATAAAGCACAAAGTCATGGTAAGCTTAAAGATTTTCCAGATTGTAGTGAGGCAGTAGAGTGTTGAGTTGATTTTTATGTATCCTTCCCACCCTGCTTTTTGATTGAATGTGCTCATTTTACTATTATCTTCTTTAAAGATACTAATAAATACCTTAATTAAAGTTTTATGGACTGTTTTCTACAAGTTACTCGATTAAAGATTTATTATTCAAGTTCTATTTTACTATATAGTTTTGTGTTTATCGTATTTAGTTATCACCATTTTTTTTGTTTTTTTAAAGCATCGAATTTTAATTTAATTCTGCTGTTTTAGACTTACTTTTGAACAATTTTATCTCCTTTCGTTCTGTTTTAAACTCTGACCTGCTGTTAATCTTGGCAAGAAACTATCTAAAACATCTTTTTCCAACTTAGATCAAAGTTGTAGTTTTAAGTGGTGAAGGCTCAACAAGTTCCAAACGTATAGTTACAGGTTCTTGCTGTTTAACAGTATCAAACAGATAGACGTTGTTTTACTTTTTACTTCGACGTAGCAGATATGTATTAAGATCTATTTGATAATTTTTGCAATCAAGAGATAACCTCGAAATTTTAATTTTGATAGGTTCTTTGATCTTTAATCCTTTGATAATTTTGATAGTAATTTCCTCTATCTACATTTCTTATTAGTAAGCTTTGATGCTTGTCTATTTCTAAAAATCATTGATGTAATTAACAACTACTTCATAGTATTCTATTTTCTCACCTATATTACACCCCTTAAATGCATTTTAAAACTGAGGTGATACTTTAAAGGTTCTGCCACTTCCAGAACAAATTGAAAAGGAAAAGAGATTGAAACTTTAAAATTCTTTTTTGATGATGTATTCCATATAGACTACAAGTTCATTAAGTTAAGCTGAGAGACGGACAGCTTGATTGATTCTGGTCAGGGTGAGCTGGTTGAATTTTTCCTTTAACTATTACTTCGACTTCATGGAACTTTTCTAAATTTTAGTAACTATTATTAATTTAAGTTGTTTTATCAGTTACATCGGAAAATATTTAAATGTCTTAAAAACAGACAAGTGTTGGCTAATGATAGTCGGAAATGGTAATTGAAAATGATATTGGAATGGAATATAAAACTGAAATAAAAACTTGTAAATTTAAGAACTAAATTGTCTAAAATTGTTCCGAACCATTTTAGTTTATCCTCGTTATCGCTAACAATCAAATGATGCTTTTGAAACAATTATTTTATATTTTAATATTTACTTTTTTAAAATACTCAAATCTATGAAAACAGAGTAATCCAAAGAACCTCTAAATGAACAGATAGAACCTAACAACCAAAATAATAATAAAAGCTAAATCAGTCTATCAAATTCTTCGCATCCCTTTGCCTGTATTTTTACCTTCTTATTCAAAGCACTCGCCTTCATCATGTACTTTTTCACTAAAAAAGCTATTTTATCATCGGCAATTTTTTCTCAGATGTCAACACCTTTATCATTGTTGTAATTTTAAGTGCTCTTGATTTTTGGACGGTTAAGAATGTGACTGGCAGACTCTTGGTGGGATTGAGATGGTGGAGTGATTTTGATTAAAAAGGCAAATAAATATGGAAATTCGATAGTTGGGACAAGTAATTCAGTCCGAATCCTGTTGATACAAGTTTCTTTTGGATGAGTCAAATTGCATCAACAGCAACTTGGGCTGTATTTTTGGTTCTTAATCTTCTGACATTCTCTATATTTTGGGTAAGAGATATAGTATTCAGTCGTTACTTTGTCTCATAAATTTGAGCTTAAGTTTTACTAACTTGGTAGGTTACTACAAATGCCGAGGAGGTAATATTATTTACATATAGCACACAACAAAAAAGTAAGCGACCTTAAGAAGAAAATGTTCGCACAAGGTGTAAAAAGTTTTTTTACAGGTAACTGAATTAAACTTTATTATAAATGATGGGACTATCTTTATTTATAAATATGGCTGGCAAAAACCACTTATATTAGAAGTTAGAAGAGATTGAATGTAGATATTCATCAAAAAGACTTATAAATTAAATAGTGTTATAATTATAAAATGATCAAGCAAAGCTATTTACTCACATTCGGATTGCTACTTATCTTACCAATCATAACTTTAGCACAACCTGAAGTCCCTTCAACGTAACTGTTCCTTTAGAAAGCTTTGGACTAATCACTGTAACACACACTCGAGCAGGAGATAACTCTCAGTTCATGCAATACCTCAAACGTTATGCCTATATGGACTGCCCAATCATAAACTAGATCAGTATCATCTGGAACAACTAAAAATCAATGTAAGAAATGGGAATTCTCAAAGATAGAGCGAACTGGAAAATTCCAATATACTTCTACCGCACTTCTTATAACGCTATGTATTGGCGGTACAACATCCCTAAATAAACTAAATCCTAGGTATTTTTCTCAATCGATGATGATATCATTGTAGATTGCTAGTAACTTACAAAAGGTTTCCAAGTTTGGAGAAAAAATGCAATTGGAAATGTGGGACCAATGGTGACTTACGGAGCTCGGTTTTATTAATTTACTTTGGATAGAGCATTTGAATATGGAAAGAGAAAGTAGAGGGAATATTTTAACACTGGGCTAAACTTGGCCTTCGTTAGCAGACATTTCTTATAACTTTACTATGCGGATATTTGGGAGCTAAATTAGATGAAAAAACACATCCTAAAGAAAAATAATTGCGATGATATTGCACTTAACTGGATCATCCAATACTTCTATCCGTAACTACCTACAATAGTCATTGACGGAAACATTTAAAATAGAAGCCCAGCTGTAGCGCAATCCACTTCTGCTCATCATTACACTTACAGAAACCAATGCTTAAAGGATTTTACTGATATCTTTGGCCTCAACCCATTAAGATACATAAGAATCAAAGATATTTATCCTAATCGGGAAAGATTTTTGGCTCCACTCATAAAGTAAGTTGTTTTGGCTAAACAAAAATATCTCAATACGTATATTCTTAAAAATAAAGTGGCTGAGCAACCAAAAAACCCAAAAAAAAAGGAATAAAAACCTTCTGGGCCTACATAGAAAACTAATATAGACCAGACAGTTGTATCGCAATCGAAAATCTCTTAACAAAAAATCTCTTAAGTAACACAATAAAAAGCTCGCTTGGAATAATAGTTAAAAAAACAGCAATAGAAAATCAAGCAGCTTGAGAATGATCAAAAAAGACTGATAAAGTAGTTATAGCAAACTAAAAAATCTTCACAACAGGATATTTTGATTGTCTCACTGTAAAAAAGAGTAGAATAGTCATAAAATCACAACAGATAGTTTATAAACAAAAACTACTGGAGGTCATATTTTTAGTTGATTCTAGCTCTCACCATCATCCTCATGCTGTGGAAATTATGCCGCAAAAGGAATAAAAAACAGAACTAAGCAAAGATGTTTAAATTGGAGACAATATAGATTTAAAAAGAGCACGTAGGGTTTGATTGAATGTTTTATTTGTTTATAATTTGTATCGACAATTGAATTTCTATTTATATGAACTCTTCTATTAAGGATTGACGAAAAATAATAAAATGACATTTACTTATATGTGATAAGTGTCAAACTGTTGTTTTATTCATAATTATCATAGATATGCCTACAGTTAAACAGGCATCTTTATGTCATCTTACACAGCCTACATCGTTTTTGGTTAGTTTGTAAAGAAGTTTCGGTCAATTACCATCTGTGTTGCTTCTGGTGCCAAATTTCCGATCATCCAATCTAATTGCCTTCTTTGATTGAACACAATTATCTTAGGATCTGGATGATTTTTTACTGCCATCTTCATAGTCTTATGTATTTTCTACAGCCCACTCAAAAAATCATTGACTGTCAATCTATAAGGTGAGTTTTATTTTTGGGATTGTTTTAGATAAGGTACATAGAATGGAATGGGCATGTAATCCAAAATCACCTGGATTGCTTCATCCCACATCTTGATTTGTGGACTAATCATCAAAATACGTTCAAAACTAATGGCTTTTTCTTTTAATATTTTAGTTTCCAATCTTTTCTCGAGAGTAGCGATATGCTCATTTGTATCTCTACTTTTATTAGAAAGTGGTATTTTCTAAGGAAATGCACTACACAACTCTTCCAATGTCACAATTTTACTGTCAAGTTGATTTAGCAATGATTAGTTATTATTTCCGATCAGTAATGATATGCCCCTTGGATTTTCGGTGTTAATATGCTATAGTTTTTCTTGCTTATAATGTTGATAGACCAAAGGTTGATAGTACGGTACTACTCTTATATTCGGATTTGTTTTTACTCTTTCGAGATAGTCTGCAAAAGTGGTATGTGAATCATGTTCAACTGTGGTCAATATGGTACTTTTAGTCGTAGAAAGGAGTTTTTCAAAAAGACCTTGCCGTGCAATAGCTTATAGTGTTATGAGACTGACCGATTTTGTCAAAAAAGGCTGTATTTTATATGTAGTCATTAATTATAAAAATAAAGAATGATAATCATTCAATATTTTAAATGAAATGTTGAAAATCTGAACCATTTTCGATTGTAGTTGATAAATTTTTGCCAGGAGACCAGGGCCTATACATTTTATTCTTCACGCGTATCTATTCTTGGTGTAGAAAGACTATTTCTGGATTTTTTATGGGAAGAAAATTTTTATCAACGTTTTAATGCGGGTACATTTCAAGTAATTTTGATATTTTTTTGTTAGTTTATTTCTTTGACTCTTACAACTTTGAATTTCCCTTTATAAAAAATTTATCTTCCTGGCATAATTTTTGCAAGTAAAAGCATTTATTTACAGCCTCTCCTGAGGGCTGTTTTAAATCTATTTTTTGTTAAATTCAGCTGAAGATATACGGTATCTTCGCTGAGAACGGATCATATCACAACTACTGGATAGTTTATGTATTGTTTAGATTATCTTATCTTTTTACTTTATTTGCACATAACTTTTATTGCCTTGCAAAGATTTAAACTATTGCTTCAGCTTTCCTGTCTACTGGTGGTTTGGTTCGAAAATAGAAGTTCTCCTTATTGTAACTTATTTTTTGGCTAATTGACTTTAATAGAAAGTCGGTTAATTGAAGATGTAACAGTTCTCGAACATATTGACAGATTTTGCGCGATTTTTGGTGAGTTTACACTTCTTAAGACAGTAAGCTATATTTTCTTCTGGTGGTTTTCTTTTGGGTATGGCTCGATACAAAAAGCTTTTATTTTGCATATACCTATCTTCTGCAAATAAAATAGATAGATAATTTTATAGTTAAACATAATCAAAGTTATCCAGTCAAAAATTTAATACCTTTTTCTCAGCTTGGTAATTTTGATACCTCCACTCTGCAAATTTCACATAATCAAAGTTTATAGTCGGATTTTTTGAAACCATTATCGACCACCATCCCCAAACAAAATTACATAGCAATCTTCCCATCCTTATTTCTTTGAATAGGTTCTATCTTTGCTAGACATATTTCAACTACTTTCTGGCTTTGTCAAAATTTTAACGAAAATCTTTTAAAGAATAATCGTTGGCAACTACATAAGCATCTATAAACTTTATCTTGAGTTGTTAGCTCTCTGGTTTAGGTTAATTGATTTTAAAGAATGGCGCTTCCTTTACTTTATAGTCTATCAAACTTTATTCAAAATAGTTAGCGATATCATAGAAAGGAAAGTTGTAAGTAGCATACTCAAAATCGATAAAAACTATTTGATTATTGTCTTTTCTGATGAGGATATTATTGGCAACCAAGTCATTGTGTGAAAAAACTAAAGGCCACTCTTTTTCATATTTGTTTATCAGCTTCTATAGGAAATCAAGCTACGACTAAGTTACCCAATTTTTAAGTTGTTATACAATCTTCTGCTATTATTAATCAAAAATATCTTGTTCTAACTTTTATCTACATAGTTTTAGCACTCTCTATCTATCATTCAAAAAAGACTTCCTAAATAGGTTTTGTTTTGATATTTTTGGAGATTTTGGATTGCTGTTATGAAAATTTGCCAGAGTGTATGCTACTTATTCAAGATATCCTGAGACAAACATGTTTTTTGTTTGAAGTAAATCTGAATCAATAAATTCTTAGAGCCTGAATTTCTAGTCATAATAGTAAATTTTAGGTCAATTACCTTTTTTAGACAATTAAGCATAAACATAAGTTTCTTCAGAGCGAGAAAGCAGTAGATCTTTTTAGGGTAAAAATTACTTTCTTTTGACTCTCCGAATCTTCTGTATATGATTGCATGAGGATCATCTTAGACTTCTGCTTTGAAAGTAGCATTAGTGATGCCTGTCATTCTTGTTAGTATGATTGCTTAAGGTTTGATTTATTTCCAAGGTGAGTATTTTGAGGTTATATCAGCTCTTATTTTTTCATAATTTATCATAGGTAGAATTAAAAAGCTATTATAATCATACTTAAGCATAAATCATAATCTAATTTATTATTTGATAAAGGTAATCTTTCTTCAACCATTATTTTTTTTTTATCTCTTTAATTTCGAGCTAATTATAAATCTCATATGATTTCTTGTCTTTAATTATACAATCAAATATATTCATTTATAATATAACTAATGTAGTTCGTCAAAACGAATGAATTCAGATTACCCAACGAAAGATAAATCAAAAATACTCTAACCTCAAGTCGCCAGCAGAAAAGGACATAAAAAACCAAAATAGTTTGTTGCCAATTTAGTGCCTAGCTCGAAGCACTGACATGCGGACTAAATGAAGGTTCAATAATTCAATTTGCTTCGAAAAAGTTCAATAAAAAAGTAATAACATATATACAAAGAGATTAACTTAAAATCGTTAGTTTGAAATCAGAAAGTTCAATCATTATGTAGGCATACATAAGGGTGAAGTTAAATGCATTCTCAATTAAAAAATATTCAATCAAATCTTTATCATTACAGGTTCAGCTGATCGCACCATAAAAATATGGGATATAGACCCTAAATCCAAAGAGATTGTGCAGACTTTGACAGGTCACTCGGGCACAATTTTATGTTTGATATATTCAAAAAAGACTGACACTATTTTCAGTTGCAGTACAGATAAAACTCTAAAAATCTGGAAGTATTTATTTGATTATTGAGGCAAGACGAGAGCCGTAAATTCTTTATGTACCCGTGGTTTGTTTGTTACCAAACCATCAGTGAATTCAGTTTCAAAAAACTATAAATACCTATCTATCCAACAGCTTTGGATCTGCATGATGGAGAAATCAACAATTTCGAGTTGTTTTTAGGTGACTCAAGTGGAAATCTACATATTATTCACTAAATCGAGCTACACTAGCAAGGAAAAACTGCCTTCTAAATTGAAAAGACCAATTTTGGCTACCATCGGCTCAATATCAACTCTATTCTTTATATCTCTCAAGAACACCTCATAGTTACAACATCTTTTGATCAACAAATCTATGCATATGAGTCGCTTTCTGATAAAGTTATTCTCAAGTACTCCAATCCTAACAAATGCATTTTTACTTCATTAGCTTGGTACTAAGGAATGATAGTTGCTGCTGACTAAGAAGGAACTATCTACTGCATTCAAATCAACTCAGATAAAGGCATTTAATAGCTCAAAAAATATCAATCAAAAATTTTAGGCTTAGTATCTATTCCAGGAAGACCAGACTTGTTCGTATTAACTGAAAATGGAGTTGATTCAGTAAGAATCATTAAAGGAATAAAAGCTGTTTAAGGATAAAATTGTCACAAAGGACCCATTATTGGCCTATTTTCTTTAGAAGCATTTAAGCTTACATAACACAAAATCAAGGATCAGGCTAAAATTATAAGTGTTTCTCTTGATAATAGTATGAGAGTTTGGGATCCAACAGATTTAAGCCCACTTTAATTTCTACCTAATCCCTAAAAAGCTTAAATAAGCTGCCTCTTTTATTTGAAAAGAGCGAACCTTTTTGTAACTGGTCATGATAATGGTCTTGTAAGATTATGGAACATTGAGCTACAGACTTCAATAACTATTTCTCAATAAAATAGTCCGTATGCACACACTAACAATATTTCAGTATTTGCTGAGTACATCTACGTGCGTAGCAATGAAGACGTTGCTTAGTTTATGTTCAGTGCAGGTTATGAAGGAAAAGTAAATGTATGGTAAATTTTTATGAAAAAAAGTACAGTTCAAAGTTCTTTAATGAGTTCAACTATCTGCCCTCAGCTAAAATACTCTTTTTATCCTGATTAAACTCAATAAAGTTCAGATCAGCTAGGATATTAGCTGTTTGCTCTATAAGTATGGTAACCCAAAAATACCACATAAGATGCAACTATTTTATCAGCTGGTAGCAAAGGAATGGTTTATTTTACAAGAATGTTCACATATTAGACCTACAGAAATGTAAAAATTCACAATGATACCATCAACTGCATGCTTATTGACTAAAACATCTTATTTACATGTGGATTTTAAGGTCATATTAAACTTACTGTAAAAATATTTCTATTTAGTCACTATAAAATTTCTAACAACTAAGTTGTCTGTAAGGGCATGAAGAGTCAGTCACCCAGTTATTCATGATCGAATAGACTGGCCATTTAGTAAGTAAATCTTCAGAAGGATAATTGTTTTTCTGGGACTATCCTCAGTCAAAAATTGTAAAGGTATACTTGTATCTATATAGAAAATAAGAGACAAAAAGTAAAAAATCCTAACATTCTGCATAGTCGATGAGCTACAAATGCTTTACATGGGAACCTAAGATGCAAAAATTTTGAGTTGCAACTTAAAAGACATCTTCAGTACCCACATCAACAGAGGAATCAGCAGCCTCTAAGTATAAAAATACAATGAATAATAACTGCGTAAAATTTTATAATAGAACGATGCAAAGCTGAATAAACTTTTGAATTAATTTTGATCAATATATGTTTAACATATTTATTACAGCTTGAATAATAGAAGAACATTAACGATGGAGGCACTACCCACAGACATACGGAACCTACCCACTTATGCAGTACCAAATGAGTTGTTTATATGTACGTCAATTCTACTAATCATTTTGCTCATCTTAGGGTTAGTTGTTACTGTTACTTGGATTGTTCGATCATGCTATCACATACACAATTTTGATTACATTGCCGATTTTGATTTTCAAGTATTTCGTGAGAAAAAGAATGAAGAATTGGGAGTGAATAATCTGGAACCTGAATAGTAGTAATTTTAAAGCGAGTAAAGGCAGACCGTCTATGTAATAAAAGAATAATGTAGAATGAAGAAACTAAATAGAAATATAGTGGATACAATCGCAACGAATCAAGATTTTTAGAACTGGTATGTCTCTCTGTGTTTATGGTTATAAATATCAACGCTTACTCAAGCAAAATCGTTTAATTAATAGCCTATGCAATTGCAATAGTTTTATACTTCATCTTCAATATTTTGAGAGTCAAGTAAAATAACTAATGGATAAGACTGCTATTTTATGTTCCAATTATTGTCACTGTTATACCTTTTTACTTCGAAAATAAGAGTCTGGTTGGATGATTTAAAAAGATTTATTCTAACTTAGTTTTGGATTACTGAAAAATAGATTAATAGTATGAGTTTTTTTTATAAATTTACACACATCACTCGCACAATATTGGCTCATTAATTTAACGAGCACGTATTTTTCCTAGCTTTACTAGGCTTCTTCTGTTTAAGCTCCGGTAAGTATCTCAACATATTTTTACCTTTTATGTAGAGATTTTTGAACTAGCACTGATCTGACTTGATGATTTCAATCGTATATCTTTTTTATAAGTACCAAACAAAGAATTCATGGAACATCTTCTTCATCTTTCTCTATGTATTGGTTCCTAGATTGTAATTTAAAAGAGTGTAGATATCTCGTAGTGAGAATTCCAAATTTTTGAACCCTTAGCAGTATTATTTGAACTATGAAACAGTAATGGATTAGAGATCCTCTTGTTACATTTTTCTTCTGATCTTTTCTAATTTATTATCATAAACATCAAGATTTTGTAGAATCCTCTTGTTGATGACTGACTTAATAACGTTAGGGTATAAGTTTTTCATCCAATCTTTCTTTTGTCTCTTCTCTTTCTTTTCTTTCCCTTCTTTCTTTTTCTTCTCTCTTTTAGCTTTAAAAATCTAAGATTTTATTTTCTTATGTTTTGAAAGCTAAGTTGAAGGGATTGGATTAGATGCTTCTAAACAGCCAACATTCTAAGTTATGAAATTTTGAGAATTTTTTGAAGGAGGTGTCTCAGGGAAGGAGGGCGTATCATTTGGTTGCAACATTGAATGACTTCCAGAAGACCACTCTTAATCCAGCATTCTTGGTCTTTGATAATTCTCAAAAGAGAATAGGTCATCATCATCAGAATAGTCTTTTAGAAGGTCCTAGTGTTCTCTATAACCATTGTATCTTTTAAAGATGTCGTTTGAGTCCAAGCTCTCTAAATCTTCGAAGTCCATTAATTTAATATTATGAAATGTGAAAGAATTTTAAAACTTAAGCCCTCCATTAAACTAGTAGCATATGAAATTTATTGGGAATCTAATAATAGCTTACGAATCGACTAACTATCCTTTGATAACCATTCTTTAACTTATTTTGTAAGTAAAATAATTGAAAATCTTCTGAAAAAACATTTTCGATCTGGAAAAAAATATTTCTTCCAGTTCAACTTTTCTAAAGTCAAATACGCTCAATAGAATTCTTTTTTTGGCTAAGAGTTACTGTTGAATATTCACAATCGACTTTAATTTAGTTTTCGTTATTCGAAACCGCGAGTTTTATAAACTCAGAATTTAGGCTCAAAAAAGTATAAAGTAAAATAAAAAAAAGAAGTCAAATAGGTGATTAACCGCACAGCATAGAAGAGATATAACTATAAAATCATCTTTCATTAGTTTAGAAAGATAAGCATGCATTTTTTTGCAGACTTTATATCTTATTTT
>Ga0194117_10002923_pt1 | contig 17673 bp, 36 predicted proteins | sample TA2MahsurfametaG_FD_160579 | JGI IMG/M metagenome (GOLD analysis project Ga0194117, IMG submission 160579) | Freshwater microbial communities from Lake Tanganyika, Tanzania - TA2015009 Mahale N1 surface | ecosystem: Environmental > Aquatic > Freshwater > Lake | place: Tanzania: Lake Tanganyika...
GAATACTCACAAGACTCAAGACATTTTATTGTTGAGAGTGATGTTAAACTTGATGACAATGAAATAAGTGATTGTATAAGTAATGTGAGTTTAGATAAACCCAATAGCTATGAGGGAGATGATTATAAGGTTTCTTTTGAAGGAACTGAATATGGTGACGATTGTCAAGTAAATATAAACAAGGTAGAATAATGAAATATAGATATATTCTTTGGATTGGTGGTGTTGATGATTATTATACCAAATAAAGAATGTAAAAATTGTGATACTTGGGGTGAATATGTTTGTTTTGAATGTGAGGATATATTTATGAAAGAAAACTATCCTAATTATTTTTATAATGACGATTGTGAGTGGCAATTAGGGGAGGCACAACTTGAACAATAATTTATCAGAAAAACAAGAAGAACAACTTTATAATTTTATAGAACAGAGACTTCAAGTTATGTCTCATCAAGATTTACTTGAGGTCGCAAGAGAAAAGCTAATAGATTTTTATTTTAGTTGGGAGGAAGAAGAATTATTAGCACTTAAAGCTATTGAGGGGGATAAATGAAAAAAATAAATTTTGTAAAATGGTTTGAAACATATAAACCTATTCCAAACCACATTGATAAAAATGGAACTTATTGTGGAATAGATAATGTTAATTATAGTTTTGAAACTTATGGAAAAGAAAAAGAATTTGTTGCAAAACAAGACCTTAATAAAATTTGGACACTGGTCGAGGGAGATGAATATATGTGGATACAAAATAGTATGTGGCTTGTGAATAGGCTTTGTTATTTCGTATGTGATAAGCCTTTTAACCAAGAGCATGACACTATTTTAATCAAATACGATAGACTAAACACTTAACAAAGGAGGACAAATGCAATATGAACAAGTAAAGTATATTGGAGATTTATCTGAAAAAGTAATTGATGATTATAAATCTGGTGTATTTACTACAGTAGATGGGATTTACGTTCACCCAGATAAAATTGTAAAATTCTTTAAGATAGAAGCTGTTGCACAAGGCTTTACAGATGATTTAATAGAAAACACTGCAGAAGAACTTTATCTTGTGCTTGACGAACATCTTAACGAAGTAAAATCTAGCTATTAATAGTTAGATGTAATAAAACATAAACAATAATAGGAGAAACAACTAATATGACTGAAGCGGAAATAAAAAAATTTGACGATATGTGGGTAAAAAAAATTAAAAAGAATCTCTTAAATAAGAAAATTGTTGATATTAGAGTCATGGATAAGGAGGAAACAAAACAACTTGCTTGGGACTTTAGGTCAATTGTTATTACTTTAGATGATGGTGAAATGTTATACCCATCAATGGACGATGAAGGAAATGGTGCAGGTGCTATCTTTACAACCTATGAAGACTTGCCAACTATACCAGTAATGAGATAAAATATAAGACTATATATATTTAATAATAAATTATATGAAAAAAAAAGATGAAAATAAGTTAGTAAAACTTTTAAAAAAATTGTATGGTAATGACTGGTCTTTTACATGGGACAGCCAAGACCATGGCTTTAACTTAAACTTACAAGTTTGGAAAGGAGAAAAATATAATGACAAGAGATGAAGTAATATCACTACTATTAGATAATGATATTGATTTTGAAATTACGTATGACCATGGTGATGGCATGCACTTAATTATTAATCACGATGAAGAAGAAAGTAAAAATGACAAATAAAATAAAAAATACGCTAGACTATGCCCATTTTAATATAAATGAATATAAACCATCTGTATTTTTAAAAGTTTTAATAGAAACAGCAACAGATATTTATAAAATGTATCTCGATGGAAATATACAACCAGCTACAGTCGAATCTGTGAGAGAAGCATTTAATGAATCTATATCTAATTATCTGCAAGGTGCACCATATAATGACGCAAATTATGAAACTATACTAGATGACTTAATATTATTTGTTGATGAAAACAATATAAAATTAAGAGATGAATCTTTAAAAGAACTTAAGGGAGTATCATTAACTTACGACACTAACGAAAAGGAAAAAGACTTTACAGTATTTGGCACTAAAATATAATAAACTTGACTTAAGACATATTTTGTGCTAGACAACTGCGATGAAAAAAATCAAAGTTAAACTTATTATTTACAGATGGATTGGGTCTTTTATAACAGAGGTAGACTCTCTTGATGTTGCAAGTGTAGAAAATAAGGTAGCAGAAATGTTAAACTCTAATGCGATAGTATTAACGTACGATAAACTTTATGATAAGAAAAAAATTTTCATAACCTATGAGGAGATAAATTGAATTACCAACAGCAATTAGAAGTAGTGCAAAATTTATTAGTACAGTATGATTCTGAGATTAGAATAGACTGTCCATTTTGTAGTCATAAAAATACATTTGTAGTAAAAAATGATGATGGAACTTTATACTGGTATTGCTTTCATGCCTCGTGTTCAGCAAAGGGTAAGCAAGAAAACAAATTATCAATGCACAAAGTATATAAAACTTTTAATACTGAAGAAGTAAAAGAATCTGATAAATTTATTATGCCAGATAGTTTTAAATCTATTCATTCAAATCAAAAAGCATTAGAATATTTACATAAAAATAATTGCTGGGAATCCATGTCTTGGGGTAGAGCAGAATTTAGATATGATGTAAGGCAAGATAGAGTTGTATTTTTAATTAAAGATTATGATAATATACGAGGTGCCATTGGTCGAGGACTTACTTCAAAAGTATATCCTAAATGGTATATCTATGGAAATAAAGACTACCCATTCAGGTGTGGTCAGGGAGAAGATGTTGTTCTAGTTGAAGACTGTGCGTCAGCATGTGCTGTATCAAATGTAATGATTGGCATGGCTTTAATGGGAACAAGCTATCAAGATAAATTTACACCACATATTCCAAAGTATAAAAATTTGTATGTGGCTCTTGATAGAGATGCAACTAAAAAATCCTATGACATAGCAAATTATTTAAGGTCTATAGGATTTGATAATGTAAAGGTAAAGATACTAGAAGATGATTTAAAATACTACTCAACAGATGATATAAGAAAGGTGTTCTATGATTGAAAAGCAAATGATTAAGTTATTATTAAAGAAAACATTCTACGATAAGTATAAGGGTGCAATATCTAGAAATATATTTGAGGGAAATATCGGCTCACTCTTTGATACTATAAAAAAAGCACACGATAAATATGAATCTGATATTAAGATTGATGATTTATATAGCCTACACACAAAGGTATATAATCCTGCCCTAACAAGAGCAATGAGAGAAACCTTTAGCGATTTAATTGAAGATATAAAAAATGCAGAAACTCCTAATGAAGAAGTTGCTAGAGATATTATTAAGATAATGAGAGATAGAGATATTGCACAGCAAATTGCAGTTGAAGCTACTGAAATATATAATGGTAAAACGGCACAATTTAATATAATATCAAATATAATAGACTCTTATAAAAAAGAATTACCAGTTGAGCAGATAGATGCTGTCACAAATAATATTGGAGAATTATTAAATCAATTAAATATTACAACTAAATGGAAATTTAATTTAAAAATATTAAAAGATAATGTTGGTGGTATTGGTAATGGTAATTTAATGATTGTATTTGCAAGACCAGAAACTGGAAAGACTGCTTTTTGGGTAAGTTTAGTTGCCTCACCCGAGGGTTTTGCTGAACAAGGTGCAAAGGTACACGCATTTATAAATGAAGAACCTGCTGTAAGAACACAGATGAGGGCTATAAATTGTTATACTGGCTACACTAAAGATGAGATTATTGAAAACATAGAACTAGCACATAAAGATTGGTCTAGAATAAAAGATAATATTAAAATGCTTGATGTTGTAGATTGGTCTATTGAAGATATAGATTCGCATTGTGAAAAACATAAACCAGATATAATTATTATTGACCAACTTGACAAAATAAATGTTTCTGGTACATTTGCACGAACTGATGAGAAGTTAAGAGCAATCTATACTGGTGCAAGGGAGATAGCAAAAAGAAGAAACTGTTGTGTTATAGCTATATCACAAGCATCAGCAGATGCCCATAACAGAAATAGTATTTCGTTTGATATGATGGAAAATTCTAAGACAGGAAAAGCTGCCGAAGCAGATTTAATTATAGGTATAGGTAAACATTCTATTGAACGAGACCCAGAGGATATGCATAGAAGTTTATGTATAAGTAAGAATAAAATTAATGGATATCATGGAGAGCCTAATTGTCGAATTAATAAACAATTAAGTAGATACGAAGATTAACTGAAAGGTAAATGTGATAACAACACTTGATATTGAAACTACGTTTCAAAAAACAGAAGATGGAAAAATGGATCCACTTCCATTTAATCCTAAAAATTATTTAGTAAGCGTAGGAATTAATGATAAATATTTTTTTATAAAGCATAGTCAACGAGCAGATGAAAATGCACATAAAGAAATACAATCTATACTAGATAAGACAACATTATTAATTGGACATAACTTAAAATTTGATTTAACTTGGCTATTAGAATCTGGATTTAATTATAGTGGTAAAGTTTATGATACAATGATAGCTGAATATGTTTTATCTAGAGGATTAAGGCGTGGTATATCTTTAGATGCTACCTGTAAAAGAAGAAAGATTGGTAAGAAAGATACATCTATTGAGGACTATTATGATAAGGGTATATCATTTGAGGATATACCTATGGAGATAGTTGAGGAGTATGGGCGACATGATGTTTTAATTACTAAAAAATTATTTGATTCGCAAATGGAAGATTTTAAATTAGATAAAGATAAAGGTCTAATTAAAACAATTAAAATGATGAACGATTTTCTTCTTGTATTAATTGATATGGAACGCAATGGTATTTATGTTGATACTATATCACTAGCTGATGTTGAAAAACAATATAGAGCAGAGTTTGCTTATCTAAAACAAAAAATTGATATGACCATATTTGAAAAAATGGGGGATACAAAAATCAATCCATCTAGTACAGAACAATTATCTTGGTTGATATATTCAAAAAAGGTTAGAGATAAAAATAAATGGAAAGAAATATTTAATATTGGTATTGATGAAAGAACTGGTAAAACTAGAAGAAGACCTCAGTATTCTATAAATCAAATTAATAATTTAGTTAAGGCACACACAGATACAATTTATAAAACAAGTTCTTCACAGTGTATGACTTGCCATGGTAAGGGTATAATTAAAAGAATCAAAAAAGATGGTAGTGAATTTAAGAATTATACTAAATGTTCTAGTTGTGATGGTGAGGGATTAATATATTCACAGTTAGCAAAGATTGCAGGATTTATGCAAAAACCAAAGTCTGTCTATGATATTGCTGATGGTGGCTTTAGAACAGATAGAACTACACTAGAAAAATTAGCAAGTAAAAGTGAGGGAGACTTAAAAGAATTTATTGTAGCTATTGTAAGATATAATGCAGTAGAAACTTATCTCAATACGTTTGTAGATGGAATTAAATCTTTTACAAATGAGAAAGGATTACTTCATCCTAAATTTATGCAGTGTGTTACTGCAACAGGAAGACTATCAAGTCGTGACCCAAACTTTCAAAATCAACCACGAGCAAAAACGTTTCCTATTCGTAAGGTAATTAAATCTAGATTTGATAATGGTAAAATACTTGAAATAGACTTTTCTCAGTTAGAATTTAGAACTGCTGTTTTTCTTGCACAAGACCTACAAGGTATGGAAGATATTAAAAATAAAATAGATGTTCATCAATACTCCGCAGATATTATTGGTGTCTCTCGGCAAGATGCAAAGGCACATACTTTTAAACCTTTATATGGTGGTGTAACTGGAACTGAAAATGAAAAGAAATACTATTCAGAGTTTTTAAAAAAATATAAACACATTGCACAATGGCATGATAAATTGCAAACACAAGCCATTAAATATAAAGTTGTAAAAATACCAACTGGTAGGGAATATGCTTTTCCATATGCTGAACGAATGCCATGGGGAGGTTCTAGTTATGGAACACAGATTAAAAATTATCCAGTACAAGGATTTGCTACAGCAGATATTGTACCTTTAGCCTGTATTCAAATATATAATCTAATGAGAAAAAATAAGGTAAAAAGTTTACTAATCAACACAGTTCACGATTCTATTGTGGCTGATGTTTATCCTGGAGAAGAAGCTGTGATGAGTAATGTATTTAAACAGGGTGCAGCTTCCGTAATACCTGCTATGAAGGATTATTATGGAATTAACTTTAATGTACCACTTGATTGCGAATTAAAACTTGGAGTCAATTGGCTTGAAATGGGGGAAATAAATGTATAAAGATAATGCAGAAAAAAATGTACGCAAATGGTTTAAGGACAAAGTTACTGTCATGACATTTGGCACTGACAAAACTATTAATAAAAAATTAAAAAAAACATTAGAAAATAGGTTTGTTAAAAATATAAAAGGAGAAATATAATGGTTCAATTATTAGAAACATTAGATGATTTTGAAGATGAGAGTTTTGGAGCTTATCTTGAATATCAACAATTAATATCAGAATTTGGTGATTTACCAAAAAAACTATATTTAAATGTAAATCATCCACACTTTCATGATATTATATATTATGCTAAAACAGATAATATTGAAGTAATAACAACATATGGAGTAACCAAAGTATGCTAGTAGATTTTATATTACAAATATTTTTAGTTATATTTATAGTGATTTTTATATTAAACTTTTTTTCTAAAAACACTTGACTTTAACTACAAAATATGATATACAGTCAAACCTAAACTCAAAAATAAGGAGTAAATTATAAATGGAAAATCAAGTTGTAAATCTTAAATCAATGTCAGTTGACCAAATTAAAAAAGCAATAGGTCAAGACACTGGTTCTGAGAATAAAAATAATATTCCTAGATTATCAATTAATAGGAATCCAGATGATGAGCAAGGCAATACACTTCCTGTAGGCAGTTTCGTAGTCTACGATCCAAATACAAATGAAAATGTTTATGGTAAACCTGTTACTGTAAGACCATTCATTAGTGCAATGCAATATATGCACTTTGAGCCAGAAAAAGGGGAATATATTAATAGGTCTATTATATTTAAAAATTGGAAAGAGGAAGCATTAGATATATTAGGTGGGACAAAATGTGGAAAACTTCCATATAAAGATAGAGATAAACTATCTCCAGAGGTTCTAGCTGAACAAAGAAAAATTAGATGTTATAAATTAATTTATGGTATAATATCTTTTAAAGGTAAATTAGCAAAGGGAACTGACCATACTATTGAGAATTTACCAATAGTTTGGAGAGTTACTGGAACTAGTTATAATCCAGTTACTGAAGCCATTGAGTCTATAAATCAAAGAAATAAATTAATGTATGCTTGTACATTAACTATAGATACAAAAAGGCAAAAGAAAGGTGGAAATACTTTCTATACACCAGATATTAAAGTTAATACTGATGCTAATTTAAAATTAACTGAAGATGATTTGGCTACAATACAAGTATTTCAAGAGTTAATTACTAAAGAAAATAATGAAGTAATTGCCTTATGGAAAACAGCAAAAGATAAAAAGTATACTAATGGTGATGCTAGTTCTGCTAAATTAGTTGAAAAACTAGACGCAGAAGATTCTGATCCTGTAGAAATATTTAAATCATAATGAATACAATTCTCCATAAAGTACAATTATATCTTGATAAGGTTGCAAAACAACCAGTAAAAATATCAGAAAAACTGGTTGAGGAATTTGGTGAGGCATGTAAATCTGCATTGCGTAAGCAATTTTCAGAGGAACGTGCATCTCAATTTCAAATTCGTATGAGTAATATTGGTAGACCATTATGTCAATTACAAATGGAATCTAAAAATATTAAAGGCGAAGGGCAACCTTATAATATTAAAATGAGAAATACTTTTGGGGATTTAATTGAAGCACTAGCAGTATTTGTAATTAAATCTTCTGGGATTGATATTAAAAATCAACAAAAAAAAGTTAAATACAAATGGAATGGTAGTGAAATTGAGGGGTCTTATGATGTTAATATTGATAATAAAATCTGGGATATAAAAAGTGCGTCTCCATATTCTTTTGAAAAAAAGTTTGGAGAGAATGGTGGCTTTGCAGAAATAGCAAAAGATGATGCATTTGGTTATATACCACAAGGCTATCTATATGCTGAAAGTGAAAACTTACCTTTTGGTGGATGGATAGTAATTAATAAATCTACTGGTGAGTGGGTTGTTTGTGAAACTCCCGTAGCAGATGGAGAATATAAAGCAAAAGCATTGACATTAGCAAAAGATAATGTTAAAGCATTAGTTAATAAAGTTCCATTTAAAAGGTGCTATGATGAGGTTAAAGAAACTTATCGTGGTAAAGAAACTGGTAATAAAGTTTTAGGAAATATATGTTCTTTTTGTCCATATAAAGTACCATGTTGGGGGGATAAATTACAGTTATTGCCCCAACAACAATCACAAGGAAAGAATCCAAAGTGGGTATGGTATACAGAACTAAATAATCCTAGAAAAGAATATGACTACGATTCGCAGTAGAAAAGCAAAGGGTCGTAGACTTCAAGATTGGGTTAAAGATACTTTAAAAAAAGTATTTATTTCCCTAACAGATGACGATATAAGGGTAGCAATTATGGGAGAAAGTGGTGCAGATATTAAATTATCAAAGGTGGCTAAAGAAATATTTCCATATGATATTGAATGTAAAAACAATGAAACATGGACAAGTATTTATAAAGCCTACGACCAAGCTGATAGCCATGGTGATTTTAATCCTATTGTTTTTTTAAAAATGAACAATAGAAATCCTTTAGTAATTTTAGATGCACAACACTTTATAAACTTGAAAGGTAATATATGGCAAAACAAAAAAATATAGTTGATATGGGTAGATGTGTTAAGATAGTAGTAGCCCCATGGAATCATGGATTTACTTGTGGCATAGTATCTGAAAACAATCAAATGACTACAGAAGAATTTAATCTTTGTTCTACTATAGCTAGAGGAATGATTAAACAAGCCGTTCTTGATCCTCATACGACTTACATTTTAGGATTAAAAGGTTTTTCAGAAGATGAGCAAAAATCTAAAAGTCTTAATGGTAAGCATGAAGAAAGACGTAAATTCAGTGAAGACAATATAATTGACTTTCTTGAATATTTAAAAGCAAAAAACAATAACGAAATACACTAATATGGCAACGCACTTAATAATTGGTGATCCTCATTGTACACCTAAATCAAACAATGATAGATTTTTATGGGCAGGTAGAGTGGCTGCGGATATAAAAGTTGATTATGTAATATGTATGGGAGATTTTGTATCTATGGATTCATTATGCTCTTATGATAAGAATAAAATGTGTTTTGAAGGTAGGAGATATAAAAAAGATTTAGAACACGCAGAAGATGCACTAAGTAAATTTAATAAAGGATTAGGTAAACATAAAGTTAAAAAAATTATGATACTAGGTAATCATGAAGATAGGATTGATAGAATAGTTCAAGATAATCCAGAACTTGAGGGGACTTTAAAAATTTCTAATCTTAAATACAAAGAGTATGGTTGGAAAGAAATACCATATAAAGAAATTAAAATAATTGATGGTGTGCATTATGTTCATCAATTACCATCTGGAATTATGGGAACAGCTATATCTGGAGAAAATGTTGCAAGAACTATTTTAAATAAACATAAAGTATCTGCAACAGTTGGTCATTGTCATCTTTTAGATTATGCAATCTCCACATTACCAAATGGTAAAAAACTACATGCATTATCAGCAGGATGTTATTTAAACCATATTGAAGGGTATGCTAAGGGTACACAGCATATGTGGTGGAGTGGTTTAATTATTAAACGCAATGTGTCTAATGGGTCTTATGATTTAGAAACTATGTCTTATAGTGAAGTTAAAAAATACTATGGCAAATAAATCATTTGATAATGTTAATTCTCCTAAGCATTATCTAAAAGGTAAAAAGGAGACTATAGATGTTATTCGTGATTGCATGACTAATGATGAATATCACGGATACCTTAAAGGCAATATCTTAAAATATGTATCAAGATATAAATTTAAGGGGGAGCCATTACAGGATTTATATAAAGCTGAATGGTATTTAAAACGATTAATAATGGAGGTTAAATAAAATGGGACAAGTTAAAAATGCTTTGCTAGAAATAGAGGGAATTATAGTAGAGTGTATTAATGATAAAAAAACAATGGAAGAAACAGTGGAATACTGTAATGATATATTTCATAAAACAAATTCAGATAATTCTTATTTATTTAATAAAGAACTTATTAGAAAAATATATACTAATTTTGTGTATCAGGAGGCTATAAATTTATAATGGATAAAGTATATTTAATAACATCAGAACAACTACAAAACATATTTAGATATTTAATGACAAGACCTTATGGAGAAGTAGTTCAACTAATGGGAATGTTATCTAAACTTGAGGCTTTGGATCCTAGAATAAGTAAAGACTTTGTAAAAAAACAGAAAGGAGATGATTATGAAAGTGAAACTAGCACAGAAATTACCAAGTGAGTTTGATAAACATACTGGTTTGTTATTTGAATTAAAGATTGGACTTAGTAAAGATAATAGTATAATATTAGATTATGGTGGAAAGCCTGTTGGAAAAATTAGAGAGGCACTAAAGGATTATAAATATCATGGTAATCTTTGTGCTTCTGTAATAAACCACTGTAATGGAATGGGAAAAAAATTAGAAGATGATATTAAGAAATTGTTACAGAGTATTTAAATATAGATTCTGGCATAATCCTTTTATGGATATGATAGAAAAATATTCTGCTAAATTTAACAACTGGATTTGGAGAAAGAGATGGGCTAATCCATCTTTGTATCGTAATAAACCTAAAAAGTATATTAAGATATTGGATGCTGATGTTTGTTGAAGTCTCCAAATAAAAAAGGCTCCAACTGGGGAGCCTGTCATGTGTTGCCTATGAGGGGGAGTGTAATAGCTTCCCCTTAAAATTTTAAGGAGATGCCTTTTCCATTAATGATTTTGTTTGTTCATCAAGTCCTGTACTAATATATGTTCCAGATAATTTATCCATCTGTTTAATTGGTTTCATAACTGTTTTATAAATACTATTTAATACTAAACTATACTGCGGATTCTCAGCATAAGATTTTGCTATTGCATTAAACTGATTTTGAATAGAATCATTTTTTTCTAATGATGCTCTATAATCTTTATAGTAATTTCCTTTTTCCATCATTAATAAAAAATCTTTTATATTTTCTTCTAGCCCACTATACTCTTTTAATTTAGCACCACCACCAGCCCTTAGATATTCATCGTCACCAACTGCTCTTCTTCCAAAATAATTATTAGCACGTTTTGCTGTAGGTGCGTTTTCAAATTGACCATACCCACTCTCTACTACAGCTATAGTTGCCACAACAGCAGGATCTATTTTTCTTACAATAGATTCTTCTGGAAATTTTATAATTTCCTTTTTAGCTAAATCATATACAAATTTAGGAAATTTTTCTTTAGATATAGTTTGATTATTCATTATTATTTTTATTATTATTACTAAGATTATTATTATTATAAATAATATCTTATATTTCACTTACCCTTAACATGTTTTTGGGTTTTAGGAGGTTGTTTTACGGAACCACCAGGTCCTGCCCAAAATACTTTATTTGCCCAATAGGCGGCACTTGTACTACCTCTAGCAATATTTTTTGCATGCCTTGCTTTAAAACTCTTTCTAGCTTCTGGGCTATAATTATGTCCCATCTTCTGATCACCAAATCTTATAACCTTTATTCCACCATTATTTTTAACAGCGACAATAGCTTTTTTAGTAGGATGTGATGGTGTTCGTTTTGGTTGATTTAAATTTGTTAAGCCATATCTTTTAAGTTTTTCTTTAATATTAGTTGTCATAAATTAACTTGTCTATATTGCTTTACTTTTTTAGCAATACTTTTAGGTTGCTTTACAAATTGTTTTCCCTGCCTCTTACCCTCACGTTTTGCTTTTGTTGTAGCTGCATATTCTGCAGGAGTTAAAGATTTAATAGCTGCCTCTGGTAAATATCGTTCTCCAGTTTTTGAAGATGGTTTACCAGATTTAGTTCTCCACTTTTGATCTCCCCATGCCTTTAAGGATTTTTGACTTTTTGCAAGAGCCATTACAGATTCCTCTCTCTTCTTATACTTTCTTTACCTTTTTTAAATATAGATGCAACTTGTGTTTTACCCATAACCCTTGCTCTTTGTTCACCAACAGTTAGTATTTGTATTTTTCTAGCATATGGTTTATTTATTCTTTTTACTTTAGCAACAGTTCGTCTAGCATCCATAGGAGTAGCAAATTTTATACCAACGGTATCTTTAGGATTTTCATCTGTGTATAATCTACGACCAGATCCTTTTGGTTTTTTACCTGTTCCTACCTTAGGGTCTCTTTTTATTTTTGTAATCATTATTTATATCCACCACCTTTAGCCTTATAACTTTTAGCTAATAATTGTGCTTTTCGTGCTGACCATTGACCAGCGGCAGTTCCCATAACTGCTCTTGATTTAATAGAATTAAATAATCTTTTTCTTAAAGATGGCTTTGTATAATTACCAGCTTTATTTACTGTACTTTTATTTTTCATTATTATATAACTTGTTTTAAATTAATATTATTCCACTGGGGAGCAGTTGTGTTGCCTCTGCTATTATATCAATAGATATAAGTAGAATTATTAATATCCTAGTTCATCATACATTTGATGATCTATATAATTAAAACTATTTGTATTTATTTCTTTTAGATTTTGTTCTCTATCTAAAAATTTATATTCAATCTTTGTAGTGCAAAAATCAGTATTTATAATTTCACATATCTTTTCTGGATTAAAATTACCACAAGAATATAAATCAAATTGCATTAAGGATGGATTAACTTCATCCCAAATATGCATAGCAATATGAGAAGTTTCTATTATAACAATACCAGTTAGACCACGATTACCAACCATATTACAATATTTAATATATGGTCCCATCATAATATTCATTCCAATAGTTTTTATAAATTTCTTTAACCATTGTTGTAGAAATTCCTCATCCATAGGTGGGCTTATTGTTTCTGCCCTTACGATTAAATGTTTGTGAACTAATAATTTATTTTTCACTTTTTTTATTTTTTTCAGTATTTTCGTACTGATAATCGTATTCTCCTATTTCTTTTTCTACAGTAGTCCATTTAGGTTGATCCTCAACACTCCATGTATAGGTATTAACTAGTCTATTAATTAATGGTGGTTCATTCCAATTAACACCCATATTAGAATCAAATACTCTTATTCTATTATTAGGTTGTATAGCAAAATTACCATTATCCATTTCTATTACATGACCACATTTATGCTGATCTGGTTTAGATGCATAGCCAAAATCTAATTCATTAAAATCACCTTCAGACCAGTCTAGAGTGAAGAGATACTTGCCAAGCTGTTCTTTCTTATTTCTTTGTAGAAATTTAATTTTACTTCCTGCTAATTGATGAAAGGTTGTAACTGCAATATTGTATGAGAAACTATCCCATAAACATAGTTCTGATAATGGTTGTTCAGGTATACCTTCTTCATTACAGAAAGCAGATATAGGTGACCGCCACCATACACCACCATCTTCCATTATAAAATTAAATAAAGGCACTTGTTTAGGTATACTTGTTACACCAAATATTACACACCAAAAATATTTATCGTGGCTATCTTGCTGATTTCTTAAATAGTTACCTCTAACATAACATTCAATGAGAGGTATATTTGCGTTTAGATACATTTAATTTTTTACATTTACATTGGTTTAATAAACAACATATCCCAATACATAATTTATATATGCAGTTTGTCGTAATATAATGATAAGTTTTTTTCATTTCTTTCTACTTTACCTTGATTTTGACAATAATCACAATCTTTATATTCTGATTTCTTATCTATTACATGTTTAAATTTTATTAAACTTTTATCTCCATTACATTTTGGACAAACTATATATCCAGGAATCATTATTTAAGTTTAAGTATATTTTTTGCTGCCTTATATTCTTCTGGAGTTTCGCAAGAAATTTGTTCAATTGAATTTAGTTTAATATTTGAATACATAAGTGCCCGTTGAATAGATGAAACTATTGCGTATTCATAATCTTTAATATATTCTTCACATATTTCTTTTTTATAGAATGGTAAATATTCGTTTACAACTTTATATCTTTCTAAAGAATTAGATTCATTTAAAAAAAGTAGAACTACAGTTATAAAATACATTTATTTTTTAAATATATCTAACGTTGGTTTTAATCCATAGATTGCACCAAAGATTCCAACAATTAACCATTGATACCATGTTGGAAATTTATCAAAATAACTAAAAAATAAATCTAGTTTAGCTTTAATATTAGCATCATCACTTATAATAGCATACGATAAAACAAGAATAGGAATACAGACAATTATTAAAACAAATTCATCTTTCCATGTCTTATCGTGTTGATCTGATACATCTCGCTGATATTCTATTTCACCTCTAGCCATACGTTCATAATATCTACGTTCAGCTTCAGATTCTAAAAGTTCTGATTGCTTATGATTCTTATAAATCTCAACACCAGTCTTAAATATTGTTGGTAATATATTCCACCACATTAGGCACAACTCCTCATTTGTTCTGATAATTCTTCACATCTTTTAGGAGTTTGTTTTCTCCATTGTGAATCTAGCATTTGATTTGCAGCTTCATTATAATCATTTATAGATAAGGCAGCAAACATTTTTTTAAATTTTGATACTCCAGTTTTACCTAATTGAAAAACCATTTCAATAATAATACCTTTAGCTTTTTCTATTATTGAGATATTTTGAAGTAATTCTATAGCATCACGTTTAGCTATTAAAAAATCTCTATTAAACACTTCATCAAGTAACTCTTTATTATATTCTATATCTTCTTTAAAGTTATCTGTTGGTAGAACCAGATGCCCATAGCCAATTGTAGCTTTACCTAGACTATCAAAATATATTTTATTTACATAACCTTCATGTTTTTTAATACGTTCCTTTACATCTTCAAACATTACTTTAAGATAAGGTCTTTTAATAAATAAAAAAATTGTGCACCAACAAACAATCCAATACTAATAAGAATTTTAATAATTTTACTTATATCATCTTGAATGTGCTTAAGATGATTATTCTCAATAGTATTAATTTTGTGATGTAATAATTTTAATTCTCCTTGAATTTGAATTATACTTTCTTTATTTTTTATTTCATGTATTTTCATTATTATTGTCTAAATGTGTCTAGCATTCTGGTTGTTTGATCAATAATTTCACCAGGTAACGCTAGAAATCCCTCTAAGTATTCTCTTCTATTTTTTAATTGTGCGTTTAGATTAAGTTTTTTACTATAACGATTAACAATACGTGCAACTTCTTCTGAATTTTTTATTATATTTTTTTCAAATTGTTCTGCATTTATTTTTCCAGCAATGTACTGATTTTTTATTTCTGTTGCACTTTCCTCAAATGGTCTTAATGCTTTATTTAGTTCTTCTATTTTATTTGCTCTTAAAACATCTAAATCTGCTTCATTATATTTAAATCCAAGAGATTTAAAAACAGCACCTAATTCAGTTTCAGGAGTTCTATATATAGATGGTACATTTCTTTTTGCTCTTTCAATTCTTTCTGTGCTATATGAACCAGGAAAAAATGGAAAATTTGGAGTAATATTTGTAAAAATTTTTTTAAGTTTTATTTTCCAATCTTCTGTTTGGCTTTGACCTAATCCTTTTAATCTATCTCCTTTAAAAGTGTCATATCCAAAAAGTGGTATTATTACATCTCCTAGAAGTCCTAGTGAAGGTTGTAAAGGTGTTGGAATACCTGGAAGAGGAACTTGAACAAAACTATTTTTTATATCTAAAACATCACCGCCAGGTACAAATCTTGTAATATCAACATATAGAGGATTTTGAGATTCATCAAAAGCAAAAGGTATTTTTAAATTTCTATATGGTAAAGCACCTATTCCCATAAATCTACCAGATTTTTCTTTTGGCATTAGGGCACGTTCTGCTTCTTCATCTCCACCAGCAAAATAACCACCTAAAGCATTCAAACCATATCCTAGTGCTGCCCATTTAGCATATTTCCATGGTTTTGTTACCGCAGCTTCAGCTAATATTGGAACCACTCTATATGTATATGCTAAAAATGGTGTTACTGTTTCTCTAGCTATGTTTATAATTGGTGCGTCAATATTATAATCAATAAAAGCTCTTCTACCTTCAAGGGCTGCCTTTTCTGGGCTATATCCCTTCTGTAATCTATCTCTAAATAATGCAAGTCTAAATACATTATCTTCAAATTTATATAAATCAGCACCAAACTGTGCGGCATTTTTTAATCCAAAAAAACTTCTTTTTAAATCATTTAGTATAACTCTTCCAACGCTTACAGACTGACTAAATTCATCTAAATTTTTAGAACCAAATACTTCATATGGATTATTTTTTAATATGTTTGTTACACTTTTTAATTCATTTGTAACAAAATCTGCTTCAAATAAACCATTACGTTCTGCTAACGTAACTAATTCTGATTCTTTATCTTTACCCTTTGCAAGAAGTCCCTTTATGGCAGCACCCATATTTTCTCTAAAATTACTACCATCTACTAAGTCATATAATATCACATTGCTTAAAGTATTATTAAGATGAACTGTAGGATTCCAAGCTGTTTTGGATAATTTCCAAAGTTGATTTAAATATTTATATCCTTTGTATAAAGATGCTGGATTTTTTGCAAGATAGTCTTGAGTTCTAACTAAATTATCATATATTTCTCTACTAATAAATTTTCCAGATAAATTACCAAATCTTGTTTTTCCAAGACTTCCTTCAAAAATTTCTGTAGGAACTTTAACTAAATTATTTGTTTCTATAAGTGAAGTACTAGGTTTAGAAAATGCTAAATTTGATTTTGATAAAGCATCATAAAATGCATATCTACCAAGTTCACCACTTAAAATTCTTCCCGTTTCTGCTATAGCTAATGAGGCACTTTCAATTTGACCCATTGCTATTCTTTCTTGTTTTGTATACTGCCAACGAATAGATATAGTATCATCCTTTGTTAATTTATTAAACTCTTCTTTACTTTTTCCAAATACTTCCCAACCAGCATGATTTTCTACTTCAGTTCCTTTATTTAACTTTTTTAATAAATTAGAATATTCATCTGATTGTAATAAACTTTCACGTACTGCTTTATTTTCTGTAAGTTTTATTTCAAATAATCTTTTCAATAAATCGGGGTCTGCATCAGAATCATAATGAAAGGCTTTTTCTTTTTTAAATTTTTTTAGATATTGTTCTTTTGTTACATCTATAATTATACCTCTTGGTTTTAATAAATCTTCAAGAGTAGCTGTTTCTTTTAATCCCTTTTCTGCGTAAACTCTTCTAATCCAAGTATTAACATTTTCATTTACTGTTTTTTGATTTAATAAACCAAAATCAACCATAAGTTGAGCAGTTTCAGTTATAGTATTTCTAG
>Ga0194117_10002933_pt1 | contig 17636 bp, 13 predicted proteins | sample TA2MahsurfametaG_FD_160579 | JGI IMG/M metagenome (GOLD analysis project Ga0194117, IMG submission 160579) | Freshwater microbial communities from Lake Tanganyika, Tanzania - TA2015009 Mahale N1 surface | ecosystem: Environmental > Aquatic > Freshwater > Lake | place: Tanzania: Lake Tanganyika...
GGTTGGGTGCACGACGCCAAGGCAAACATCTGGGGCTCGCCGCTGGTGGCGGACGGCCGTTTATGGGTGCAGACGGCGGATGGAGACGTGCTGCAGTTCGCGCTCGGCCGCGAGTTGCGCCTGCTCATTAAGGTACCCGCGCTGCCTGACGCCGGGCACGGCACCCCGGTCACCGCCGGGGGCGTGTTGTACCTGACCGGCCAGCGGCACCTCTACGCGGTCGGCGGTTAAGGCGGGCGTTATCTCCACCGAGGCGGGGGCGCAATTTCTGTTTGCGGGTGGCGCGCGCGGTCCGTTTAGCTCTTGGGTTCCGCCCCTTCACGATGCACCGTTCCCACCACTGCGCCCAGCTCACTCCTGCCGATCTCGGCCAGACCGTCTCGCTGCTAGGCTGGGTCGACACGATTCGGGACCAGGGCGGAATCATCTTCGTCGACCTGCGTGACCGCAAGGGGATCACCCAGATCCAGCTGGAGCCGCGCGACAATGCCGCCTTGGGGGAGCAGTTGAAGCACCTGAAGACCGAGTCGGTCATCGGGGTCGCCGGCAAGGTCGTCCGCCGGCCAGCGGGCACCGAGAACCCCGCGCTGCCCACCGGGGCGGTCGAGGTGAATGCTTCTTCGCTGGAGATCCTCAACCTAGCGGACACCCCGCCGTTCCCGCTGGATGATGACGGTGGCGACAAGGTGAACGAGGACCTGCGCCTCACTTACCGGTATCTGGACCTGCGCCGCCCGAGGATGCGCCGCAACCTCGAGGTGCGCCACCGCGCGACCAAGGCGATCCGCGACTACTTTGACGGGCAGGAGTTCATCGAGGTGGAGACGCCCGCCCTCTTCAAGAGCACCCCAGAGGGCGCGCGCGAGTACTTGGTGCCGTCGCGTATCCATCCGGGAGAGTTCTACGCGCTTTCCCAGTCCCCGCAGCAGTTCAAGCAGATCCTGATGGTGGCCGGGGTGGAGAAGTATTTCCAGATCGCCCGCTGCTTCCGCGACGAGGACCTGCGCGCGGACCGGCAGATGGAGTTCACGCAGGTGGACGTCGAGGCGTCGTTTGTGACTCGCGAGGACATCTACGCGCTGTTCGAGGGGATGCTGAGTCGGGTGTGGCGCGAGGTGCTGGGGGTGGAGATCCCCACGCCTTTCCTGCGGATACCGTTTCAGGAGGCGATGGACCGCTTCGGCGTGGACAAGCCAGATCTGCGCTTCGGCCTCGAGCTGGTGGATTTCTCGGAGACCTTCCGTACCTCCGCCTTCAAGGTGTTCCAATCCACGGTCGAGTCCGGCGGAGTGGTGAAGGCTCTCAACGCCAAAGGGCTATCGGACGTCACCCAGGGCGAGCTGAAGTCGCTCGAGGACATCGCGCGTTCGCTCGGGGCTAAGGGCTTGGCGTTCATCAAGGTGGAGGGCGGCGAGTGGAAGTCGCCGATCGTGAAGTTCCTCAGCGACGCCGAGAAGGCGGAGCTCACTCGCCGGCTCATCCTAGAAGAGGGGGATATCGTGTTCTTCGCGGCTGCCCCGTGGGAGAAGGCGTGCGCTATCCTCGGCCGGCTCAGGCTGGAGGCCGCCCAGTTGCTCGCGCGGCGCGGGCGCCTGACCATCCGCGCCGATGACTGGAAGTTCCTGTGGGTCGTCGACTTCCCGCTGATGAGCTACGACGAGGCGGAGAACCGCTACGTAGCTACGCACCATCCCTTCACCGCCCCGGTGCCCGAGGACGCGGCCCTGCTGTCGGCGAATCCAAAGGCCGTGCGCGGGCAGCATTACGATGTAGTCCTCAACGGGATGGAACTCGGCGGCGGCTCGATCCGCATTCACCAGCCCGCTCTGCAGAAACGGGTTTTCGAGGAGGTGCTGAAGATTCCAGCCGATGTCGTCGAGAGCCGATTTGGCTATCTGCTGAAGGCCTTCACCTTTGGTGCACCGCCCCACGGCGGCATCGCCTTCGGGCTCGACCGGATGGTCGCGCTCCTCTGCGGCACCACAAGCATCCGCGATGTGATTGCCTTCCCCAAGACGCAGAAGGGCCAGGACCTGATGGCGCAGAGCCCGACGCCGGTCACCCCGCGCCAGCTCCGGGAACTGCACATCGCGGTGGTGCCCCCGCAGTGACGCCGCCCGACCGCATCTAGATCTTGCGCTGGGCCGGGATGGGGACTCTCCTCAATTGATCTTACCGTCCGAGCTTTTCCCGACCCATGAAACTCATCATTGCCATCATCAAGCCGTTTAAGCTGGAGGAAGTAAAGGGGGCCCTCGCGGCCGCGGGCATCGAGGGGATGACTGTAACCGAGGTGAAGGGCTTCGGCCGGCAAAAGGGGCACACGGAGATCTACCGGGGCAGCGAGTACACGGTAGACTTCCTGCCGAAAGTGAAGCTCGAGGTCGCCGTGGCGGACGAGGTTGCTGCTAAGGCGATCGACGCCATCGGCAAGTCGGCCCGCACGGGGAAAATTGGCGACGGGAAGATTTTTGTGGTCCCGCTCGAGGAGGTGGTGCGCATCCGCACGGACGAGCGGGGCGAGAAGGCCGTCTGACGTCCCGCCTTTTGGCGGGAGCTGGCGTGGGACCGGTTCCGTGAGGGGTCGGCGAGGCTCGCCGGGCTTTGCGCCTCCCTCCCCAATCGTCCGGGCGCCGTGAAGAGGGCGGCCTTCGAAAGGAGATCGGCGTCTTGGAAGTTTTGAGTGGGGGCAGCCAAAATCGCGGCCGCATTGGCACGGGGTGTGCTTGGATGAGGAGGGCCCGCCTTGCGGTCCCGATCCGACCAAATGGGGTCTGTTCCCCGGGCGGCCGGTTTTCAGGCCCTCAAACCCAACCACCACGCGCATGTCCACCTGTATTCGTCGAATGAAGCCGTTCGCGCTCCTCGCCCTGCTTGCCGGGCTTTGCTGGGGATCGCTGTCCGCCCAAACCCCTGCGCCCGCCGCGCCCGCGGCGCCGCCTGCCCCGAAGCAGCCCACGATGGAGCAGCGCATCGCGGACTTGGAGGCCTATGTGAACAACGGCGCCCGCACGCCGGACGTCGCCTCCAAGGTTCCCGGTCCCGGCCCCGGCCACAACGCGTGGCAGATGGTGAGCACCGCGCTCGTCATCTTCATGACTCTGCCTGGACTCGCGCTCTTCTACGGCGGCCTGGTCCGGCGCAAGAATGTTCTTTCGGTGCTCGCCCAGTGCATGGGCATCGCCGGGATGGTCACGATCCTCTGGTGGGCGGTGGGCTACAGCCTCGCCTTCAACGGAGGCAACGCGATCATCGGCGACACCGCTGCGAAGTTCCTAACCGGCGTCGAGGGGGGCAAGACTGGCGCGGGCTACCACTGGATCAGCGACCTGATGTGGTCGATGTTCCAGCTCAGCTTCGCTATCATCACCCCCGCGCTTATCGTGGGCGCGGTCGCCGAGCGGATGAAGTTCCTCGCGGTGCTCGTCTTCGTGGCGCTCTGGATGTTCCTTGTTTACTTCCCCTTCGCCCATATGATCTGGGCAACGAACGGGTTGATGTGTGGCCCGTTGAATAAGGATGCCGCGATCAAGGCGATCGACTTTGCCGGCGGTACCGTGGTGCACATGACCTCCGGCTGGTCCGCCTTGGTGCTCTGTATCATCCTTGGCAAGCGCGTGGGCTTCGGCAAGGAGTCCATGCCTCCGCATTCGATGGTGCTGTGCATGGTTGGCACCGGGATGCTCTGGGTTGGCTGGTACGGCTTCAACGCCGGTTCCGCCCTCGGCGCCGACGGTATCGCGGCCAACGCCTTCGCGACCACCACCCTTGCGGCCGCCACCGCCGGCTTCACTTGGGCCGTCTGCGAGTGGGTCCTCCGCGGCAAGCCCAGCGTTCTGGGTTTCTGCTCCGGCATCGTCGCCGGCCTCGTTGTTATCACCCCGGGCGCCGGCTTCGTGCTGCCGTCCTCGGCGGTCATCATCGGCGTCCTAGCGGGCGTCGTCCCCTTCCTCGCCTGCGCCTACCTCAAGAAGGCATTCGGTTATGACGACTCGCTCGACACCTTCGGAATCCACGGCGTCGGTGGCACCCTCGGTGCCATCCTGACGGGGGTGTTCGCTGATCCGGCGGCCAACTCCGTCCTCGGGCCTGACGGGATGAAGCTGATGGACGGCCTGCTCGCCAACCAATTCAAGGCCGTCGCCTTCACCATCGTCTGGTCGGTGGTCGCCACCGCGATCATCGCCTACATCGTCAAGGCCGTCATCGGCCTGCGACCCACCGAGGAGTCCGAGCGTCAAGGCTTGGATATCTCCGAGCACGGCGAAGAGGGCTACGTCAGCTGAACCCTTAAACCCTACCATCCATGAAACTCATCATCGCCATCATCAAGCCGTTCAAGCTGGAGGAAGTGAAGGAGGCCCTTGCGGCCGCGGGCATCGAAGGGATGACCGTGACCGAGGTGAAGGGCTTCGGCCGGCAGAAGGGTCATACGGAAATCTACCGAGGCAGCGAGTACACGGTGGACTTCCTACCGAAGGTGAAGCTTGAGGTCGCCGTGTCGGACGATGTCGCCGCCAAAGCGATCGACGCCATCGGTAAGTCGGCCCGCACGGGGAAGATCGGGGACGGCAAGATCTTCGTCCTCCCCCTCGAGGAAGTGGTTCGCATCCGCACGGACGAGCGCGGCGAGAAAGCCGTCTGAGGCTCCCGCCCACGTTCGCGACCAGCCGGGACCCCGTGGGGTCCCGGCTGTTTTATATCCCCGGTCTGGAAATAAGGCTTCCCCGGCCGCCCCGGGATCCTGTTACAGTCCGCGGTCAATCCCATGGCCAAATCCCTGTTCGAAAAAGTCTGGGCCGCCCACGCCGTGGGCACGCTCGCCAACGGCCAAACGCAGCTGCTCATTGGCACGCACCTCATCCACGAGGTCACCAGCCCTCAGGCTTTCGGGATGCTCCGCGATCTCGGCCTTAAGGTCGCGATGCCCCACCGGACCTTTGCGACGGTCGACCACATCGTGCCCACTGACCAGCTGGTCGAGCCCTACCGTGACCCGCTCGCACAGGCGATGATGGAGGAGCTCCGCCGCAACTGCGCGGAGTCCGGGATCACGTTCTTCGACCGCGCCACCGGCAAGCAGGGCATCGTGCACATCGTGGGCCCGGAGCAGGGCATTACCCAGCCCGGCACCACCATCGCCTGCGGCGACTCGCACACCAGCACGCACGGGGCCTTCGGCGCCGTGGCCTTCGGCATCGGGACCACGCAGATCCGGGACGTCCTCGCCACCCAGACGATGGCTCTGGGCAAGCTGAAGGTCCGGCGCATCAACGTCCGCGGGAGCCTGCGACCCGGCGTTTATGCCAAGGACGTTATTCTTCACATCATCCGCGTGCTCGGGGTCAATGGCGGCACCGGCTACGCCTACGAGTACGGTGGCGAGGTCTTTGACCGCTTCTCGATGGAGGAGCGGATGACCGTCTGCAATATGTCGATCGAGGGCGGCGCCCGGGCCGGTTACGTGAATCCGGACCAAATCACTTTCGACTACCTCCGTGGCCGCCCGTATGCCCCGCAGGGCGCGGCCTGGGATGCCGCCGTCGAGCGGTGGCGCGGCTTCGCCAGTGATCCTGGCTGCCCGTACGACGATGTGATCAACATCGACGCGGCAGACATCGCTCCGACGGTCACCTGGGGAATCAATCCCGGCCAAGGTATTGCGATCACCGACTCCATCCCGGACCCGGCCCGTGCGACTGCCGCGGACGAGCGGGCCTCCATCGAGGAGGCGCTGGCCTACATGAAGCTCCGGCCCGGGGCCGCAATCAAGGGCACGCGCATCGACGTCGCCTTCATTGGCTCCTGCACCAACGGCCGACTGAGCGACTTCCGCGAGGTCGCCCGCTACGTGCGTGGGCGCCGCGTGGCCCCAGGCGTGAAGGCGATCGCCGTCCCCGGCTCCCAGATCGTCGCCCTGCAATGCGAGAGGGAGGGCATCGACCACGTGCTGCGCCATGCCGGCTTCGAGTGGCGTGCCGCCGGCTGCTCGATGTGCCTCGCGATGAACCCGGACAAGCTTGTCGGCGACCAACTCTGCGCCAGTTCCTCCAACCGTAACTTCAAGGGCCGCCAAGGCTCGCCTACCGGACGCACGCTCCTGATGAGTCCCCTGATGGTCGCGGCCGCCGCCGTCACGGGCTCCGTGGCGGATGCTCGCGAGGTCTTCGCCGTCCATTCCTGACTCTACCGCTTATGGCCCTCGAGAAGATCACCGCTGTCACTGGCCGCGCCGTGTGCGTGCCGGGCAACGACATCGACACGGACCGCATCATCCCGGCGCGCTTCATGAAGTGCGTAACTTTCGATGGGCTGGGGGAGTTCCTCTTCTACGACGCGCGGAAGAAAGCCGATGGCACCGACCAGGTCCATCCGCTGAACGACCCGCGCCTCCGCGGCGCTACGATCCTCCTTTCGGGCGCCAACTTCGGCTGTGGCTCCTCGCGCGAGCACGCGCCGCAGGCGATCCAGAAGCACGGCTTCCGCGCCGTGGTCGCGGAGAGTTTCGCCGAGATCTTCTTCGGCAACTGCACGACCCTCGGCATTCCCTGCGCCGCCGCCGCCCGGGCGGACATCGCCCGGCTCGCCGCCGCCGTCGATGCGGATCCGGCCCTCCCGGTCACGCTGGATGTCGCTACCGGGGAGATCCGCTTCGGCGGGCAGTCGATCCGCGCCGAGGTCCGCCCCGCCGCCCGCGACGCGCTCGTCCACGGGCGCTGGGACGCGATCGGGGAACTGCTCGATGGACTACCCGCCGCGCAGGTCCTCGCGGCCCGCACGCCGTACCTCGCCGCCTGAGCGGTCAGGGAAACGTCTCGCGCAGGTAGGCCACCACGTCGCGGATCGCCTGCGCGGGTAAGACGTTTTCCCAGGGCGGCATTGGGTTCACCGCTGGCGGCTCCGGGAGCCGGCCCTCGGTGATGATGCGCGCGAGTTCCGCGTCCGAACGCGTCCGCAGCCCCTGGGGCCCGGTGTAATCCGGGGTGCCCGCGGCCAGTGATCCCTTGCCGTCTGCTCCGTGGCACGCCGCGCAGTGCAGGCGGTACAGGTCCGCGCCGGCCCGCGGATCGCCCGACCGCAGCGCGGTCTCCGCTGGGGCGAGGAGTTTCGTTGGCCCCGCGGCGCTCGCGCCGTCGGCGAGGCGATTGAGGGTGTAGTACGAAACGCGGTTCAGCAGCGGCTCGCCGACCGCACTGGTCACGGGAGGAGCCACGTTCAACTCGTGGACAAATCCGGGCTGCACCTCCGCGAGCTCTAGGTGGAGGCGCCGGCCGTCCTGCTCGAGCCGCGCGCTGATCACCGGCACCTCGGTTTCCTCGCGGCGCAGCGAGCCGTCGAGGGGATGGTGGTCGTAGCGGAAACGCTTGAACCGATAGTGCCGCGCCTCGGCCGCGGCGGTGCCCATCGGCACGGTGAAGGTCAGAGCGAATCCGCGCTCCGCCAGCCGCTGGGTGAGGATCTCGACAGGGACGGTGCCGTCCCACGTGATGCGCTGGAGGCCCTCGTTCCCGCCGGTCGGCATCCACCCGCGGACGGTTTGGCCGAGGTAAAGGGCGCCCTCGGGCCCGAACGCGTGGCGCATCCCGCCCATCCGCAGGCCCTGCCCGCGCAGAAACGGGAACGCGGCACCCTGGTAGGCGCCGCCGACCCTTTCAAGGTCGATGCGCATCACGACCGCGGAGACGTCCCCGAGGAAGACTTGGCCGGCGAACGGACCGAACTTACCGCCCGTCTGGTCCCACACCGGCTGGCCCGGGGAAGTGCCCATCAGGCCGCGCGGCAGGTAAACGGCTGGCGGCCGCCGCTGGCGCGAGACGTCCGCCGCCGACAGGCGCTGGTCCTTCAGCTCGGTGTGCCACTTGAGGCTGTCGGGGTGCCCGTAGAACGCCCCGCGCTCCGCGTGGATAAGGACCGACGTGGGCACCCATGCCCCGGCGCAGTCGCTGATAAACAGTTCGTCGTCCGGGCTTAGTCCCACGCCGAGGGGCTGCCGGAAGCCCGAGGCGTACGGCCGGAACGTCCCATCCGCCGCGATCTGGAATGCCCAGCCTTGAAACTCCGCCACGGAGCGGTGGCCATCCGGGACCGCCCCCGGACCCGCCCAGGGCAGGTACTGTTCGGTCCGCAACGGTCCCCGCGTCCAAGGCAGATCGACCCCTCGCCCGAAGGAGCAGAGGCCCGAGGAGGCGTAGAAGTTGCCCGCGCGGTCCCGGACGAGGCCGTAGGAGAATTCGTGATAACTGCCGGTGATGCCCCAGTGGTCCGCTACCGTGGTCCGGACCTCCGCGACGCCATCCCCGTCCAGATCGCGCAGCCGCGTGAGTTCTGGGCGCTGAATCACAAAGACATCCGTCTCATCTGCCGCGACGACGCCGAAGGGCTCGTGCAGCCCATCCGCCAGCCGACGCCACCGCTCGCCGTCCGCGGGCCGGATCCATACCTCCCCGCGGCGGTTGGTCACGACGAGGCTACCCCGGGGCGTGAACGCCACGCCCGAAACTTCTGGGATCATCGTCCGCGGGAGAGCCACAGTCTCGACCCGGTACGGGGTTCGCTGCAGTGCCGAGAGGCGTACGTCCCGGTTCACGGTGGCCCCGGATGCGACCTCCAGTCGGAAAGTCGACTCCTCGTGGTCGGGCGCGGTCACCCAAATCTCGTATGCCCCAGCCGGCAGGGAGATCTGGAAGCTGCCGTCGTTTCCGGCGCGCTGGATCACCTGACTGTTCTCGCGGCCGACCAGGGCCGCGCCCTCGACGCGCACCTGCGCGAACCGCGCGGGGCCTCCGCTTTCGCTCTCGATCCGGCCGAAGAGCCGGGCCGGGGCGGAGGTCGCCGCCCGCGCGAGGCCGGCGGAGATCAGCGCGAGGAATCCGAGCAGAATTGGCTTCATTGCGTCCCCTCCCAGCTCGTACGGAGCAGCCGCACCGTGAATTCGCCGGCCGCCTGCCCCGTGAATCCCGCGTGGTCCGCCTCGCGGCGAGCGCCGGTCACCTCGATCAGTACTCCGGGCTGGGGCGCGAGGCGCAGCCAGAGTGGGTAGGTGCCGGGCCCCGCCTTGAATCGCCGCTCAAGGCCCCGGCCGTCGGGCGTCGCCCCCGGGTGTTCGGTCACGGTGCGCCCGGCGACCTCGTAGTGGAATTCGGGCATCCCGGCCCGTGTGGAGAGGCCGCGGAACCGCCACGCCGCGGCGGGGCCCCCGGGCTTCGTTCGCCAGGCAGGCCCCGGGGGCTCGCGGAACCAGACGGGACCGTCGAGCCGGGCGGGCGCGCCCTGCTTTGTGAGCCAGCGCAGTCGCGAATCCGCGAATTCCCCCGCCCAGAGATAGTTGATCCCGCCGCGGACCGGATCGAGGCACACGCCCACGCCTTCCGGAAAGGTCAGCGCGAAAGAACCGGGATGCGCGTCGGGTAACACGGTCCGCTGCAGGTGAGGCGTTGCGCCGGGCACAGGTCGCCCCGCCGCCCACCAGACGGCCTGCGCGACCAGGCGGCGTACCCCGGCCTCGTGGAGAATCGCCGGAGTCACGGCCGCCAGGTGGACGACGCGGGCCGCACCACCCTTGCGGATCCACGCAAGCGGGGTCGTGGTTTCGCCCGCGGTCGCTTCCTGCAGCACGAAGGTGTCCGCGGTGAGCCCGTTCCAGATGCGCAGCGGCTGGGGCGCCGGCGGTTCCGCGATGCCGCGGGTGAGGGGGTGGCCGTAGTCGCTGAGCACCGTGGTCGCGGCGCCCAGCGCGAAACTTTCGCCCGGCGAAGCGCCGAGCAGTGCCGTGACCTCCGCGACGCCCCCGGGCCAGACCTTCGGCTCGGCGGCGAGGACGACGAGCGGTCGCGGGCGGGCCAGGAAACGCGCGTAGGCCAAGGCATCGGCGGAGCCTTGGAGCCCCGGCCCGCGCCACACGACCGCCAGCTCGGCTTCGCCCGGATCACTGCCTAGGGTGAAGGGCCCGAGCGCGGCCGCAAGGGCGTTGAGTTCCGCTTTGGACTCCAAAGGTGCGCCGAGGACGGCGACGCGTGGCGGGGCGGACGGCGCCGGGCCATCCACCGCAAAGGCGGAGCTCCAGCCGAGCATCGCAGCGATGATCCCACCAGCAAGATACTGGTGGGCGCGCGCGGGGGGGCTCATCAGGCGGCGGAGGCGCATTGGGCGGGCCTCAGGGTCGCGCCGCGTGCGGGTTCGCCTCGAGGATCAGGCGGCCAAAGCGGTCCGGGGTATGGAAGGAGGGCTTCGGCGTAAGGGCCTGCGCCCACTGGCTGTACTGCGGGTTGGTACGGCCGCCTTGGCGGTTGAGGTTCATCCGCATCACGGTGCCGGGACGCGGCGGCGTCGCTGGAGCGTGCGCGGCAAAGTTGCGCCACGGAATCGCGACCTCCACTCGCCAGACCCGATCGTCGTCGGAATCATCGTTGAGCGTGCCCTCATATGTGCCCGCCAGGAGCAAGCCCTCGGCGTCCCAGCGGGGGGCGCGGGGCTGGGTGGGGCCGTTGGGACGGAAGTTGTCGAGGAGCCCGCCGATGACGTTGAACTCGAGGTTGAAGTAGACGCCGGGCTTGGCCGGGTCGGGCATCAGCATCAGCTCCACGCAGTCATCCTCAGGGATGCGTCCGTCCCGCTCGAGGTGTCGGGCGGTAATGTGGCGGTCCTCGCACTCGAAGGCTAGGTAGAGGTGGGTGTCATCCCAGAGCAGGCGCGCGCGCGTCTGCTCGCGGGCGCCCGCCTTGAACCAGGTGAAGACAAAGTCGCCGGCGAGTGGCGCGGCGGCCCACGGAGGGTCATCGAGTCGCCCATCGATCTGCGGAGGCGCGGCGGCACGGGGCGCGCGGTACTCGGGCAGGGAGGGGGGCTCGGTCGCGGCGGCCGCGAGAAGCGGCAGGATGGCGAGCAGGTCAGGGACGATCCGCATCTTCGTTCCGCGTCGGGACAGCCTTCCTGAGTCCGAATTCGATGCGTCGGTGCCGAGATCAGAGCTGAGAGCAAGCGGCCGGAACGAGGAACCGCGCGGTGTTGCGCGAGGTGTTGTTCGCCCAGCGAGGATCGTCCTTCATTTTAATCCAGCGCGGGTCGGGACCGAACTTCTTCCAGCCCGCGAGGTGCGCCTCGAGCGTCGAGCCGGAAGTGAAGTAGCGCAAGTGCGGCAGATTCGGTCCCGCGAGTGCCTGGCCGAAGAAGACCGGGTTCATCCCTAGGTCGCGCATCAGCTGGGTCTCGCCCTCGTCGAACATCGCCATCTTGTTGAGGGCCTTGAGTTCGCTGTGGCTCTCGTAGTCGCGCATCTCAAAGACGCGCCTGGGCGCCTTGGCCTTGGAAAAAGCCGGCACCTCGAGGCGGGGCATGCTGGCGAAGGCGCGGAGTAGCCAGGTGTCGACACGCTCGAAGGCCGGCTTGGCCTTCTCCACCTGAAGGTAGGCGGCGCCCGCGGCCTGTAGCTGCGGGTCAGTGACAAGGTCCGCGCTGACCGTGTGGAATGATTCGAGCGTCGCGTGTGGGATCAGGATCCAGAGCGGGCTGTCCACGACTGGCTCGGAGGTCCCCTTGGGCTTGTCGACCTTGATCTCGGTGAAGACGCCCACGGGGCCGACGTTGCGGCGCGCGAGCGCGGGCAGAAGGGCTTCGCCAAGGTAGGCCTCGACGGGCGCGCGCGGCGCGCTGGCCTTCAGGCGGGTGTCGGCCTTCAGGTGGTAGCAGCGAAGCTCATAATATTCGCGCCCGGCGGCCGCGGCGGCCGCGGCGGCGCGGGCGGGGCGGGGCGAGGCGGCGAGGGCGGCGGCGGTAACCACTGAGGAGGTTAGGAAGTTTCGGCGCGAGGAGGGCATAGGGGATGGAGGAGGGTCGAGCGTAGCCGAGGCGCTGGCAATCCCGGAGCGGGTGGAGAATTGCATCGCGCGGGGCCACCGGGGCGTTTTTCACTCCGTCACCCCTTCCTTTATGTCCTCCCCGCTCTCGATCGCGTTCATTGGCATCGGCGTGATGGGCCGCAGCATGGCCGGCCATCTCCTCCGCGCCGGCCACCGGCTCCACGTCCATAACCGGACCCAGGCAAAGGCGGCGGAACTACTTGCTGCGGGCGCGACTTGGCACGACTCCGCGGGTTCGGCGGCGGCCGCCGCCGACGCAGTGATCACGATGCTCGGCTTCCCGTCCGACGTGGAGGCGAGCTACCTCGGCGCCGGTGGAATCGTCGAGCGCGCGCGGCCGGGGGCGCTGCTGATCGATATGACCACTTCCAGCCCGGTGTTGGCGCGGCGGATCGCAGCTGCGGCCACCACTCGCGGGCTCGCGGCGCTTGATGCCCCGGTGTCCGGGGGCGACCTCGGCGCCCGGGAGGCCCGGCTCGTCATTATGGTGGGCGGGGAGCAGGAGGCTTTCGCCCGGGCGCGGCCGCTCTTTGACCTAATGGGTAAGAACATCGCCTGCCACGGCGCCGCCGGGGCAGGTCAGCACTGCAAGATGGCCAACCAGATCGCCGTCGCGGTCGGGATGGTCGCCTGGGTCGAGGCGCTGGCTTACGCGCGGAAGGCCGGGCTCGATCCGGCGGCCGTCCACGCGAGCATCAGCGGCGGCGCGGCGGGCAGCTGGGCGCTGACGAACCTCGCGCCGCGCGCCCTCGCGGGCAATTACGCCCCTGGCTTCTACGTGAAGCACATTCTCAAGGATATGCGTATCGCCCTCGACAGCGCCGCGGAACTCCAGCTCGACCTTCCCGGCCTCGCCGTCGCGCGCCGGCTCTACGACGAGGTCGCGGCGCGCGGGCTCGACGAATGCGGCACCCAGGCCCTCTACCAGGTCTACACCTCCTGTTGAACGATGAGACTCTCTCCTGACTTCCGCCGCCGCGCCCTCGCCGGCGAATGGCTCACCGGCACCTTCCTCAACCTCGGCTCCCCGATGACCGTCGAGATCGCCGGCTTAGCAGGCTTCGACTGGCTGCTCATCGACCACGAGCACGGCCCCGGTGGCGAGGACCTGCTGCTGCACCAGCTTCACGCCGCCGCCGCGACGCCCGCCTTTCCGCTTGTCCGAATCGCACAGAACGAGCCCGCGCGTTTCAAGCGGGTGCTCGATGCCGGCGCAAGTGGGGTGATGGTGCCCTACGTGAACAACGCGGCCGAGGCGCGGGCCGCCGTCTCCGCAATGCGTTATCCGCCTCGCGGCACTCGGGGCGTCGCCAAGTTCAACCGTGGGGCCGGCTTCGGCGGTGATTTTGAGGAATACTACCTCCACGCCCACGAGCGCCTGCTCGGGGTGATCCAGATCGAGACCCCTGAAGCGGTCGCGAATGCAGAGGCCATCGCGGCCGTGGACGGCGTGGATGTGCTCTTCGTGGGACCCACGGACCTCTCCTACAACATGGGGATCCGCGATCAACTCGAGCGCCCTGACTTCACCGCGGCCCTGCGCCAGGTCGCCGCCGCGGCCCGCCGCCACGGCAAAGCCGCCGGGATCCTCGTACACCAGCCGGCCCTCGTGCCGAAGGTGCGGGAACTGGGCTATACCTTCACCGCTCTCGGTAGCGACGGCGGCGCCGCGCGTTCCGGCCTGCTGGGGTTCCTCGCCGGCCTCCGCGCCACCTGATCGTACGATGCGTATCACCGAGATGCATATCACCCCCATCGCCCTGGGGGATCCGCCGCTGCTCAACGCCGCTGGCCTGCACGCGCCTTACTGCCTCCGCACGGTGGTCGAGCTGCGCACCGCGGACGGGCTGAGCGGCCTCGCCGAGGTGCCGGGCAGCGTCGCGGTCGACGCCGCGCTGGCGGCCGTGCGCGAGACGGTGATCGGGGCCGATCCGCGCAACTGGCAGGCGCTCCGCCGGCGGCTCGCCGACCGGGGCGCGCCCGAGGCTTCCGCCGCCCGTGGGGACAAGCCTTGGGATGGTCGTACCCGCGTGCAGGTCTTCAGCGCTTTGGATGTGGCCTTCCTCGACCTGCAGGGGCAGGCCTACGGGGTTCCGGTCGCTCAGTTGCTCGGCGGCGTGGTGCGGGAGCGGGTGCCCTATTCAGCCTACCTCTTCTACAAGTACGAGGGCGCCGGCGGGGACCTCGCCTTCGGCACCGATCCCGCGGCCTCGGGTTGGGCCGCGGCCCGCCAGCGCGCGGCGCTTGATCCGGACGGCATCGTGGCCCAGGCTGAGGCAATGATCGCCGCCTTCGGGTTCGCCTCGATCAAGCTCAAGGGCGGCGTTTTTGAGCCCGCGCAGGAGGTGGCCGCGATGCACGCGCTGCGTCGTCGCTTTGGCGCGGGCGTCCCGTTGCGCCTCGATCCGAACGCGCTCTGGACGGTCCCGACTTCCATCCTTTGGGGTAGCGAGCTGGAGGGCGTGCTCGAGTACCTTGAGGACCCGTGCCGCGGGCAGGCGGCGATGGCCGAGGTGCGGCGCTCCCTGCGCCTGCCGCTCGCGACCAATATGTGCACAACCTCCTTCGACGACCTGCCGGACAGCGTCCGGCTGGGCTCGGAGGACATCATCCTCACGGATCACCACTACTGGGGTGGCCTCCGCGCCTCGATGGAGCTGGCGGCCCACTGCCGCACCTTCGGCCGCGGCGTCTCAATGCACTCCAACAACCATGCGGGCATCTCCCTCGCGGCGATGACGCACCTCGGGGCCGCGATGCCCAACCTGTCCTACGCGCTCGACACGCATTATCCCTGGCAGTGGGAGGACATCATTGAGGGTGGCCGCCTGCCCTTCGAGGACGGCTGCGTCAGCCTTCCGCGTGAGGCCGGCCTCGGGGTCCGCCTAGACCGGGCCGCCCTCGCGCGTGCGCACGCCGCGTATGTGCGCTGCGGGCTGCGCGAGCGCAACGACGAGGTCGAGATGCGCAAGAAGGTTCCCGGGTGGACCTTCCAGGCCACCCGCTGGTGACGATGAGCGCCCTGCCGCAACGATTCGCCGGGCGCACCGCCCTCGTGACCGGGGGAGGTTCCGGCATCGGTCGGGCCATCGCTCTCCGCCTCGCCGCCGAGGGCGCCGAAACCTGGATCCTCGAGGCGAGGCCCGAGGCTGCCGCCGCCGTCGCGCAGGAGATTCGCGCGGCCGGGGGACGCGCGGAGACCGTCACCGCTGACGTCACCGACACCGCCGCGATGGCGCGCGCCCTCGCCGCCCCGCCGTGCTTGGACGTGCTCGTCAACAACGCGGGCATTAGCCACGTGGGCGATGTACTGGGGACGAAGCCCGAGGAACTCGATCGCCTCTACGCCGTGAACGTGAAGGGGGTTTATCACGGGCTCCACTTCGGTGTGCCGCGACTCCTGGAGGCCGGAGGCGGCGTGATCTGCAACCTCGCGTCGGTGGTCTCGAAGATCGCTCTGCCTCAGCGTTTCGCCTACGGGATGACCAAGGGCGCAGTGCTGGCGATGACCCTCTCGGTGGCGCGCGACTACGTGGACTGCGGGATCCGCGCCAACTGCGTCTGCCCGGCGCGCGTGCGCACGCCTTTCGTCGACGGCTTTGTGGCGAAGCACTATCCCGGCGAGGAGGCAGCCGCACTGGTTCGGCTGGCAGCCGCGCAGCCGCTGGGGCGGATGGGTCAGCCCGAGGAAATCGCGGCGCTGGTGGCGTTCCTGTGCTCGTCCGAGGCGGCATTCATCACCGGGTCCGCCTACGACATCGACGGGGGTGTGACGCTGCTACGGTGACAGGAGGGCGGGGGCCTGCGGGTGACGCGGGTCGAGCTCAAGGACCCGGCGGGCGGCGGCGGCGGCCGCGGCGCGATCGCCCTGTTGACGGAGGATGGTCGCGCGGGCGTATGGGTAATCTGGGACGCGGGGCGCGAGCTGCTCCGCCGTGGAGAGGGCCGCGATCGCCTCAGCGCGGCGGGCCGTCTGGTGCAGAAGCAGGCCGAGGTTGTACCACGCGCGGTCGAAGCGGGGGTTGCGGCGGACGGCCTCACGGAGCGCGAGTTCGGCGTCCGGCAACTGCCGGGCCCCGGCATAGGCGAGGGCGGCATTGAAGGCGGCGTCCGCGTCGGCGGGGTTGAGCTGCGCGGCCCGCCAGAGGGAGGCCGCGGCCTCGCCCGGACGACCGAGCTCATTGAGCACGAGGCCGAGGGTGTCGTGCAGTCCGGGGGAGTTCGGGTCCCAAGCAACCGCCTGCCGCAGGGAGGCCTCGGCCTCAGTAGTGCGACCACGGTTGAAGAAATCCTGCCCAAGCCGCATCCGGCCGGCCGGCTGGTCGGCGCTGGCCGCGAGGTAAGTATCCAGCTCCTGGCGGATGCGGGAGCCGGCTGACAGTTCCGGGGAGAGCGGCCACGCGGCGTCGAGGCGGACGAGGCGGACCGGATCGTTCAGCATCGGGCGGAGCGCGTCGTTCTGGCCCGGGACGCCAGAAAGGATCTGGACGGCGGCGGACCGGACCATCGGGTCAGCGTGGGTGAGGTGTTCGCGGGCCACGGCGGGCACGCGCTCGTCGCGGGTCGCCTGCGGGCGGGTGAGCAGCAGCAGCGTAGCGCGCCAAGCGGGCACGTCTTCTTTCGCGATGAATTCGAGGAGGCGGTCGAGCGAACCGGGTCGGCCGGCTTGGGCGGCGGCGACCACGCGGGTCCGCTGCCGTTGGCGATTTTCGAGCTTTGGGCCGTACCACTTATCCGCGTGCTCAATGGCCCAGTCGACCGAGCGGTCAGTGTGGCACCGGTTGCAGGCATTCGGGATCCCAAACTCCTTGGTGAGCAGTGGGTCGGGCTTGGTGAAGCCGTGGTCGTGCCGCGGGTCCCGCTGCATGTAGGTCGTGCGCGGCATATGGCACTCGACGCAGCGGCCGCCGGTGCTGCCGGGGAGGTGGTGGGAATGGGCGACGGGATCGATCACGGGCGCGTTGCCGCGCGGGGAGGGGCCGTGGCACTGGAGACAGAGGGCGTTGTCCTGCACCGGCAGGATCGTCTTGCCGCTGTGGGCGTCGTGGCAGTCGAGGCAGGTCACGCCCGCCTTCCCGCCCATCCGGCTGGTGAGCAGCGAGGTGTAGTTGAAGTCCTCGTCGCGGACCTGGCCGTCTGGATAGAAAACGTTGGCGTCGGTCGGCAGCGTGAGCCGGTAGTGGTCGTGGTAGGACCCGCCGGGCTCGAGCCGGCCAGTGAGAAGTTCGTTTCGAGCGTGGCAGGGGGCGCAGGTCTCCTGGGCGCGCTGGAGCTCGGCGGCAGAGGCGCCCGGCCCACGCCCGCCCGGGGGTGAGGGCCGCGGCTGGAAGTGCGACTCCGGCAGGTCCCCGTGGCACTGGTAGCAGCCAACCCCCTGCTCGCGGAACGTCGTGCGGTAGGTGTCCGTAGAGAGATCGTAATTCTTCTGGTAATCTGTGAGGTGGCAGTGGGCGCACATCGAGTTCCAGTTCATCCCGCGCCCCATCCAGTGCCCCCACTCGCCCGGCCGGCGACGTTCGTCCCCGAAGACGTTGAACCACTCCTTGCGGTGCGGATCCCACGCCAGCTCCGCCGCCTGGTAGGCGCCGCGCTCGCCCGGCACGACGTACTGCAGCAGCGGCGTATGGCCGATGACAAAGTCCGCTGCGTAGGCATGCCCGGGATTCCCGTCGAGCCGGCGCTCGGTAAAAGTTGGCTTCCCGTCCTGCCAGCGGATTTCGTAGTCGATCCCGTGGAGGGAGAGGCGCTGTGGCGTGCCCACCGCGGCCGCATCGGCCTGCG
>Ga0194117_10002942_pt1 | contig 17607 bp, 13 predicted proteins | sample TA2MahsurfametaG_FD_160579 | JGI IMG/M metagenome (GOLD analysis project Ga0194117, IMG submission 160579) | Freshwater microbial communities from Lake Tanganyika, Tanzania - TA2015009 Mahale N1 surface | ecosystem: Environmental > Aquatic > Freshwater > Lake | place: Tanzania: Lake Tanganyika...
AAATTGCACGTGCTAAATTGAGTAGTTACGTAAGCCAAGTTTTGATACCAACAGAAAAAGTTTTTAAAATACAAAATGGTAAGAAAGTTAACAAGGAAAAAGTTTACTTACCGGGATATGTAATTATTGAGGCAGCGCTTGTTGGTGAAGTTTCACATGTGATAAAAAGTATACCAAACGTGATTGGTTTTTTGGGAACGGAGAAGGGAGGTAAACCAGTACCAATGCGCTTGGTTGAAGTGAATAGAATTTTAGGAAAAGTTGACGAACTTTCTGAAATGGAAGAAGAAATAAAAATACCATTTGTTGTAGGGGAATCGGTTAAAGTAATTGATGGCCCTTTTAACAATTTTAGCGGTGTCATTGACGACATTAATGAAGAAAAGAAAAAGCTAAAAGTAATGGTAAAAATCTTCGGACGAAAGAATCTTTTGGAACTTAGCTATATGCAAGTGGAAAAAGAGGTTTAAATTGTATTAACCGTAGGAGTGGATCTGACGACAAAAGCTTCCCGTCTAAATGTCCATGCTTGACTACATAAATTGAATATATATGGCTAAAGAAGTAGCAGCACTAATTAAATTACAAATCAAAGGAGGAGCTGCCAACCCATCCCCGCCAATCGGCCCAGCTTTGGGAGCGAAAGGAGTTAATATCATGGAGTTCTGTAAGCAGTTTAATGCCAGAACACAAGACAAAATGGGAAAAGTTGTTCCAGTTGTTATTACCGTGTATGGCGACAAATCTTTTGATTTCGTTTTGAAAACGCCACCCGCAGCAGTTCAAATTATTGAGCATACCAAAATTAAAAAAGGATCGTCTGAGCCAAATCGTGCCAAGGTTGGAACCATCAGTTGGGACCAGGTCAGGGTGATTGCTGAAGATAAGCTTCCAGATCTTAATTGTTTTACGGTAGACTCAGCAATGAAAATGGTTGCAGGTACAGCGAGAAGCATGGGTGTTAATGTAAAAGGTGGTGAAGCGCCAAAATCCAAAAAGTAAGTAGTATGAAAAGAGTTTCAAAAAGAAGAAAAGAGATTTTGGCGAAACATGATTTGTCCAAATCCTACACTCTGTCAGATGCATGTGATTTGGTGAAGGGAATTTCAACTACCAAATTTGATGCCTCTGTGGATATCGCTGTGCGTCTTGGAGTGGATCCGAGAAAAGCGAATCAAATGGTGCGCGGGACAGTAGCTTTGCCTCACGGAACTGGAAAGGATATAAAAGTTTTAGTACTTTGTACCCCTGACAAAGAAGAAGAGGCGAAACAAGCTGGAGCAGATTATGTTGGTCTAGATAACTTTATTGAAAAAATTAAAGGAGGCTGGACGGACATAGATGTGATAATCACTATGCCATCTGTTATGGGTAAAGTTGGAGCTCTAGGAAGAGTTTTAGGTCCCAGAGGACTTATGCCGAACCCAAAAACAGGAACTGTGACCATGGAAATTGGCAAAGCAGTAGAGGAGGTGAAAGCCGGAAAAATAGACTTTAAAGTTGACAAATACGGCATCATTCATTCCTCGGTCGGAAAAGTAAGTTTTGATGGAGTAAAAATTCTGGACAATGCGAATGAATTAATTCAAACGCTAATAAAACTCAAACCGTCTGCTGCCAAAGGAACATACATTAAGAGCATTTATTTAAGCTCAACAATGAGTCCAGGTATTCAAATTGACACCAAGTCTGTTAATGCTTAAAACTTAGTGAAATGAGAAGAGAAGAAAAAGCAAAATACATAGACAATTTGGCTGCTGAACTACAAGCGTCGACAATTGTTTATTTAACAGACACTGCAAATTTAACGGTTGAAACAGTGAACACACTGCGCAGAAGATGTTTTCAAGCAAATATCAAAATGCGTGTTGTAAAAAATGCACTGCTTCAAAAAGCAATGGATAAGGTAGAAGGAAAGAACTACAGTGGGCTTTCGGGCGTGCTAAAAGGTTCAACCTCTATCATGTTTTCAGAAGTGGCAAATGCGCCCGCTAAATTAATACAGGACTTTCGTAAAAAAAGCGATAAGCCTTTATTGAAGGGTGCATACATTGATGAAGCAATTTTTGTTGGTGATAATCAACTAATGGTTCTTGAAGCACTGAAAAGCAAGGAAGAACTGATAGGAGAAATCATTGGCCTATTGCAAAGTCCTGCGAAAAATGTATTGTCTGGTCTTAAAGGTGCGGGAAGTAAAATCGCCGGTATCTTAAAAACCCTCGAGGAAAGAGGAAAGTAAATTAATATTTTTAAACCTATTTAAATTTTAAATAAAATGGCTGAATTAAAGCAAATTGCAGAAACGTTGGTTAACCTTACTGTTAAAGAAGTTAATGAGTTAGCAACAATTTTAAAAGATGAGTACGGAATTGAACCTGCTGCTGCTGCTCCAGTAATGGTTGCAGGAGGCGGTGGTGCTTCAAGTGGTGGTGAAGAAGCTGCTGCCGAGAAATCTGAGTTCGATGTTGTTCTTAAATTTGGTGGACCCAACAAACTAGCTGTAGTAAAGTTAGTGAAAGAACTTACTGGAAACGGATTGAAAGAATCTAAAGACCTTGTAGATGCTGCTCCTTCCACGTTGAAAGAAGGTGTATCCAAGGATGAAGCTGAAGGACTGAAAAAGTCCTTGGAAGAGGCTGGAGCTGAAGTTGAGATTAAATAATAATCTTCATTGATACAGGAAAGGCACCTATTCAATACGGGTGCCTTGTCTTGTTTTTTAGCATTTGAAAATACCGTATTGAAGTAACTAAAAAAATAAAAACCTTGGTAACATCGAATAATTCAACCAGAATTAATTTTGCTTCAAGCAAAAACCCTTGTGATTATCCAGATTTTCTGGAAATCCAGTTAAAATCCTTCCAAGAGTTTTTTCAACTCGAAACGACTCCAGAAAATAGAAACAGTGAAGGATTATTTAAAGTATTCGCCGAGAATTTTCCAATTACAGATACACGAAATCAATTTGTTCTAGAGTTTTTGGATTATTTTATTGACCCTCCACGCTACACCATTGATGAATGTATTGAAAGAGGATTAACATATTCTGTTCCTTTAAAAGCAAAGCTAAAATTGTATTGTACCGATCCAGAGCACGAAGATTTTGAAACAATCGTTCAGGATGTCTACTTAGGTACCATCCCATATATGACTCCGAAAGGTTCTTTCGTAGTGAACGGTGCGGAGCGTGTAATTGTCTCCCAATTACATCGTTCACCGGGTGTGTTTTTTGGCCAAAGCAGACATGCGAACGGCACAAAACTTTATTCAGCGCGCATTATCCCATTCAAGGGTTCTTGGATCGAGTTCGCAACGGATATCAATAATGTGATGTATGCATACATAGATCGAAAAAAGAAATTACCTGTTACAACTCTCTTCAGAGCGATCGGATACGAAACTGATCGCGACATTCTCGAGATATTTGGGTTGGCTGACGAGGTGAAAATAAATAAAGCAAATATGAAAAAACTTGTCGGTAGAAGATTAGCGGCAAGGGTTTTAAAAACGTGGATTGAAGATTTTGTGGACGAAGATACCGGAGAGGTTGTTTCCATAGAACGAAACGAGATTATTTTGGAAAGAGAATTGCTCATTGGAGATGACCACCTTGATTCTATTTTGGATTCGGGGGCTAAGTCTGTCATACTTCACAAAGATGATGGGAATTCGACCGACTACACAATCATATACAACACGCTGCAGAAAGATATTTCAAACTCAGAAAAAGAGGCTGTTGAACATATTTATCGTCAGCTTAGAAATGCAGATCCGCCAGATTATGAGACGGCAAAGGGCGTGTTTGAAAAGCTTTTCTTCTCCGATACGCGCTATGACCTTGGCGAGGTGGGACGTTACAGGCTGAATAAGAAATTGGGTCTTAGCGGTAATGAGGAGTCACGTGTTTTAACGAAAGAGGATATAATTAATATTATAAAATACCTTATCGAATTAATCAATTCAAAAGCGGATATCGATGATATCGATCACCTTTCAAATAGACGTGTTCGAACAGTTGGTGAACAATTGTATGCCCAATTTGGTGTTGGACTTGCGCGAATGGCCAGAACAATCCGAGAAAGAATGAATGTCCGCGACAATGAGGTATTCACACCTATTGATTTGATTAACGCTAAAACATTGTCCTCTGTTATCAACTCATTCTTTGGGACGAACCAATTATCCCAATTCATGGATCAGACGAATCCATTATCCGAAGTTACACACAAGAGACGTTTATCGGCGCTAGGACCGGGTGGTCTATCGCGAGAAAGAGCTGGATTTGAAGTGCGTGATGTTCACTACACGCATTATGGACGTCTTTGTACGATAGAAACCCCTGAAGGGCCTAATATTGGACTGATTTCCTCATTGTGTGTTTATGCAAAGGTTAATAAACTCGGGTTTATTGAAACGCCTTACAGAAAAGTTGATAACGGAAAAGTTGTTTTTTCGGACCAACCTATCTACCTAGCAGCGGAAGAGGAAGATGCAAAAATGATTGCTCAGGCCAATGCCAGAGTTGACGAAAAAGGGAATTTTTTATCAGATTTAGTGAAAGCGCGGTATGAAGGAGATTTTCCAGTGGTGGGTCCAAAAGAAATTCATTTAATGGATGTGGGAGCAAATCAAATTGCCTCGATTGCCGCTTCTTCAATTCCTTTCTTGGAGCATGATGATGCCAATCGGGCTCTAATGGGTTCTAATATGCAACGTCAAGCAGTCCCGCTACTTAAGCCCAATTCACCAATTGTCGGAACTGGCATCGAACAACTCTTAGCTCGTGATTCACGAGTGCTGATAAATTCAGAAGGTTCAGGCGTGGTTGAGTACGTAGATGCTAACCAAATTATTATTCGTTATGATTGGAATGAAGATGATAAACTCGTGAGCTTTGATTTCGAGGTTAAGACCTATCCCTTGACGAAATTTACTAAAACCAATCAAAGCACATGCATTAACCTCAAACCTATAGTTCAAAAAGGGGACAGAGTAACACTCGGACAAGTATTGTGTGAGGGCTATGCAACTCAGAACGGTGAATTGGCTCTGGGTCAAAACCTAAAAGTGGCGTTTATGCCGTGGAAGGGATATAATTTTGAGGATGCAATCGTTATTTCTGAAAAAGTGGTAAGAGATGATATTTTTACCTCAATTCACATAGACGAATACTCCCTTGAGGTACGCGATACCAAAAGAGGAATGGAAGAATTAACATCAGATATTCCGAATGTCAGTGAGGAAGCCACAAAGGATCTTGACGAAAACGGCTTAATCAGAATTGGAGCGGAAATAAAAGAAGGAGATATTCTTATCGGCAAAATAACACCAAAAGGTGAAACAGATCCTTCCCCCGAAGAAAAACTGCTACGAGCTATTTTTGGTGACAAAGCTGGAGATGTAAAAGACGCTTCACTAAAAGCTGGCCCTTCATTGCGAGGTGTTGTTATCGATAAGAAGTTGTTTTCACGAGCGATTAAAGACAGAAAATCAAAAACACAAGATAAACCTATCTTGGAAACTTTAGATGTCGAATATAACAGAGACTTTGCTGTTCTAAAAGAAAAGTTGGTGGATAAATTAATGATTATACTGGGAGACCATAAGTCCTCCGGAGTCTTTAATAATTTTAAAGAAGAGCTCATAAAAAAGGGTACAAAATTCAATAGTAAATCCCTTTTAGCACTTGACTACACAATTGTTAACCCGCTGAATTGGACAGCAGAAGAAAAAGTAAATCAATTGATTAGTCGTGTTATCCATAATTTTAGTATAAAAGCAAATGACTTACTGGGAAATTATAAGCGCCGTAAATTTCATATATCTGTCGGAGACGAACTTCCTGCTGGAATTGTGAAGCTTGCCAAGGTTTATTTAGCTAAAAAACGTAAACTTAAAGTTGGTGATAAAATGGCAGGTCGCCACGGCAATAAAGGTATTGTTGCGAATATTGTGCGACAAGAAGATATGCCTTTCTTGGAAGACGGAACACCAGTTGATATAGTTTTAAACCCCTTGGGTGTGCCATCGCGCATGAATCTCGGTCAGATTTATGAAACTGTTCTTGGATGGGCTGGAGAAAAGTTGGGAGTTAAGTTTGCAACCCCCATTTTTGATGGTGCCTCTCCAGATGAGATAAACGATTGGACGGACAAAGCAGGAGTTCCAAGATCAGGTAAGACTTACTTATACGATGGTGGCACAGGAGAACGTTTCCATCAAACGGCTACTGTTGGTGTTATTTATATGCTTAAATTATCCCACATGGTAGATGACAAAATGCACGCGCGTTCGATTGGCCCCTATTCTCTTATCACCCAGCAACCTCTCGGTGGTAAAGCACAATTCGGTGGCCAAAGATTCGGAGAGATGGAGGTTTGGGCATTGGAAGCATTCGGAGCCTCAAACATTTTGCAGGAAATACTGACGGTTAAGTCGGACGATGTAATGGGAAGAGCGAAAGCATACGAGTCTATAGTAAAAGGAGATAATATTCCCGAACCTGGAATACCCGAGTCCTTCAATGTTCTTTTACACGAATTAAGAGGCCTGTGTCTCAATGTATCCATGGATTAATAATTAGTAGAAAATAAAACATTCATTTTAAAATGGCTTTCAAAAAAGAAACACCTAAAAAACAAAGCAGCTTCAATAAAATAACTATTTCCTTGGCCTCCCCTGAGGTCATTCTTGAGCAATCAAGTGGAGAGGTTTTGAAGCCAGAAACCATAAATTACCGAACATACAAACCGGAAAGAGACGGTTTGTTTTGTGAGCGTATCTTTGGACCAGTAAAGGATTACGAATGTCATTGCGGTAAGTACAAACGCATTCGGTACAAAGGTATAGTATGTGATCGTTGTGGAGTAGAGGTAACAGAGAAAAAAGTTCGTAGGGAACGAATGGGTCACATTTCATTGGTTGTGCCGGTTGCGCACATTTGGTATTTTAGATCTTTACCAAACAAAATAGGCTACTTACTGGGATTGCCAACTAAGAAGTTAGACCAGATTATTTACTACGAGCGATACGTTGTAATTAACCCGGGTTCGTCCGGACAAATCGAAGGAATTAACCTTAAGAAAATGGATTTCCTAACAGAGGAAGAATATCTCGATATTATTGATAATCCTTTGCTCAAGGATAACCACTATTTAGAGGATAGTGATCCAAATAAATTCTTAGCTAAAATGGGTGCTGAGGCGCTTCATGACTTATTGAAGGATTTAAATTTGGATAATCTGTCTTACGAATTAAGAGGTCAAGCAGAAAATGAAACTTCGGTACAACGTAAAAACGAAGCTTTGAAGCGATTGCAGGTGGTTGAAGCCATGCGAGAATCTCAAACCAGAATTGAGAACCGTCCGGAGTGGATGATTATCAAAGTTGTCCCTGTTATACCACCTGAGTTACGCCCTCTAGTTCCATTAGACGGAGGTAGATTTGCTACTTCTGATTTAAATGACCTTTACAGAAGAGTAATAATTCGTAATAATCGTCTAAAAAGACTCATTGAAATTAAGGCGCCGGAGGTTATTCTTCGCAATGAGAAAAGGATGTTACAAGAAGCCGTTGACTCACTGTTTGATAACTCGAGAAAATCGAGCGCTGTTAAAACTGAATCAAATAGAGCATTAAAATCTTTGTCTGACTCTTTGAAAGGGAAACAAGGTCGTTTTCGTCAAAATCTTCTAGGAAAAAGGGTTGATTATTCTGCGCGTTCCGTTATTGTTGTAGGCCCTGATTTAAAATTACATGAGTGCGGGCTTCCTAAAGACATGGCTGCAGAGTTGTACAAACCATTCATCATTCGAAAGATGATAGAGCGAGGTATTGTGAAAACTGTAAAATCTGCAAAAAAAATAGTTGACAGAAAAGAACCTGTGGTTTGGGATATTTTAGAAAATGTATTGAAAGGTCATCCTGTTTTATTAAATAGAGCACCAACTTTACACAGACTGGGTATTCAGGCTTTTCAACCAAAGCTTATTGAAGGAAAAGCAATTCGTCTTCACCCATTAGTAACAACGGCATTCAACGCCGACTTTGACGGTGACCAAATGGCGGTTCACTTACCTCTTGGTAATGCAGCAATTTTGGAAGCTCAGATGTTGATGTTGGCGTCACATAATATTTTGAACCCTGCAAACGGAGCTCCAATTGCCGTTCCTTCCCAAGATATGGTTCTGGGGTTGTATTACATTACAAAAGGAAAAAAATCGACAGATACGGAGGTTGTGAAGGGAGAAGGAAGTACTTTTTATTCACCCTCTGAGGTTATCATTGCATACAACGAAGGGAAATTAGATCTTCATGCACACATCAGAGTAAAAACTTATGATTTTAACCTCAACGGTGAGCTCGAGCTTAAATTAGTTGAAACAACATGCGGTCGTATTTTATTCAATGAAAAAGTACCGCAACAAGTTGGCTTCATAAACGATGTTATGACTAAAAAAGCATTGCGTGACATTATTGGGGAGGTGCTTAAAGTATGCGGGACCTCAAAAACTGCAAAGTTCCTTGATGATATAAAGACTCTTGGCTATGAAATGGCGTTCAGAGGGGGTCTCTCTTTTAATTTGGACGACATTATTATTCCAAAAGAAAAAGAAGTACTGGTTTCCAAGGCCGAAAACGATGTCAAGGAAGTTATGATTAACTACAATATGGGCTTGATAACAAACAACGAGCGCTACAATCAAATTATTGATATTTGGACGCATACAAATTCTCGTTTGACCCAAACATTGATGGATCAATTAAAAAGTGATAAGCAAGGATTTAATTCCATTTACATGATGTTTGATTCGGGAGCCCGGGGTTCGAAAGAACAAATTCGGCAACTTTCCGGGATGAGAGGCCTAATGGCTAAACCCCAGAAATCGGGAGCTACTGTGCAAGAAATTATAGAAAATCCAATTTTATCAAACTTTAAAGAGGGTCTATCAATTCTTGAGTACTTCATATCAACACACGGTGCACGTAAAGGTCTTGCCGATACAGCGCTAAAAACGGCAGATGCAGGTTATTTAACTCGTAGATTGGTTGACGTAGCACAAGATGTAGTAATTAATTCCAACGACTGCGGTACCTTGCGAGGTATCGTCGCTACTGCACTTAAGAAAAGTGATGAAATTGTAGAACCACTATACGACAGAATACTCGGTAGAACATCGGTCCATGATGTATATTATCCAGAATCCGATAATCTCATTGTTGCCTCGGGTGAATTAATATCTGAAGACGTGGCGCAAGAAATAGAGAGTGCAGGTATTGAAGAGGTAGAAATACGGTCTGTCCTCACTTGTGAAATGAGAAGAGGGGTGTGTGCGAAATGTTATGGACGAAATTTATCAAACCATAGACTGGCACAAACGGGCGACTCGGTAGGAGTTATTGCTGCTCAATCAATTGGTGAGCCTGGAACCCAGCTCACATTACGTACTTTCCACGTTGGAGGAACAGCATCAAATATTGCCGATATTTCCGATTTGAAAGCAAAAGTAAATGGTAAGTTAGAAATTGATGAATTGCGCACTATTGATCGTAAAAATACAGACGGAACAGTTAAAACAATAGTTGTTGGTCGCTCCGCAGAATTAAAAATAACAGATGACAAAACAGGTGTCATTGTTATGAGTGCGAATGTACCTTACGGATCAGAGTTATTAATTTCTCCAAACTCAAAAATAAAAAAGGGTGACGTAATTTGTAAATGGGACCCTTACAATGCCCTTATAGTTTCAGAAGTTTCGGGAAAGGTAGTGTTTGAGAGTTTACAAGAAAATGTAACATACCGTGAGGAAATTGACGAACAGACTGGATTTACAGAAAAGGTAACGATAGAATCAAGAGATAAGAAAAAATCCCCTGCAATCCATATTGTTGACGTGAAAACCAAAGAAATTTTGCGAGAATACTCTTTACCAGTAAATGCACATATTTCTGTTAACGAAAATGATAAAATCGAGGCGGGTGATACGTTGGTTAAAATACCAAGAATGGCAGGAAAGACCGGAGACATTACTGGTGGTTTACCACGTGTTACAGAGCTTTTCGAGGCGCGTAATCCTTCAAATCCTGCAGTAGTTTCAGAGATTGACGGAACCGCTACCTTTGGGTCTATCAAACGAGGGAATAGAGAAATCAAAATTACCTCAAAGTTAGGGGAAGTAAAAACTTATTTGGTTCCGCTCTCGAAGCACATATTGGTACAACAAAGCGACTTCGTCCGCGCCGGTCAACCTTTGTCGGATGGAGCCATAACTCCCAATGATATTTTAAATATTGAGGGACCGACGAAAGTTCAGGAATATATTGTTAATGAAATTCAGGAGGTATACCGATTACAAGGTGTTAAGATAAATGACAAGCACTTCGAGGTTATTGTAAGGCAAATGATGCTGAAGGCCGAGATAATTGAAGCAGGAGATACGATGTTTCTTGAGGGGCAATCTGTTCATAAAGCGGATATTATGGAGGCAAACGATGCTCTGTTTGGCATGATGTTTATCAAAGATTCCGGAGACTCAGATGAACTGAAGAAAGGACAATTGGTATCCGTCAGAAGATTGCGTGATGAAAATTCAAAATTGAAGAGAGAAGATAAGAATCTCGTGGAAGCAAGGGAAGCAATTCCAGCTACTTCTACTCCGCTTCTTCAAGGAATAACGCGTGCGTCTCTTCAGACCCAATCGTTTATTTCTGCAGCTTCTTTCCAAGAAACAACGAAAGTCCTAAATGAAGCGGCAATCTCAGGAAAAGAGGATCATCTTTTAGGATTGAAAGAGAATGTCATTGTGGGGCATCTAATCCCTGCCGGAACTGGGGTTCGTAATTTTCAAAAGATGATTGTAGCGTCACAAGAGAAATATGATGAACTTGTAGAAAATGCTTAAGGTTTTTGAGAAAAAGATTAAAAAGGATGGCTTAAACCATCCTTTTTTGTTTTTGCATTTTTTCTTTGCGTAATTTTATGAAAAATTAATTATGATTTTAGCTCCTTTCAATTTGCAAAAATGGATTGATGAAAACAGGGATTTATTGAAACCACCTGTAGGGAATAAAAATCTCTACAAAGAAGCTGGTGATTTTATAGTGATGGTAGTTGGGGGTCCAAATGCAAGAAAAGACTACCACTATAATGAAAGTGAGGAACTTTTTTATCAGCTAGAGGGAGATATAACTGTGCGTATACAATACGAAGGTAAAGCACAAGAAATTCAAGTGAAACAAGGTGAAATGTTTCTTTTGCCAGGGAATACACCCCATTCACCGATACGAGGAGCGAATACAGTTGGTCTAGTTATTGAAAAAGTACGAAAAGGAACAAATCTAGTGGATGGATTGATGTGGTTTTGTGAAAAATGTAATCATCCACTACAGTCATATCGATTCCCTCTCGAAAATATTGAAAAAGATTTCATACCCAGATTCAAGGAATTCTATGGGTCTAAAGAAATGAGGACTTGCAAATCTTGTGGGCACGTTATGGAAGCTGACGAACGCTTTACTTAGTTCCATACTTTTTAGGAATTGCTTATTTTAAGTGCTTACTTTTTTATAACCATCAAAAACGTATACCTTATTTCATAGTCTTGGGATGTTAATCTGATTTACTGAATAAAGTGAAGGGGATTTTTTTAAAATGGAGAAGCTGAATTTAGCTATTAATCTTTTGTTGCCTAAGTTGCGTTTTTGTCCCTCAAAACATAAGCGGGTAAAAATATGGACGAGGTCGGGATTTCATTATTAAGTGATTCATAAATAAATTTTTTCGGCCTTGTTTTTTTCCCGATAAAAAATTAATAAGTTAATTTTGTATTAATCATGCCAGCGTCGGTTTTTAAGTTTTCTGCAGTTATTCCAATAGCATGGCCAAATACCACAGCAAGATCACCTGAAAAGTTATCTCAATTTCTGAGAAAAATAGGTGTCTTGAAGAATGTCAACTTTCTTGTTGGCCATGCAGCAATTTTAGTGGCAAAACATAATGCGTTTATTTATGCAGATTTTGGAAGATATATAACTCCAAATGGATTTGGTCGGACAAGAACTGCGGAAACCGATCCAAAACTAACTCTTAAAACCATACCTGAGTGGTCTGCTTCTGGTGACCTTTTAAATTTTGAGGAGGTTTGCTCAGAACTCGAAAGTATTAATAAAGCGACTCATGGAGATGGTGCGCTGTACGCTTCAATAATGTATCAACTCGATATTGAAAAAGTTCTACAAACAATTTCTGAATACCAGCTCCAAGGTTATGTTCCGTACAGTGGATTGAAAAAGAATGAGTCGAACTGCGCACGTTTTGTAGCAACAGCAATACAAGCTGGACTCGATAGAAGTTCAATAATTTATAAACGATTTCTTCGTCCATCTACGATAGCACCAACTCCTTTTTTCAATGTAATTGCGGCTAACTTAGAGGGTAAATATTTTATATGGAATAAAGGTGACGGAGACTGGTTTAACTGTAAAATTAGTGCTGCGCGAACAGATATTTTGAAAAAAATCTCGTATTCTTTTAGTTCTAAAAGAGCGAAATTATTGCCAACAGATGCGAGGATTGGGCAGTTGCATGCACCCGATAGGCACAGTAGTATTCCTGTGTCTGCAAATTATTTGGGTGGAATTGGTGAAGGAGCATGGCACGTTTTGGAAAAATATGACGATTCTCATCTTAAGAAGTCAAGGTATTTTGTTGATGGCTATTTCGAGTATGAAAATATTTATGAGGTAGACGAGGATTGGGTAAAGGAATTCGAAAATAATTTAGTGCAGATTACTTATGATACTCACTTTTCTTGGATAACTTTGCTACACATTGAGTGGAATAAAAAAAAGAGATTTTATGCCCGAAACAGTTCATATAAACAATAGGGATAAAATATTGGAAATTCTTGTTTCTGGTTGTGACGAACGCATTTTCTTAAGTCCAGAAACCAAAGCAAATAAATACCACCTCAATCCATTGAATTATAAGGGTTTATTCAATAGAGGATCTTGTACATGCGGCACCTTGACACCGTTTGGGCTGGAGGTTGCAAATAATTTTTTGGAGCAATTCAACCCCGCTAATTATCAGGCCGTGATAGATCAACAAACCATTCAACTCAAGGAATTATTTGACAATAGTCAATATGGTTTTGAAATCTTTTATGCTCCGAGTGGAAGTGATTTGATGTATTTACCCCTTATTATTCAGTCCTTGGTCCATGATAGAAAAGAAATTATAAATATTGTTTCCTGCCCGGAAGAGCTTGGGTCGGGATCAAATGTCGCGGCAGAGGGGCTGTATTTTTCGGAATGGAACCAATTCGGAAAAAATATTCCAAAAGGGAAAGAAGTATCGCGAAATATAAAATCAAAGGTTTTTTATCTTCCAGCAAGGGAAGAAACCGGGCATATCGCCAATAGAGGCCAAGCGATACGAAAAATCATTGCAGATCATCCGGGACAACCCATAATTGGAAATTTAGTGTTTGGGAGTAAATCCGGCATTAAAGATGATCTTGAGATTATTGATGAGTTCCGTAAGGGCATTATGTGGGTTGTTGATATTTGTCAATTTAGAACGGATCCCCAATTAATTCATTCAATGCTTGACAAAGGAGTTATGCTGATGGTAACGGGATCTAAATTCTATCAAGCCCCACCATTTTGTGGGGCCTTGTTGGTGCCGACTTCATGGGCTCAAAAGTTAATCAACAAGGAGGCATCAATTATTAGAGGGTTTGAAAATTTATTTTCTAAATACGATTTTCCATGCCTATTTGAAAACATTAGGAAGCAATTATCAAATGAAATCAATATCGGGCTCAGAATGCGATGGGAAATTGCCATTCAAGAAATGAAGGCCTATTTATCATTTCCGTCTGACCGATCAAATGCACTGATTAGAAGATGGAATCAAATAGTTACGGGAAGACTCGCTCAAAGTGATTACTTTAAATTGATGCCAAATATGGAGTTAACCAATGACAGTATTGTTTCGTTTATGGTTTTGGTTGATGGAAAAGAATTAAGGTATTTCGAGTTGAAAAAACTATTCGACTATCTTGTATTAAATGAACACTATGGATTAGATGGGTTTAATCGCATTTTTGTCGGACAACCCGTTCAATACGGCGAAAAATCATTCATTCGCTTGGCAATTGGATCCTATTCAGTTAGACTCGCTCTTGAACATAATCAATTTTCACCTCAAAACGATTTGCAGCTGATTCATATTATCGAAAGGTCAGTAGATATTTTATTCAAATGAAACAACTAAAGGAAGAAGCAATTTGGGTTTTGAAGCATATTTCTGAAATTCGGAAATTGCAAGATACAGCGGTTATTTTTCAGTCCTGGAATCAATTAGATAGATATTTGTCGCATCTTAATGATGTATTTTCTTCATATAATGTACTTCATGCAATAGCAATTAAAACAAACCCTCACCCCTCCATATTGCGGTATTTAGTATCGAAGGGATTTGGTTTAGAGGCGGCATCCATGGAAGAGGTGGAAATGGCAATAGCAGCAGGGATAGACCCCAAAAATATAGTTTATGACTCGCCTGTTAAAACGCTATCTGAGATTGTAGCTTGCCATAATTTATATCCAGGAATTAGACTCAATGTAAATTCTATAAATGAATTAGAACGTATTCCCGAAAAACCAAATTTCACAGTGGGACTGCGAATTAATCCTATTAAAGATACCGGTTCACCTGAACTCTATCATGTTTCTCAAAACGAATCAAAGTTTGGAGAACCTATTTTAAATCGAGACAGTATCGTTGGGGCATGTTTGAAATACCCAGTAACACAGTTGCACATTCACTCAGGAAGTGCACTAGAGAATATAAAAAATGCGGTTGATGCAATTGCTGAGGTTGTGGCTTTGGCAAATGACATAAATAAAAAACTCTCTGAAAATAATACGAATAGACGCATAGAATGTATTGATATCGGAGGAGGATTAAAACCAGAAAAACTAACGAATCAGCCCTCAAAAATGATGCAGTATGCAAAAATGTTAGAATCAGTGAACGATTTACGAAACTATCAGTTAATTACAGAATTCGGTCAATGGTGTCATTTTTATTGTGGATATGCGTCATCTGTCGTTGAATACGTCTTACAGCGTAATGACAAACAATTGGTCTATGTTCATCTTGGAGCCGATTTCCTTGTGAGAGACGCATATGTAAAACCAAGAGGGATTGAATTTATTCCGCTCAAAAAAGATTTTAATTCAATGGAGGAAAACTTACAATTAACAGACGTTGCAGGGCCCTTATGTTTCGCGGGCGATTATTTACAAAAAGATATTGAATTACCAAAAATGAGCGAAGGAGATCACCTATTAATGTTGGGCACAGGTTCTAACTCCTATGGTTTGTGGTCGAGACACTGTTCAAGAGCAATACCGAAAATCATTGGTGTCGACTTTCAAAAAAGAGAAATTAAAGTCCTCTCTGAACGCACAAAATTTCATGGATATGATTTTTAATAAACCACTCTTAATTCTTTTGTTGGCATCCATATATGCATGTAAAAGTGAATCTCCTGATGCTGTGAACTCTAAAAAAATAGAAGCTGAAAAACCAATGCTAAAAGTATACCCTACAAAAATATTGACTGCTGAGATTACTGGCATGACCTGCGAGCACGGCTGCGGTGGTACAATACGTACTAATTTAAAAGCCACAGGAGGCGTATCAAAGGTTGAATACGATTTTGTAGAAAATGCCGAAAAGCAGGTTTGCCGGATCTATTTCGACGAAGATAAAGTATCGAGTGTCGAGATAAAAAAGGTTGTAGGCACAATCAATAAGAAACAATTTAGCATTAAAACGTTGAGCGAATTAGATTTAGCCGAGAAGAAATGAAATTGTTTTTCAGAGAGTTTGGAAAGGGAAAACCATTATTGATTTTACACGGTTTATTCGGATTTAGTGATAATTGGGTGACACACGCGAAGCGATTGGCCGATTATTATAGGGTAATCTTAGTTGATTTGAGAAATCATGGGCACTCCCCATGGTCGGTTGAATTTTCCTACGAATTAATGGCTGCGGATGTGGAAGAATTAGTCAATCAACTTGAACTTTCAAATGTGATTATTTTGGGACATTCAATGGGAGGCAAAGTTGCCATGAGATACGCTCAACTATTTCCTGAAAGATTGCATAAATTGGTAGTGGTCGATATGGGCGTAAAAGAATATCCTCCGCACCATCAACAGATTTTATTGGCAATTAATTCTTTAGAATTATCTAAAATTAAAGCTCGAAGTGAGGCTGAAAAACATTTCCGAAATTATTTAGCAGATGAAGGAATAATTCAGTTTTTGTTAAAAAATCTCTATTGGAGGGAAAAAGGAATATTGGATTGGCGGATGAACTACAGGGTTCTAGAAATCGCTATGCCTGAGATTTTAAGTGAAATTCCGTTTTGTGAATCTTGGGTTTCAACGCTGTTCATTCGTGGAGAACTCTCCGATTATATTTTAGACGAAGACATAGGAAAATTGGAGAGCTATTTTTTAGACAGTTGCCTTGTCGGAATCCCTAAAGCCGGACATTGGGTACATTCCGATCAACAAGAGGTATTTATAAACGAGGTGCTATCTTTTTGTCTAAGGTAAAAAAAGCCTCTTTACGAGGCTTTAGTTAGTTTTGAAATAAAAATACGGACTGCTTTTTCCCTTTTTTATGCTCCAACGATTTGCTATAATTCAACAAAAATTGAATGCTTTTAAAACTTGGTTTTTCCGATTCTTTAATTTCTCTGTTAATGTTTTTTGGGTATTTATTAACCATAGGCAATGTTTAATGTAAGTCATAACGGCATATAATTCTAATTATTGCAACTCACATGAAAGTAATTTGACTAATTTATCTGAGATGCTTATGTTTTCGATACAATGCTTAACTTTGTAGCGAACCATGGAGCAAAAAAGAGCATGGAAAACTTTTTAAAACCGGGAGTAGTAACTGGTGACGATGTTCAGCGTTTGTTCGCTTATGCAAAAAAGTATCAATTTGCTTTGCCGGCAGTAAATGTTACCAGCACAAGTACAGTGAATGGAGTTTTAGAAACAGCAGCAAGACTTAAGGCCCCTGTAATCATTCAATTTTCGAATGGTGGGGCTCACTATTTTGCGGGAAAAGGATTGAAAAATGAAGGAGAAAAGGCGGCCATTTTAGGAGGTGTTTCTGGAGCAAAACATGTCCATACTATGGCTGAGGCATACGGTGCAACTGTCATCTTACACACAGATCATTGCGCTAAAAAATTATTTCCTTGGATTGATGGATTATTGGAAGCAGGAGAACAATTTTTCAAACAAAAAGGGAAACCACTTTATTCCTCGCATATGATTGATCTGTCAGAAGAACCGATTGAGGAAAATATCGAATTGTGTAAGGAATATTTGACCCGAATGAGTAAAATCGGAATGACTTTGGAAATTGAGTTAGGAATCACTGGAGGAGAAGAAGATGGTGTCGATAATACAGATGTTGACAATTCAAAACTATACACCCAACCAGAAGAAGTTGCTTTCGCATATGAAGAGTTGAGTAAGGTTTCTCCGAGATTCATGATTTTT
>Ga0194117_10002948_pt1 | contig 17584 bp, 34 predicted proteins | sample TA2MahsurfametaG_FD_160579 | JGI IMG/M metagenome (GOLD analysis project Ga0194117, IMG submission 160579) | Freshwater microbial communities from Lake Tanganyika, Tanzania - TA2015009 Mahale N1 surface | ecosystem: Environmental > Aquatic > Freshwater > Lake | place: Tanzania: Lake Tanganyika...
ATTCTTTTCAGATTAGATACTACCAAAACTCACAAGTATTTAGCGCTTCTATGCAAACTTTTTGGTGAGAGATTTGATTTCAAAAAACAGAATGCGGATTCTTCGGTATACGCTCATAGAATTAAAGAGATGAGAGAGCGTTTACAAAATTATGGAATTGATTGTGAAGGTCTCACTACAAATCAAATTTACTTCGTGTGGTATTTATCAGACTATTTTTCACACAACCTCTACTCTACTTTTAGTGAGTTTACTGAACTTATGGAGAGAGGATTGGTAGAAAAAAATGATGTGACTTCCTATAGTTCAGTTGATGAAATGAGAGGTGCAATTACTTTGGCATCTATAAGAGCATTTTCGAATGAAATGGAAAATCAAATTATCAAGGAATATGAAGATGAAACTTGGGTTATGGTTCGACCATTAACTTTTTTATCCTCGTTAAAATATGGTGCAGGCACAAAATGGTGTACAACTTCCAAACACGAAAAACAATATTTTGAGAAATACTGGAGACAAGGTATTTTAGTGTATTTTATCAATAAAAAAACAGGATATAAATTCGCTGGTTATAGAGAATTTGATAACAAAGAATTGAGTTTTTGGACCGCTGAAGACCAAAGGGTCGATTTCTTAGATGTAAATGTTGATGATTATTTGTTTCCAATAGTCTGTAAAATATTCAAATCCCTAGATTCTAATAAAAACTTATGTTCCGCTGAACTACAAGAACAGGTTCATCAGGAATGTCTTACAGAGATTGAGAAAGTTAATGAATTGAGAGTTGTGGATGATGTACCAAATATAGTCCTTACCATGGACGAATCTATCCCTGCGACTGCCGAAGAATATAGACACTACGGCACAGCAATACGTGAATTATATCATAATGGAACAGAAATACCGGTCTATGAACGACCTAACATCGCTTAAATAATTAACCCACCAAACGGTGGGTTTTTTATTCTTCAATTTCTACGATTAGTTTGCCTGTTCCTTTTATTACTCTGTGCCAAGCAAGTTTCGGTATGAAAATTTGTTCGGCAACAGACAATTTGTTCGGCAAAGAATCTTCCATCTGAAATTGCCAACCACCATCCTCAATTATGGTGACTTTTCTATCTTTCAGGTCTTGATGCCACTTCAATTCCTCGGAATCCACATCAGGAGTAAATGTTCTGTGAATTTTACCACTTTCAATTTTCTGAGTGTAAGGTGTCATTTTTGAAGAGTGGTCTTTTGTTCCAATGAACTTTTGTTGGAAAATTTATGGAAAGTATTTTGAAAAAGTCTTGGATGTCTTGTTGAATCTTTTGTAACATGATTGATGTGTGGGGTTCGAGATTGCGACTTTTTTTAATTTCAGGTTCTGTATCCAAAAAAATATGGTAAATTGGAGGTTGATAACTACCTTTAATAATACTATGAATTGTGAAATTAATTGGACCCATTCCCATTTCGTTTCGTGTTTTATCAACATTAGGTTTAGTCACGGAGTCCAAATAAACTTGTAGATATTGTTGTATTTTTTCCGTTGTCATTACCAACTATTTTTTGAAGATAACCCCAATTGTTTTGCATATCTACCAACATTACAGGACCAATACCCTGCAGTTGTCCTATCTTTTTTCTGGTCACATTTGTGACGTGCTCTGAATGATTTTGCTGCACCTTTGTTTCTATTTCTTACTCTAAGATTTGGGTCACCAAAAGTAACTTTTTTTACATTTCCACCGGGAGATTTGACATAGACCGCAAACTTTTTCGGACCCCCGGGTGTCCTGAAAGGTTTGCCAAGGTTTACTTTTTTCCCTCTATGTTCGGCCTCATCCAAAATATCTTCCTCGTCTTCAACAATAAATGGAGCGTCTAAATAGACTATTTCACCTCGTACTTTGATTTTCTCTCCAAGGTCTGATTCAACCATTAATTTGTCCTCTTCATTCAAGGCAATTTTACCCTCTTTCCAAAGTTCCTTTACTTCTTTCACTAAATCAAAATAACCTTGGGAATAAACTCTGAATATGTTATTTGTAAGGGTTAGACCATTATCGATATGATATTGTAAGGCGTCTGATACTTGGATATTTTCTTTTAATACTAAAGATTTATCGATATGTTCCTCCAACACTTCCTTGATAATCTCACGTAAATTGTTCATATTTCGGTTTTACAATAAATACTATGAAAAGTTTAAGTGGATTGTTTTTGTTTATTCTGAAATTTTATTGTCTGTTCAAAATAATTCAATGGTTGTTTTTGCAAAATTTTGATAATAAACCTCATCCGTTGTCCGAAATTCAACACATTTTAGTATTTCTCGTTTTGGACATTTGGTTCATTCTATCCGTAAAACAAATCAAAGAGGAACTCGAAAACATCTAAGGTTTCAGAACCGCGAGAACTTCTGGATATTCAACATCCAAAATTTTAGAATTTTTCCCCTCGTATGGTATATTCTGTAAAATATATCTAATTGCGTTCAGACCGGAAATTCTTTTGTCTTGAGAATCAATAATGACCCAAGGGTTATTGGTTGTTGATGTTCTGTCAAATAATTTCTCCTTGAATTCCGTAAATCTATCCCACAAATCTTGCATCTTAGAATCATTCGGTGAATATTTCCAATATTTCAGAGGTGATTTTTGACGAATGTCAAATCTCCTTTTTTGTGTGTCTTTATCAATTGAAAACCAAAGTTTGAATAAAAAATCTCCGTCTTTTACCAAATCATTTTCAAACTCTGCAACATTTTCCATAAAATTTTCATATTCATCAGGTGTTCCATATCCCATCACCGGTTCAATCAGTCCACGATTATACCAACTTCTATCAAATAAATTAATCATTCCTGGCCTTATTTGTTTTCTGTATCTATTCCACCAATCTTTTTTGTCCTCAGGTGTTGGGACACCCAAAGCAATAACATTGTAATATCTTGGATTTAAATTTTCTGTAAACTTCTTGATTGTCGAGCCCTTTCCTGCGGAGTCTCTACCCTCAAATACAACAATTACTGTTTTTCCTGTTTTTTTTAACCACTCTTGTAGTTTGACTAATTCGATTTGTAATTCGTATAACTCCTTTTTGAAAACCTTTTTTGGTATAATTGAAGGTTCCTCGATTTCAAACTCATAATCTTCACTTTCAGGCTCTGTTCCATAACCACCTCTTTCACGATATTTGAGAGAAGTAATAATTTTTCCTAAATAATCTTCGATATTTTTCTTTTTGTCTCCCTTTTTTAACAAAACTTTTCTGAGACCTCTATTCACCAAATCAAAATCAATTATTTGAACGTTTGAAAACTCGGAAATATCCATAAGCATCTTTTCAATCTTATTTCCGTATAGTTTTAAAAATTGTAAAGTTTCAACAACAGACTTGAGATTCTTATTCATTCTTGGACCATTCAACTCCATTTCCTCTTCCGGCAAAATACCCATCACAGATTTAATTCTTTCAATTTCTGTTAATAATCGCATAAAATTGGTTTAAAAATAAATATTCCAAATAAAGATAAGGTATATTTATGAATACCAAGATAATAGAAAAAATGAAAAATTTATCAAAAGGGGGGTTGGTAAATAGATTAGAGGCAATCAATCGAGGTAATCCCATCATGGTATTAATTCAATTTTTTTGAAAGCGATGGGATTTGCTGAGGATGAACACGACAAAGTTGTAGGAAAACCTCACAATAAATTAGTTGATAACAAATAAAATTTACTCGATATGTTATTAAAAAGAGGCGACAATAATGACCAGGTCAAACAACTCCAATCTAAATTGGGTTTGGAGCCTGCGGGAAATTTCGGGCCAAAAACAGAGGAAGCCGTAAAATCTTTTCAAGTTAAACATGGTTTGACTCCTGATGGTATTGTTGGGCCTATGACATGGGAGAAAATAATGGGTAAAAATGTGTTGGTTGATACCACCAAAGTTGTTCCCAAGGGTTTTTGTGTAAACCTAGATAAATTAAAGGGGCATATCCCTGATTCTGTTATCGCACAAATTCCTGAAACGGCAAAAAAATTCAAGATTGATACGCCACTTAAAATGGCGCATTTTTTAGCACAGTGTGGTCACGAGTCGGGTGGTTTTAGAGTTGTAAATGAAAATTTAAATTATTCTGCAGATGGATTAAAAAAAATTTTTCCTAAGTATTTCCCTGGTAATTTAGCTGAATCATTCGCAAAGAATCCTGAAAAAATTGCGGCCAAAGTTTATGGTGGAAGAATGGGAAATGGAGATGAATCTACAAAAGAGGGTTGGAAATTCAGAGGCAGAGGTTTCATTCAACTTACAGGTAAACACAATTACACAGAGTTCGGAAAAGCTATCAATGAGGATATGACCTCAAATCCTGACTTGGTGGCAACAAAATATCCCTTGTTGTCAGCTGCGTGGTTTTTTCACAAGAATTGTCTTCATAAATGTATTGACGATTCAGAACATTGTTTAAAATCGGTGACAAAATGTGTAAATGGTGGAACAATCGGACTTCCAGATAGATTGAAACATTTCAGAGAATATTATAATTTATTAAAATAATGCTAATTGGTTTGATAAAACTTGATATTTTTTTATTTTTTTTATAATATTTATTATTGACATCACCGTAAGGTGTTCTCATATATCCTTTCCAAAAGACCCGCAAATTTATTTTGTGGGTCTTATTTTTTTTTATATATTTTTAAAAAAATATAACATGGAAAAAAGAAGTACCCATTGGGCAGATGTTCTGAATTGGTTACAAAAAGTAACTGACTCCTGCACGACTAAAGAACAGGCTGATAGTTGTGAAAAACTAATCCGTAACTTTCACCGTATGTATGAAAAAAAGTTAGGTCTCAGGAAGGTTTTTGACTTGACAAGGAAGATGGAACTAAAGTTGTCGGAAATTGGAGATTGGACACTTGAAGAAAAATTGAAATTAAAATGAAAATTACTTTTGCCGATAGTTTTTGGAAATCTATGGATACGATGCGTCGTAATCAAACTTGGTGGTATAAAAGCTACGAGGTATTTCGTTACAAGATTCCATCTTTTTTCAGAAACCTTTGGTATTTCCGTAAAGAACTTTGGGAGTTCCGTGGATGGGATTATAATTTCAACTTAAGGTTACTTTCTCGTTCTCTTCAAAAAACCGCACATATTATGGAGTATCACGGCCAAGAAGTTGAAATATATCGCATGAGAAAGGTTAATAAAATCAAAAGGGTGGTAGAAATTTTAGAATCTATCCGTGAAAGTGTTTATATTGATAGAGCAGAAAAAGAATTAGGTGAAATTAAAAATTTGGATGGGTGGAGAATGGACCGTGAAGATACCCATGAAGAAAGACAACATAACAGAAAGGTATTCGAATTAGCCCGTAAAATAGAAGATGATGAATGGAACGAATTATGGGACATTCTCAAGGGTCAAAACCATCAAGAGTATGTTGACCTTACGAATAGTTTATCTGACCAGGAAAAGGAAAAGAGGGACGTTTGGAACGAATGGCATGATGGGTCAGGTATGAAAGGTTGGTGGGATTAAAAAATTTATAAATTATGATTGCTTTTTGGTTTTTTTTCTTCATCTTTGTTTCATTAATTTCTTGGGCTTGGGCCGCGGGAATCGACGAAATGAAAGAAAAACACCCCGATTATAAAGGAGAAGACTTTCTGAATTGGGACAAAATGAAGAAATATGAAAATGACCTTTATAAATGACACCAGAAGAATATCTATGAAAAAGAATAAATTAAATGATGGACATTACTTAGAAGTAATGGACAGACTCCATGTAATTACAGATATGATTGACCGTCATTTGATGGACCATCCCGTGATTGATAAAAATGAAGATTTGAAAAAATTGATTACATTCACCACCATAAATTTGATGGAAGTCTATCAAAGGGTTGGTACTTTAAGTTATATAAAAGAAAATGAAAAAAAGAACATACAAAAAGTTGTACTTAGACGACGTAAGAACCCCAAAAAGTGAGGGTTGGGAAATCGTCAGGAACTACGAAGATTTTGTCACATGGATTTCTGAAAATGGGTTACCTGATGAGATTTCCTTCGACCATGATTTGGGTAGAGAACACACAGTATTTTTTATGAAAAATGGGGGTTTCGAAAATCCACCGAATCCACTGAACACCAAATTTGAATCTAAAACAGGATATGATGCGGCAAAATGGCTTTGTGATTATTGTTGGACAAACGGACTACCTGTACCTACTTGGAATGTCCATTCTGCAAATCCTGTTGGTCGTGATAATATCATACAAATTATGGAAAACTTCGAAAAAAAGTTAAATTACTAAGGTGAGAGAAATCTCACCTTTTTTTGTATTTATAACTGATGGAAAATTCGAAACTTGAAAATCTACCGATAAATCAATTGGTCTATATCTCACAAAAGTTGATGAAGTCTGATTTTGATTACACTAACCCTTACTCAGACTATGATGACGACATCAATAAACTAGATAAAATACTCCCGTACTTTGGTCTCAATGCCCAACAAATTGATTTAGATTTTATTGCGAAGTTTATTTCGATTAATGAACAATTAATTTTGTTAATCCGAAACCCACAAGACATTGAACCTTTAAGAGAAAAATTTATAACTCCTGAAATTGGGAAATACGAAGTTTACTATGAAATTTGGGGTCCAGCAACTTACACAGAACATTACAAAACAAAATGGCCGACTTACGATAGAGAGTGGGTTAGGGGTAGTATCCAAGCGGCAAGAAACGAAGGTACTTGGAGTGAATATGATGGTGATTACATCGAGCACGAAACTGATAATTGGGAAGCAGATAATTTTCAAATCGATGAAATATTAAAATTAAGTGAAGAAAAAATTAACACTCTCGAAAAAACTACACTTTTAGAATTGAGAAACTTGATTGATAAAAAACTCAGGAATCTTTAAGTAAATCTTTCATGGTTCGGTTCCTTTTAGGTTGAACGAAGGTTTTTTTGTATTTGTACTCAACATCAACAGGTCCGTTTGGATTTTTTTTTGTGTTGTATCTCCAAATGGAAATACAATCCTCGTCCTCATAGGTTATTTCCCATTTAACAGGTCTTGGTTCAGGTTTTTTTTCGAAAGGCATTTGTAAAATTAACTTGGTAGGTCTTCAGATTTTGGATAAACGTCCATTTTAAATTTTTGTCCAGATTTCTCGGCTATAACATAGTTTCTACAACCCAACGTACTAATAAGATAAGTGGGTTCAGTCGCGGTGGTCTTCACTTGAACAGGAATCCACATTCCATTTTTCCCTTTGTAAATGAAATCAACTCCTGTGAACATATCAACAAAACCGTAATCTCTTGCAAATCTAATGAAATCCTTCTTGTTGTCCAAATATAATTTTTCGAATTGGTCTTCACTTTCGAATCCTTTACCTCTCACTCCATCCAAAACTTTTTTTACGGAACTCCTTATATCTTCAGAATTAAAAACCCTATCGTTTGTAAAATAAATTCTAGCTAGTTCACCGAAAGACAAGTCGGTTAGGGGATACTCTTTTTCAGAATCGGGTCTAATGTCCTTGAATTTTTCATGTGGATGGAAACTGTGTGTAATCCAATTTTTGGCAATTGCATCCCAATCTAATTTCAAAGAATTAACTCCGTCAAAAGCGCCCTTATTTGAGAAGAACTTGGTAAATAAAACAGCCAAGGCGGAGTAATTTGTAGGTAATCTATTATTATTACTATATTTTTCGTTATCTAAGAAATATAATTTAACCCTATCTTCAAAATCCCGCAGTTTTCTATCAGAGACCTTTTGAATGTTAGTACAATTTGGTGAAAGCAATTCAATTGCTTTGTCCAATTCCTGCTTACCTTCTTTATAAATGGTTGAGGATGTGTCAATTTTTATAATTTTTTCCGAGACCTCTTTATCATCTTTCACTGTATCGTAAAATTTTTTCAGACCCTCTTCAAACTCTTTGAAAACTTTTTTACCTCTTTTTCTACCTCTCGTTGAAGTTGCATCGTCCAATTCATTTTTAATATAGTTTTCAGATGCTCTACAAAAATGATATTGTGGTTCTGTTTTTTTAAAATCGGAACACCAATCCATCGCTCTTGATTCCGAAATAATTTTTGATTCTTGTAAATACTCACTCAATACTTTACTGATAAGATTTTTCATTAAATATAAATACCTTATACGAATAAAATCTTTTGACTACGATGTGTAGTAGGTTTATCTACTCCGTTGGGTCTTTTTTTGTTTTATTAATCCATTTATCAACAGAACCAATACCAAAACAACCCAAGACTAACCATAAAAATGAGTTGAAGATAAACTCATTTACGAGAAGTTTATTACCCATGAAAGATTGCACAATATCAACTATCGCAAATATAATCATTAAAAAAAATGCTATAAATCCCACAACACTTTTTTCGTTAATTGTGTTTGAGTCGTTAAACAATTTAGCTAGAATATTTTTCATATACAGATAATTTACAAATTAATAAATATCAAAAAATTACAATTTTTATTATATCCAAAGGGAACGTATGCGTAGGGACGGGTGGTTTACATCACATAAATACTCAAAGAAAAAAAAAGGGGGACACCGTCGTGTCCCCCGAGTTCTCCGTCGAGAAAAGTGGTTTAGTATTTGTTCGGATGAGGAATTTCAGAACCAAAACCTCAGTAGAGTGGACAACTCCTATTTTATATTTAACGCCTGAAATATCCGAAAAAGGCACTGGTTGTTAGTTTATCAAGGAGTAAACAGGAATGACCTTTCCACCTAAACCTCCCGTGTTTTTTTGACCTAAATTTCTTAATTTATAGAGCGGAAAAGAAAGTGAAGTCGGGTGAGTATGGGGAACCACCACAAACAAAAATCCGCTGTCCATTTTCAAAGATAAGAAAGATTTTGATGCCTTCCAAATCTTTTCAAAAAAATCAGAAAAAAATCTGATGATTTCGTGGTTGGGGGTGGAGTCGAACCACCGGCACACGGCTTTCAAACCGCCGCTCTACCTAAACCCCGAAGAGTTACTGAGCTACCACAACCAAATGTCTTACAAATATAAGAAGTCTTTTTTTGACCACCAAATTTTGTGAGAACTTTTTTTGTCCGAGTACCGAGTATCTTTCATTACCTATAAGTTTCAGACAGAATCCAAATATAAAAAAACATATTATATCTAACAAATATTTTTTCAAAAAATATAAAAAAATGCTCCTTTGGACCAATCGTCCCCGTATTCAAAATCTTCGATTTCTTTGTTGTCGTATTTTAAATCTTTAATTAGTGATATCGTTTCATTAATTTCAACTACAACAGGTGTGATTTTTTTCGGGTTAAACTCCCCGTCTATATTAATCTCATATTCCTTAAAGGTGCCTTTAACGTAATGCTCGATGACTAAAACGTTTTCTTTTTCTACAAATTCGTAATCATTGGGAGAGTCTCCCCCTTCCATAAAAAAATCATCATCGGATGAAAAAACTTCTCCACCATTTTCGTTAAAAGCCATGATGTGATAATCGGTTGGGTCGTCATATGCTCCTGTATGCATATCATCAGTATAGTCCCATTCAGTTTTCAGAATTTCATGTAATTTATCCCAATTGACAGGAGCATTTCTGTCTTCAATTTTCATGTCCAGAAGTTCTTTTTTTTGCTCGTCCGTAATTTTATGGATATAAATTTCAGCTCCACGACCGCCTAGTGTCATTTTGTATTTCATTTCACAAAATTAAAATAATTATTTTACTGCGTCCAAATATTTTTTTACAGTTTTTCGTATTTTTGGTATTCCGAGATGTATCCAATTATATTCCACAATATTAGAGATTAAACTAACTAAAGATTTCTTATTAAATTCCATGGGTTTTAATTTATCTCCAACCTTTATAAACTTTGATGGTTTTTCCATCCACTCCGAATTGATTTCATGTGTGGAAAAATTTCTTTTTAGGTGTGTCATCAGTTCATCTGATGTGTCACCGCTATACTTGTACAATATTTCTCTTTTTTCCTTTTCAGTGAGTCTCATTAAAATAAATATAAAAATATTTATTTGAAAATTCATCATTTTATGGCAAAAAGTAGGAGCTCATCAGAATCAAGAAAAATCAACTTTGGTAAAAGAAAGGGCGGAAAGGCTCATAAAAGTTCGAACAAACACAATAGGAAAGAAAAGAATTATCGGGGACAGGGAAGATAATTTATAAAATTTTTTATTTTTTTATAATTCTTCTATGAAGGATAAGGAGCGTATTATCCAAATATTGGAACATTACATAAATGTCCTCAAAAAAAATGAGGTCGAACTTATGTATGGTAAAAACTCAATCATACGAATAAAAAATTTAGAATATAGTATCACAAACAAATCCTTATTTTTGGAGGGAAAAATTATTTTAGGTGATATTATTAATGAATCGGTTCTTGACCGCTCACTTGCTGACCTGTTAATTCAAGACTCCATTGTTTATGTGTACGGAGACCTCCCTGTAAAATTGCATATCGAATATGATTGCTAAGCTTTAGGAGTATTTTTTTGTCTCGTGGTTTTTTTATCCAATAAATTATGTAGTGCGTTATTTTCCTTATGCAAATATTCTACTTTAACAGCTAAAGCCGCAACATTTTCCGTAAGTTTTAAAATTGTGGCTCTCATTTCATCTTTTTCTTTCGATGAGTTTTCCAAAAGAACTTCTAATTTTGAGATTCTGTCTTTACAATCTACACGAATGAATTCATCATCTTTCTCTTTCCTCGAGGCTCTTTTTTCAAAAAATCTCCATGCACTTGCTGAACCTAATATAGTGATAAATGTGACTAATACTGTCCAAAAATTAAATTCATTCATACAATTGTCTTTGTTATAAATATGTAAAATTAATTAAATTTTTTTTTTCATAGAATGAAAACTTTCGTGAAGAGGGTAATAATTATTATTCTTATAGAATAATAATAAAATATAAAAAAAACTAGAAATACTAGTTCTAGAAAATTTTCCGTTTTTCTAAGATGACTAAACTTTGGACCACGTCATATCAGAGTTAAGCACCACAGAATATAAAAAGGACTTTGACCATTCGGAGGGTCCAATGAGAGACAGGGTTCTCGACCCGTTTAATTCCTCGTATAAATGATATATCTCCCCGATTTTGGGTTCAAATTTATAATTCGAGGAGTAGACCTCATTTTGTATTAGGAGAGAATTTTGAAGGGTTTCTGCCTCTTTTACGAGCTCGTGATATTTTTTCTTTATGACTCGGTCAACTTTGTTTAGTCCGTTTTTTTTAAAATCAGTCAAATCTTGTGGTTCAATCTTTGGAGCCCCGACGTGAGTCGGGTAAGGAATAATCATTGGTTTTAAATTGACCTTATCGATATGTGAATTACTTAACATAAAAAAATGTCCTGTTTAGGACATTTATAATAAAAATTATTTGAGAAAAAGATATTGTCATTTTATGAATCCCAAACCGTGCTTTAAAAACTCTTTTGCTCTAGTGGATAAGTTGGTATGAGATTGTACTTTTTCTATATCTCTTACCAACTCCTCTCCATGTTCACTCTCCTTGTACAATTCTATAATTTTATCCATAGCCGGTGTACACTCTTTCTTAACCTCATCAAAATATCTGTAAGGGTTAAACCCTTTGAGATAATTCATAATCTCATAAGCTAAATGCTCTCCTCCATCGGAAATATTTGGATGTAATCTTAAAGTTTTCAAAAGTTCTATTCTGTCGCACAATCCTCTAACTCCATTATTTCTGAGAACAATACCTTCGATGTAATCATTTTGTTCTTCGTCCCCCATAATTTCATCAAGCGTTTTTACATTTCCACTATGACAGAAAGTCCTCTCTTCTTTTTTAGGTTCTTCAATCAAATACTTCGCTCTGATTGATTTTTTTTCCTCTTCCGTTAAAAAAAAGCTCCTTTTCATACTGATAAATATAGTTACTACAGTGTTTTGTGTATGAACTGAATTTTTTCTTTATTGGAAAGCTTTTTTTGGGTAAATGAATATGGGTCGTATCCACAAATAAAAAAATGTTTTTTATAAAAATCATAAACTCGCGATGCTGCAGCAAAACTATAAAGTTCGTCGAACCGATAGGGTCTTATATTTATATATTGATTCTCGTTTATCATGTCTTGAATTTCTCCAGACTTCCAAAACTTACTTTCAAGTATAAAATCTAATTTAGAAAAATCCTCTATCAAGTTTTCCATTCTCAGAAAATTATTCGGAATCTTATAATCAAAAGAAAGTTTAGAAATATAATCTTTGACAGGAATTTTTCTTTCATAGTTTACTAAAATCTGTTGATTTATAGCATATTCAAACAACTCTAAACAAAATATGTCAATTTTTTTTACTAGTTCTTCTTTTTTGTTTTTCATAAAAACAAAATGTTTACCTACTGAAGTAAAATTCAAATAAAAACTTAATATTTTATCGTAAGGGTTACGGACATTACAAATAATCTTGTAATCTTCGAATTGTTTCGGTATTTTGATATTATGAGAGTGGTAATTGGTTGATAGTGGTAAATATATGTCTCTTATTTCATCATAAATTTCAAAATTGAATTTTCTTAGAATATCTGCTGTAATTTTTGTTGCAGACCTTTCAGGAGCCCACCAAACAATCTTAAGTTCCCTGTTTACATTCATAACTCAATTTTAATCAATATTTTTTGAAATGAAATACGGATTATATTTATGTTTGTGAGAAAGATAATCACCATTTTACTTATTTTTACCGTAAATTTATCTTTCGGTCAAAACACCGTAAGAATTTACCATACAAACTTCATTACAGTGTTTGATACATTGAAAAAATATCCAGTACTAGTCGAATGGTGGACTACTAAAGCTATGGTAAATTGTTCAACACCTTTAAAAAGAAAAAATAACTTCAAAGCAGACCCTAAATTACCAATCCATACCGATATTGATAAAGATTACGTGAATAGTGGTAAAGATAGGGGACATATGATGCCCGCGGCGGATAATTTATGCCAAACTCAACAAATTCAAGACGAATGTTTCTACTTTTCGAATATTTCAGCTCAATATCATCGACTAAATTCTGGTGATTGGAAAAGATTAGAAACATTCCTAAGGAATGAATCCAAGAAAAAAGACTCCATAAAGGTTTGGGCAGGAAATATCGGGGAAATTCAAAAAATAGGAAGAGTTAGTGTTCCTAAACAGTGTTGGAAAGTGTTTTATGTAAAAAAAGATAAGAAATTCAGAGCATTTTTGTTTGAAAATGACTTGTCGATACAGAATGGATTTGAAGACAATGAAGTTCCGATACAAAAAATCGAAAAACTCACAGGATTTACGTTTCGCTAGACAAAAATTTGTTCAAGTTATGTATTGTCATGACAGAATCGGCACTGTCATAACAAAAATCCCATAAAGTTTTGTTTTTAAAGTGAGGGTGAGGAACAGATTTCGCCCATTTCATCCCTAACTCATAATCATGAGTAGTCCAAGTCAATTTTTGCGTCGGTTTCTTTACAAATAAACTTTTTAGTTTTAGGGTTGACAATTTTAATTGATAAAACATAAAATTCAATTTTTTATTTAAAAAAAACCCCCATATTTCGGGGGGGTTTTTTTGAATTTTATAATAATTTATTGTAAGACAAGTTTAATTCAGTTTCTGAGGTGATTGAGGACCAATCCAATATTTTCCCTCCACCTTCGTCAGTGGATTGTACAATTCTGTTTGACGTATTTGTTATATCAGCGTCAAGTTCAACGTTAGAACCTGAAGTAAACGAACCCCTTTCAACAAAAATACCTACATTTTCAACAAATGTTAAACTTCCGATGAAACTTGGTTCTGTATTACATTCTACTGAAGGAAAAAGTCTTATTGTTTTGTTTTGACTTGAAACCCATTGAATTGTTTTATCTTCGACTTCGGTATTTGGGACAATTACACCATCAATTTCATCAACTTTGATAAATAATTCGGTATTATTTCTTAAATTAACTGTGACTGACATTTTTTATAATTTTATAACTTATAAATAGTTGAGAAAACTCAATTATACAATCTTTGTGTGTCGTTAAATATTTTTTTCATTTGGGATTCCAAAAAATTTACCTTTTTTTGGTCTTCATTATTTAATTCGAAATTATCGGCTTTAATTCTTCTAACTTCTTCTTGTAATCTGGTATACCTCAATAACATATCATTATAAAGTTGAGCTTTTTCGGCGTTTGTTAGATTTGACATAGCTTTTTTGTTAAAATAATTAATTATCAATATTAGTAAACTCAGAATATTGAATTTGTTCAGTAGTATTGTTCACAAAGTCGGAAATTTGATATATTTTGTCTTTCATCTCAGGTGCAATTTTTTTCCCAACTCTTAACGACGAAGAAATTTCCTCCAATTTATCTATTATTGTGTCTATTGAATCAACCAAATCTTCGTTTCCTGTATTCGTATCAAAATGAATTGGCTGCACATAAATATCTAAATCCATAGCGGCACTATTTGAGCCTGTTTCTAAAAGTTTTTGATATTGAGACTCAAAAATAATATATTTTGACATCAATTAAGATTATATTTATAAATAGTTAAAAGTTTAAAGTATGGCATATTCAGATAAAGTTATTGACCATTACACAAATCCAAAGAATGTTGGGACATTAGACAAAAACCTACAATCTGTCGGTACAGGTTTAGTTGGAGCCCCTGAATGTGGTGATGTTATGAGACTTCAAATTATGGTTGAGAATAGTATCATCACAGACGCGAAATTTAAAACCTTTGGATGTGGTTCCGCAATTGCATCATCAAGTTTAGCAACAGAATGGTTAAAAGGGAAATCAGTTGATGATGCAGTGAAAATTGACAACATGACTATTGTTGAAGAACTAAATCTCCCTCCCGTAAAAATACACTGTTCGGTTTTAGCTGAAGACGCTATTAAAGCAGCTATTAATGATTATAGAGAAAAAAACGGTCTTGAGACCATAAACTTCTAAAATTAATAAATTATGAAACTCTTTTTTTATGTTATATTGATTGGTCTTATTTTTCCATTGTCATCTTTTTCCCAATCTGAAAATGATTCAAAATCAGCGATTAGAAACAATTCAAAATCTCAATCAACTTCTTCAAATCAATCGAGAATCTCATCAACTGAAATATTTGATAAAAACGAAATTAGAAGAGAACAATCTACTCTCAAAAGAGAAAGATTTACTCCTCCACCCCCTCCGATGTGGGGAGGAATAGGTGGATGGAACCAATGGTATAGGTGGGGAGCACCTTATTCTTTTTACAGTTTTTACGATTTGGACGTTTACGATAGATGGGGTTATAGAACTCCTGCTAGAATATTTCAGCAATCTAATGGTAGACAAGACACAATATTCAGTAGAAAAAATAAAGTTAGATTAGGAATCAATTTTTCGACAAAAAACGAACTCGGTGGATGGATTACAATCGGAAAATCACTTTATTTCAAGGGACAATTCAATAAAATAATTTCGTCCGACAAATCGGAGTTTTATGATAATCCAAATGTCTCTTTTTATAATGCCTCAGTTGTGTGGAACGATAAAAGACTTGAAGATATTACCAAAGGTTGGTCTGTTTATTTCGGTGTGGGCAGAGAGTTTAAAAACTTTGGAGTCAACATTTCTTTAGGGTTAGGGAAAGAAGAAGAAAATTTCCAATTTTACGATGAACTGAATATACTCTCCAATAATGGAAAATATTCTTTCAGAAACTTTGTAGAAAACTATGTCACTACAAGTGTTGGTATTACTCATGACTATAAATTTATTTCAATTTCAGCAGATTTCGACCCCATAAGAAAAACTTTCTTTCTGGGAACAGGATTCAACTTTTAAAAATATGATTAGTGTTTCCCAAAAAGCAAAAAAACATCTTTTATGGTTGATGCAAAACGGAGGGTTAAGCACCGAAACACACAATTTGAGAGTTGGAGTCAAAGGAGGGGGTTGTAGTGGTTTATCATATCTTATGGACTTTGACGATAAAATTGAATCCACAGACGAAATTGTAAAATTAGATTGTGGTTTAAAAGTCGTAATTGATAAAAAATCCCTTTTGTATCTTTTTGGTACCGAATTAAATTATTCTGACGGATTGAACGGTAAAGGTTTTGAATGGGTTAATCCAAACGCTTCTCGGACTTGTGGTTGCGGTGAGAGTTTTGCTCTCTGAAGTCTCTCTACTGAAAAAGTACTTTAAGCCACCGATGATTTCTTACCCAAACTTACATAAATGGGTGTTGCCAAATTTTTTACTTGATTTGCAATTTGAGAAACTTGTTTTTCATATCCGAGACCTGTAGCATATCGATTACCTCTTTTATTGACAAAGTTTCTAAGTAAATCTGATGCAGTTTTGTCACTCGTCAAATAATTTTTTGCAATCAAATCATAATAAGATTGAATCCCTGACTGAACCGAAGAGTGAAATATATTTTTACCACTATCTGTATTACCAACATTGTAAGGATTATTTGTGCGAATCGGCCTTGCTTTTGGGTTCTTAGAGAATCCACCTTCAACCGCTAATTGAGCTATGGCAAGTTCTGGTGGGATATATTTTCCATTTTGGAAAACTTTTTTTGCCGCATCAGCTAACATGTATCCTTGGATGTTCAACAAGTTTGATGACCTTGTATTGATGTATCTATCGGCAATTTGTTTATAAGCATTATATCCCTCAGTAGTATTCAAATCAATCACAGGCATTTCTAAACTTCCACCAGTTACTTGGTCAATATTGATATCACTTTTCATAGTGATATCATTTTTTTTATCAGCGTCAGATGGGGTTTTCAATCCTAAAAGCTCAACTGTTTTTCCCAATAAGAATTGACTAATTACATTCGATAAATCCTGCTCAGATATTCTAATTACTTTTCTCGCCATGATGATAAATATCAGGCATCCAAATCTGAACCATTTTTTTCAAAAACTTTTATTGATTCAATTATATCACCAGGCTGAATCTTATCAATGACATCAAGTCCTTCAATTACTTTACCGAAACATGTGTGATTTCGGTCTAAATGTTGTGTGTTTGTTCTATTATAACAGATGAAGAATTGAGAACCTCCAGTGTTTCTCCCCGCATGTGCCATGGACAAAACACCCTTATCATGAAATTGTCTCAAGGCGTCGACCTCACAAGGAATAGTGTATCCTGGTCCACCCCTTCCATCACCATTTGGACATCCTCCTTGTATTACAAAACTGGGAATTACCCTATGGAAGGTTAATCCATCATAAAAGTTTTTGGAAATCAGATTTTTGAAGTTATTAACGGTAATTGGTGTTGCGTCATCATAAAGTTCGGCAATCATCTCACCTTTACCTGTGGAAATTTTGATTTTTGTCATATCTATTATGTTTGAAAAAACTTAATCAATAAATGATTAAAATCAATCCTGTGTATCGATATACTCATGTCTCGCAACTTTATCCAAGTCTAAACCTAAAGTTTGCTCAATATTCTTCGGTTTTGCAGAATATAAAAAATCCCCTCTCGCATCACCC
>Ga0194117_10002970_pt1 | contig 17522 bp, 12 predicted proteins | sample TA2MahsurfametaG_FD_160579 | JGI IMG/M metagenome (GOLD analysis project Ga0194117, IMG submission 160579) | Freshwater microbial communities from Lake Tanganyika, Tanzania - TA2015009 Mahale N1 surface | ecosystem: Environmental > Aquatic > Freshwater > Lake | place: Tanzania: Lake Tanganyika...
CAATTACTGGTGCTTCCGTAATTAATGGTGCGATTTCTGGAGTAAATATATTTAGCGTATCAGGAACAACAAGTATTGGAGCAAATGTTACAACATCAGGAACACAAACTTACACAGGTGCAGTTACTTTAGGGTCCGGAACAACACTTACAACAACAAATAATAATGTAACTTTTGGAAATACTGTTAATGGAGGACAGACTTTAACTGTAGCGCAAGGAACAGGCACTACAACATTCACAGGTATTGTTGGTGAAGGAACTCCTTTAACTAGTGTTACGGTAAGTGGATCTGGACCAATTGCGATTAACGGTGGAGCGGTTACAACAACGGGTATTCAATCTTATACAGGCGCTGTTACTTTAGGAGCCAATACAACTTTTACAACAACAAATAATGACATTACATTTGCAAGTACATTAAATGGAGATACTGCAGGAAGAACACTGACAATCTCTAATGGTACAGGGGATACAACATTTACAGGAGCTGTGGGTGGATCCAATGCTTTAGGCAACATTACAATTACCACAGATATATTAACCGCAGCAGCTATTAAATCTTCAGGAACGTTAAGTATTACTAATGCTGGCACAAGTTCGATTACAGGAATTATTAGTGAAGGTGCTTCTGCTTTAGCAGTTACAAAAGCTGGAGCTGGTACACTAATATTATCAGGTGCTAACACTTACACAGGCGCCACAACAATTTCAGCAGGCGCATTAAGAGCATCACATAATACAGCTCTTGGAACAACAGCAGGTGGTGTAACAGTTGCAAATGGTGCAGCTCTTGAATTATCAGGTGGAATTACAATCGGTGCAGAAGCTTTAACATTAAATGGAGATGGAATTAGCTCAGGTGGAGCTTTAAGAAATATTTCTGAAAATAATACATATCAAGGAGCAATAACACTTGCATCCGCGTCAACTATTAATTCTGATGCTAATATTCTGACATTATCGGGAAATATTACAAATGCGGGTTATACTTTAACTAGTGGTGGATCTGGTCATATAACAGCAACAGGAGTAATTTCGGGAGTTGGAGGTCTTACTAAAAATGGTTCAGGGACATTAACTCTAAATAATATAAACACCTACACAGGCCTTACAACAATTTCTGCAGGAACATTATCTTTAGATCAAACAGGCACTACTGTAGGATACGTAATTGATAATGCAGCTAGCATAACTATAAATGGTGGAATTCTTTATTTAGCTGATGCGACTGAAGTTATTAATGTACTTACATTAACGAACGGATCAGTTGATATAAGTGCGTCTGGAAACAGAATAACAGCTACAAGTTATAGTCTAAATCCAACATCTGGAACAGGGCATTCAATTGCAGCTGATTTAGGAGATTATTCTAAATCAACTCTGACGATGTCAGGTTCAAGTGGAACAGTAGTTACTTTGTCTGGTTCAAATAGTTATTTAGGAAAAACAACTATTAGCGGCGGAACATTAAAGGTTGGTGCAAATAACGTTATGCCAAATACTAGTGAAGTTGTTCTAGCAAACACTGCTGGAGCTATTTTAGATATAAACGGGAAAACTGATACAATTGGTTCAATTTCAGGTGGCGGGGCTTCAGGTGGAAATATTACTTTAGGTAGTGGTGCATTGACCGTTAATCAATTTACATTTGGAAATTATGCTGGAATTATAAGTGGAACAGGTTCTTTAACTAAGTCTGGGATTGGTCTTTTATGGTTGGCTGGAGTTAACACATATTCTGGAGGCACAACTATTACTGAAGGAGAGGTAATTGTAGGGGTTACAAACGCTATACCTAATTATTCATTAACATTTACTGGTAGTAGTAAATTATTATTCATATTTACCGATGTAACACAACAAATCGGTTCATTATCTGCAAATGGCATAAGTGGAGCTCAGATTAATTTGGCTACTCTTTCAAGCATTTTGACAGTCACTCAAGCTACTAACGAAACTTATTCTGGAACAATTATTGGTGCGGGTGCTTTAGTTAAAGCTGGGTCAAGTACATTAACACTAGCAGGCGCAAATACTTATACAGGCAAAACAACTATTAATGCAGGAACTCTTCAGTTAGGGGCAAATAATGTTATGCCAAATACTAGTGAAGTTGTTCTAGCAAATACTGCTGGAGCTGTTTTAGATGTTAATGGTTATACTGATACGATTGGTTCAATTTCAGGCGGCGGGGCTTCAGGTGGAAATATTACTTTAGGTAGTGGTGCATTGACCGTTAATCAATTTACATTTGGAGATTATGCTGGAGTTATAAGTGGAACAGGTTCATTTACAAAATCAAGCTATGGTGTTTTAAGACTTTCTTCGGCAAATACTTATACAGGAGCTACAACAATAAGTCAGGGAGAGTTAATAGTTTCAGGAAGTTTATCTGACTCAACTGCAGTAACCGTTTCAAGTGGTGCTACGTATTCACTTGTAGCAAGTGATACTATTGGATCAATTAATGGTGCAGGATCTATTTTATTAAATATCTATACTTTAACAGCGGGGGGCGACAATTCTTCAACTTCAGTGTCAGGCGTTATTTCTGGAACTAGTGGAGCACTTATTAAAAATGGAACAGGCACTTTAACATTGTCAGGTAGCAATACTTACACGGGAAAAACTACAATTAATGGAGGATTAATTACACTTGGAGCTAATAATGTCATGCCGGATAATAGTGAAGTTGTCCTTGCGAACACTTCTGGAGTAGCTTTAAATATTAATGGTTACACTGATACCATCGGTTCAATTTCTGGAGGTGGTGCTTCAGGCGGAAATATTACTTTAGAGAGTGGCAGTGGAACTGGAGCTTTAACTGTAAATCAATTTACATTTGGAGACTATAGCGGCGTTATTAGTGGAGCAGGTTCATTTACAAAATCAAGTTATGGTGTGTTAAGACTTAATTCAGCTAACACTTATACAGGAGCGACTGCAGTTACAGGGGGTGATTTAATTATTATGGTTAATAGTGGAATTCCAAATACTGCATTATCCTTAACTGGAACTGCAAGATTATTATTATTAAAAGACGGGTTATCATTAAACGTTGGTACATTATCAGGTGAATCAAGTGCTTTAGCTTGGTTATATCCAAACTCAACTTTAACTGTTAACCAAACAAGTAACGCAACATTTGCTGGAGTAATTAGAGATAATACATCTGGTTCAGTTGTAAAAACTGGAAACGGAACTCTAACTCTCACAGGAGCTAATACTTATCAAGGTTCAACAACTGTAAGTGCGGGTGTATTGAGTTTGGAAGCTAATAACGCTATCGCAAGTTCAATTGCAATAAGTGTTGCTTCAGGAGCTAACTTAAATATTGTAGGAACAACACAAACTATTGGAACATTATCAGGTAATGGAAATATTAATTTAGGTAGTGGTGGAGGGGCTTTAACAGTTTCACAAAGAACTTTTAGTGATTATTCAGGTATAATTGGTGGCACAGGTTCATTTACAAAATCAGGACCTGGCGTTTTACGATTAAATGCAGGAAACACTTATTCAGGCAGCACAACGATAGCAGGTGGTGAAATCATTATTGGAATTTCTAATGCGCTTCCTACAGCCTCAGCAATTTCTTTCACTGGTGCAACTACTAGGTTGTTAATGCTTGAGCAAAATATCAGTCAACAATTTAGTTCTTTAACATCTGCAAATTTAAGTGGGATAAGTATATTTGGTTATAAGACAAATACCTTTAACTTAAGTCAAACAGGTAACACTAATTATTACGGAAGTGTATTAGGTGGATTTAGTTTTGTTAAATCAGGATCGGGAACAATATCAATACGTGGAACCCGTCAAGCAGTTGAGACAATATCTGCTGGAGCAATTAATTCTGGAGAATGATATTTATGAAAAAAAATTCTTTTAATAAATTATTAATTCAAGTTTTTTTATTAGTATTCATTTTTATTTCCAATGTTCAAGCTTCAGCATCTTGTCGAGTGGCTAATGGAAGATTAAATTTTGGAAAATATGATAATTTTGGCGCAGATAACGCAAAAACTGTAGGAGAAATAACAGTTATTTGCTCAAATATGACAGGGGATGTGAATTACAATTTAGCGCTAATGAATGCTAATTTAAGTATGAGCAACGGCAAAGGTGGTTTTATCGATTATAAGTTATTTACCTCAGCAAATTATACAACTCTTTGGAGCGAAACTAATTTAATTAGTGGCACAATTAAAAATATCAATGGGAATGGTATCGATGTCAAACCTGTTTATGGGGAAGTTATTTTATTAAATAAACAAAGAATGTCTGCTGGAGAATATACTAATCATTCTAATCCGCCACAAGTGAAGTTATCCTACTAAGTTTAGTTTTTTAAGTTGCACTTTATTGGTCCAATAATTTGCTCATATGTTTGCTGAGGATCAATTTCAACATTTAATTCACATCTATTTTCTAACCAGCTAACAATTAGTTGGTTTTTTTCAGATAAGTCAGTTAAGTAAACTTCTCCATTTCTACCAGCAATAAAATTTTCTTTTCTATTAATAATATTCACAGTTGCACCTGCCGGGATGGGATTATCATTAGGCAAATGAATTCTGACAAGAGCATTTTTTGATATTTTAATTGGAAATTTTACTATAACCCCACTTCTTGCGTAAGCAACTGGGTACATTTCTAATAATTCAGCATTAGCCTCAAGAGGTATTTCATTATCTTTAATTTCAATCTTTGTTTTTTCATAAGGTCGTATAGGAAAGGTTGCGGTTCCTTTATTATTTGTAACTGCTACCATATTATTTTGGTTATAAATTTTTATATCTTTTAGACCACCTGTGTTTACAACCGCAAAACTAGAAGTGTTAATTGATCTCGATGCAAAAATTTCACCCTCTAAAAAACCAACAGACCCACTAGTAGATATTCGTTTACCAGTGGTGACTCCTTGTTTTATATTTATTTCGCCGGAATATTGAGCTATATTTGAGTTTGCGGTAATATTAGCTTTAATATTATCTTGAAGATCTTCATTAAACAAACTCCAATTCATTCCCGGTCCCGCAGGAAGATTAGTTGATATAGAGTAAGTATCGAGTTTTTTTCCACTCGGCTCAACAAGATGTTCAACTCTAGTATTATATTCACCAAATGGCACTGTTAAAACTATTCCGCTACTCCAATTATTGGATGTGTCGAGTCTTTTATTGTAAGAAAAAGATAGGTTAGCTCCATAAGGCAATGCAAAACCAGTTCCAATAAAAGCATTTTTAAAAGGACCCGTATCCCAATTTGTCTGACTAACATAACCAATATTAATATTATTGTTGATTAAAGGAGTTGGAAAAGAAACAAAGGCATTTATTCGCGTTTTTGGTTTTGTCTCATTGTTGTTAGATGCAAATTGAGAAAAATCCTTATCAAATGCTTTTACGCCAATACTTGTTTTAAGAATTTGACCAATGTTTTCGATATATAATCCGTATTGATTTGCAGTTCCTTTTTTATCGTCATTGGAGGAGGCTACGGAAGCTTGAAAAAGGGCCAAATTTCCGAGTGTAAAAGCAATATCGCCGCCTGCAGCTTTTCTATCAGCTTGTAATTCAAAACGACCTTTCGTTGATACCGAGTCTGTAATACCTCGAGCAAATGTGCCAGAGATAAAGCCGTCTTGATAATCATTATTTTTTAATCCATAATTTTTCCTTAAAAATCCTGACTCTAAAGAAAAGTCATTCTCACCTTTTGCTAAAAGTATGGGTGATTGATAGAAATTTTTAGTTACAATTTGTTCGTTGCCTAGAATATCTTTAATAATTAAAGAAACTTTTCCAACACCAGATCCTGGGACTGGAAGATGAGTAATATCAAAAGGTCCTGGATTAATTTTTTTTGAAAAAGTTTTTTGGTTGTTAACATAAACATCTACAACCGAGGGTAGCGCTGCTGATCCAGATATTATTGGATTTGGGGTATAAATGTATCCAGGTTGAGTTGCATAATTTTTTGACCATCTAATTCCAAAAAAATTTGCAGTTCTACTCCAATTTCCATCAGTATTTACTGTATCTCCTATAATAAAAGACTGCATTTTATCAGGCAGATCTTTTTGGTAATAACTAGAAGTTCGAATAATATTAGTTTCTTGTTTATCTTTATTGATCGTAGCTCCTGTTGTAAGCGAACCTAATTTATTGAAACCCGTTAAATCTAAAACCCCCGAAATACTTTCTCTGGTTTTTGTTTGGGTCAAATACAACTGGTAATTAGTATAAAGTCCTGGGGGGCCTATTTCAGGTTTTAGCTTATAAGACTCCTTGTTTGCAATTAAATTTAATTCAAATGCACTAACTGGAATACGAATATCTAAAAAAAATTTTTCCTGATCTAAAGTGTATGTTAGTCCATATTGTTTATCCAATAGATAACCATAAGAACAGTCTGACATGGGGATCTTTTCAGTTCTTGGCTTAATTTTAAGTTCTTTAAAAATTAATTCAGGTAAGACAATAGATCCATCTTGGAGTTTTTCTACTCTAATAGGTTCTGATATTTGTAAAAGATTAATAGCAACATCCACTAATAATATTTCAACATTTGGTGCACAACGGTTTGTATTACTATTAGATGGTTTTGAAACTGTTACTTCAGGAGGCTTATTATTATTATCTTTTTCAGATAAGTTTTTATTAATTTGCAATTCAGGTATTTGCGCAACTGTTCCGTTACTTTCCGTTTGTATGCTTTTTTTTTTTTCTTCTTTTAATTTTTTATTATTAGGTTCGATAATGCTTTTGTTAATTTCATTAGATGTTTGATATGTTAAAAGATTTTTGACTTCTTTGACTTCACTAAAATAAGAAGTTGTAACGAATGCAATCGCATTTAATAAATCAAGCATTAAACTAGGCTTTATTTTTTATAAGTTATTTGGAGCGCTAATTATTTTGGTTTGCTAAATAATGAAACTAAAATTAATCTAGTAAAAGCCCTAATATAAAAAGCAATTATAAAAGAAATTTTTTTAATAAGTAATTTCAAATACGATACTACTACTACTTTGAAATTTTAAATACTTCATATTATCTGCTTTGCTTAAAATAAGTTTTGGAACTTGAAAATTTATCTTTTGCATTTTTTCAAAACTGTTATTTTTTAATGAGAAACTTTCATCTTCATAATCGAGTCTTGTCTCTGCAGAAGAGTTTGAGGCAAGTTGAACTAGCGAGTCAGGAATAAATCCAATAATATCTTTTTTATTTTTTTTGAACTCAATTGCATAATTATTGTCTAAAAGTTCTTTAATATTTTTACTGATAATTTTTATAATTGGTTTGCTATCGTTGTTACATATTACTGTAACATCTGATACAATTTTTAAAGAAAGAAAATTATCATCAACAAATGTAGGCTCACTTACATTAGTCTCGCACTTGCTCTCGATAGTTACAGAAACTAGAAAAGTTGTATAAGCCGTTCTGGTTTGTGAACAAGTTTTTGTAGTGAGGCTTGAATAGAAAATTAAAATTAATGAAATAAAAAATATTTTTTTATATATTTTTCCAACAACTGGTCTAACCACCTACACACCGGTAGTTAGATTCGTATAGTTTTTAAAAATAATTAGTAATTACGGGTAAAATTAGATGTAGATAATTTTTCGCTTTTAAAGTGTATTATGAAATTAAATTTTAAGTTGTTTAATAATTTCCTCAAATGCATAAGACCAGTCTGTAATTTTTTTTTTCGAATTAAATTTTTTTCTGTATAAAGTAGCACTTTGATACCAAGGACTAACCTTCGAGTCTAACATCCACCGCCAGTCTGTTATCAAACCCAGTAAAATAAAAATTTTTTTTCCAAGAGCTCCTGCTAAATGTGGAATTGAAGTGTCGGTACTTATTACTAAGTCCATATTTTGAATGACAGAGGCAAGATCGTCAAAATTATCTACGTTTTTTCCAATAAAGTTGATTTGTGGATATTTTTTTAAAAAAATTTCATCTTCTTTTTTTATGTCTTTTTGTATCAAAAATAAGTTTGCCTTATTAACCAAAGGTAAAAAAATCTCTAAGCTTGCCGAGCGTTCGCTATCAGCAACGTATTTCGGATTTCCTGCACAAGTAATTCCAATATTTAATTTTTCTTTTGTTAAATTCAATTTTTTGAACCAAGCTTCATCATTAGTTATTGATGTTTTTAAATAACGGTTTTGAAAAGGAATATTGTTAAGATTAGTTTTAAATAGCATTGGTAAACTCAATAAAGGAATTTGATAATCAAATTTATTTACAACTATTCCTTTACCTGTTTCATTAATTGTACAGTTAAATTGTCTAGACATAAGACCCGAAAGTGTTTTTGAGGTATCAAAGGTCACTTCTGCCCCGAGATTTAAAATTTCATAGATATATCTACAAAATTGAACAACATCTCCTAATCCTTGTTCAGACCAAATTAATATTTTTTTTTTATGTAAATTTTTAAGATTTTCTAGTCTTGTTAGTTTTGAGAATTGTGATTTTGCATTTGGTAATTTAAATCGGTATTCATAGTTTTTCCATCCTTCCTCAAATTCCCCAAGAGTTAACTGACTTAGTGATTTATTCCAATAAGCGTCCGAAAAGTCTGATTTAATACTAATAGCTTTGTCATAACAATCCTTGGCTAAATTAAAATATTTTCTATGTTTAAGATGACCCAATGAGTGAAGAAGTAAGCCTTTATTATTCCAAACTTTGTAATAATCTTTTACAGTTTTAATTGCTTGATCATAAAAATCTAAAGCCTGATCATATTTTTTTAAAAGCTGAAGAGTATTTGCTTTATTTTCTATGGCCGCCCCGAAATCTTTTTTTATTAGTAAAATTTTATCGAAGAGTTTATCTGCTTCTTGATATTTTTTAAGGTGAAAAAGACATAAACCTTTGCTGTTCAAAGCTTCAACAAAATTTTTAGATACTGCCAATGCTTTTTCACAATATGTTAGCGCAGTTTCATATTCCTTTAACTCGATATATGATACGGCAATATTTACCCATGCTTCTGGAAATATTTTTTTTAATTTAAGCGCTTTGTTACATTCAGAGATCGCTTCATCATAGCGCCCAATAGTAAAAAGGGTAAAACCTTTATTACAATATGCTTCTGCATAATTTTTATTTATTTTGATTGCCTGATCATAAGCTTCAATGGCTTGCTCATAATTTTCCATTTTATGTAAAATATCGCCTTTTTTTGCCCATATTTCTTCTGAGAAATTTTTGATTTTTATTGCTTGATCTAAACAGTGGTGAGCTTCTTTAAAATTTTTTAATTCCTTAAGAGCATCAGCTTTGTTTAAAAGAGCTTCTATTAAATTAGGGTAAAGTTCTAATGATTTATTAAAATTTTTAACTGCTTCTTCATATCTTCCTAATTCACATAAAAGAATGCCTTTATTATTATAAGCGTGAAAATATAGTGGGTCTATTTCAATTGAGCGATTAAATGCTTGTAAAGATGACTTATAGTTATTTAGTTGCTGTTCACAAAGACCTAAATTCATCCAACCCACAGTGTTTTTTGGATTAAGCTTAATAACTTGCATCGCAGATTTTTTTGCATCAGTATTTTTATTCAATCTCATTTGCACGGAAGATAGATTGTTTAAAACTGACTCTCTATTTGGAACTAATTTAAGAGATTTTAAAAATTTTATTTCCGCTTGTTTAAATTGTTTATTTTCAATGTCATTTATACCATCAATAAATAATTGCTTTGCATTCTCTGGGTCTTTCATGCTTTTTATTTAAATTATATATAAATATTTGATAATTAGCTCAAAGGACAATAAATAGCAGTGTCTTATGAAAAAGATTATTTTATCAATTTTTTTTCTTTTTAGCACAACAGTTACTTTTTCGCAGGTGACGCCAGATGCTGGACGAATTTTAAATCAAGAAAATGAGCGTCGAAAAGCGAAGGAAATACCTAAGGAAATACCTAAAAGTTTATTAGAAGAAACTCAAAAAAAAGAAATTAGGACCTCACAAGAAAAAATACTTGTAAAATCTTTTAAGATTGAAGGAAACATTAAAGCCTTTCAAATTTCAGAAGTTCAAGATTTATTAATAGATCTGAATAATCAGCAACTTACTTTTGAGCAGATACAATTAGCAGCTGATCGTATTACTGCCGCTTACAATAAAAAAGGTTTTTTATTAGCTCAAGCAATTATTCCAAAACAAGAAATTAAAGATGGGATTGTTATTATTTTAATCAATGAGGGTAAACTTGACTCTAAGGAACCTTATAAAATTAATGGCCAAAATTTAAGAATTTCTGAAGAACGCTTAAAAGCTTACATGGATAAAGCACTAGGGGATAATGTTTTAAAAGACTCTGTAGAAAGAGGGTTGTTGAATATTTTTGATAATCCTGGTGTAAAGGCAAATTTAGCGCTGGAGCCAGGATCAGATCCTGGCAGCACTCGAATGATTTTAAATGTTAACGAAGGGCCTTTAGCTCAAGGATCTTTCACAATTGATAATTATGGCAATCGTTATACTGGAGACCTTCGAGCAAGCGCTTCGGTAGATTTTAATAATCCCACAGGTATTGGTGACCAAATTGGAGTTTTAGCTACTAAAGCAATTGAAGGAGATTTAGAATTAAAAAAATTTTCATATAATTTTCCAATTAGTAGCAATGGTTTGCGAGGAGGAGTTTTTTATAGTGTTGTAGATTTTAAAATAGGAAAAGAATTAAAAACAAACCCGCAAAGTATTGGAAAAGCAGAAAATGCAAATCTTAATTTAAAATATCCTCTCATACGATCCGTTGCTGAGGCGGTGATTACGAATTTTAATTATGATAAAAAATATTTATATAACACCTCTTCGGGCTCTGTTACTTCTGATAAGGAATTAAATAATTTTAATTTAGGAATAACTTATCAAAAGACAGATCAAATTTTTGGAGGTGGGTTTACTCAAGCAAATATTAATTTTACTAGAGGTGATTTAGATTTATCTAAAGTAGCATCAAGTTTGTCCGGAGATCAAGGTGCCTCAGGTTACAAAACGAATGGTTCATTCAATAAACAAAATATTCAAATAAGTAGAATTCAGAGGGTAAATGAAAAATTTAATCTAAATTTTTTAGCGGATGCTCAGTTTTCTTCAAAAAATTTAGATACCTCAGAAAAAATGTCATTAGGGGGACCTTCTGGAATTAGAGCTTATCCTTCTGGAGAGGCTTCAGGGGATGAGGGTTATCGGTACAATATTGACTTAAAATATAGTCTTGGAAATTTTCCATTGATTGGAAATTTAACTTCTTCAATTTTCTATGATTATGGCAGAATAAAACAATATAAGAACAAAGGTGTCTCAAGTTCAACGGTAAGTAATAATGAATATTATCTTTCGGGACATGGTCTAGGGCTTGAAGCTATTAATTCTAATAATTTTTCGTTAAAATTTATAGCAGCCCATACTAATGGTGGTAATCCAGGTGCTTCAGCACAAGGAAATGACTCCGATGGTAAAAAAGATAATATGCGTTATTGGTTACTAGCTAGTTTAAATTTTTAGCTTTTTTGACATATATATCCTAAAATTGTAAAACAACTCTAAGTTTAACAACTTTTGATTTATTAAATTTAAAGGGATTTCAAATACATATTTTTATTGTAATAATGAAAAAAAAATTAACAAAAAATAATTTTTTTAAAACTTCAGCAATCTTAAAAAAAGCTAAGACAACCACAGCATTGACCTGTCTGATAGGCACAATGATGTTAACACAAAATCCTGCAATGCCTCAAACCACAACCACAGGTTCGATGGTAGTGAGTACAAGTGTTGCTTCAACTTGTACAGTTTCAGCTGCTGCTATGACATTTGCCGCATACACAGGTGCAGCAATCACTGCAACATCAGCTGTAACTGCAAACTGCACTAACGCTACCACCTTTACGATTTCATTTAACGATACACCTGATTCTTCTCCTGCTTATTATTTAGTTAGAGAAGGTGGATCTTCTTCGACTGCGTCTGACAGAATTAATGTTACTTTCACAAATACTGCAGGTGCAACTATGACAAATGCGGCCGCAACTATAACTGGTACAGGAACAGGTTCTACGGCTACTGTTGGCACAATTACAGGTTCTATTGCAGCTTCTCAAACGGGCAAGACTGCTGGTACATATTCTAAAACAATGACGTTAAATTTAGTTTACTAAAACGTCTATTTAGTATCATAAAATTACAATCCAAATTTTAATTCTAGAATTTAACAACTTAAAATTTAAACAACTCTGAATTGTTTTTTTAGTTGAACTTAAAAATTAAGATAGAATTTTGACAATAATTTTTTCTATATTGATTCAATTTAAAGTTTAATTTTAAAACACAACTTTAAGTTTAGCAATTTTAAATTGATGAATTAAATGCTGGTCCAAATTTTAAAAAGATAATACACTCAATGGTTTAATTAAGGGATTTATCTTTGAGTTACAGTAATTATTTTTCCAATAAAATTAGCAAAGTTGCTATTGCAAAATCAACTACTGCGTTGACTTGCATGTTAGGTTTGTTGATTACTTCTGAAGCTTTAGCGCAAACAACAACTACAGGCTCGATGGCTGTAAGTACAACTGTTTCATCATCGTGCACAGTTGCTGCAGCTAATATGACATTTGCTGCATACACAGGTGCAGCAATCACTGCAACATCAGTTATAACTGCAAACTGCACTAACTCTACCACCTTTACGATTTCATTTAACGATACACCTGATTCTTCTCCTGCTTATTATTTAGTTAGAGAAGGTGGATCTTCTTCGACTGCGTCTGACAGAATTAATGTTACTTTCACAAATACTGCAGGTGCAACTATGACAAATGCGGCCGCAACTATAACTGGTACAGGAACAGGTTCTACGGCTACTGTTGGCACAATTACAGGTTCTATTGCAGCTTCTCAAACGGGCAAGACTGCTGGTACATATTCTAAAACAATGACGTTAAATTTAGTTTACTAAGTTATTAGTTTTAGCGTTTTTTTACGAAAATTAAGAAACTATCTTATCAATAATTTATTAAATATAGTTTTACTTTTTAAGATAATTTTTAAAGAATCATATTAAACATTTTACGAATGTGGGATGTTTTATAAAAAAAAATCTAAAATTTTATTCATAAAATCAACGACCAGCCTCACTTGTTTAGTTAGTGCATTTATGCTTTGTAAAAGCACATTAGTTGATGCGCAAACTACAACCGGAACTTTTCTTGTAAGTTTTAGTGTTGCAGCTTCTTGTTCGCTTTCCGCAGCAACGATGACATTTGCTCCTTATACTGGAAATCAGTTAACAGCTACTTCCATCGTTAGTGTAAATTGCACAAGCGAGACTCCTTTTTCAATTTCAATTAATGATAGCCCAAACAGAGGTTCGGCATATTATTTAGTTAAGAGCGGAGGAAATTATGCGGAGGAGACAAATCGAATTGAGGTAATTTTTTCCAATGGCGCATCAACTCTTACCCAAGGAGTAACTGCCTTTTCAGGAACAGGAACAGGGTCTGATGCTGTAGCGGGGACAATTACTGGAACACTTGCTGCCTTTCAAACTGGAAAATTGGCTGGAAGTTATACTAAAATAATGACGTTAAATATTGTTTATTAAACTTTAAGTATAAACAATCACTTTCTTTTATTACTGAATCCTAATAATCGCAGCTTATGAAAAAGTTACTTTTAAATATAATTTTTTTTTCATTTTTTATTTTTTTTAGCTCTTTTTCCTTAGCAGTTACTATTTCGCCCACCACCATTGATATCAACGCTAACCAAAAGATTGTAACGTTAACTTTTGTCAATGACACAGGTCGTGAAATTAATATTCAATCTTCTACTTTAACTTGGAAACAAGTTAATGGAAAAGATGTTTATGCTCCATCCAATGACCTAATTGTAGTACCTGCTATTACAACAATTGGCGCTGGAAAATCGCAAAATTTTAGAGTAACCAAAAGAGTTTTAGATAGTTCCGAGGTTGAACAGTCTTATCGATTATATTTAGAGGATATAAGTCCTGAATTTAATGACCCTAAAAGGACCGAACCTGGAATTTTTTTTAAATTTAACCAAAACTTACCTGTTTATTACTTTACTGGAAAACCAAAAACGCAAAATACTTTAAAAGCAACCCTTTGCCCTTCAGATCCAAAACAAACATGTGTGCGAATTGATAATAATGAAAATATAAGAGCAATTCTAAACAACATTGCATTTAAATCTCCAAGCGGAAGACCTCTTGAAAATTTAGATGTTAATGTGAATGGAACTATTTTATCCAACAGCTGGAAGGAATTTAGATTTAATACTCCTACAAGCACATCAAATACACTTATTATTAAGTCTTCCTTTGGAGATTTTGAAATTCCTTATATAAAATAGATACGATGGAATTAATTTGTGATCTACTTCAATAACTTTAGAAGCGTTGTAAAAAAAACAAAAAATATTTAATTTTTTTATTAATGAAAAAATTTATTTTTATTTTCATTTTATTTTTTTCTACAAATGGATTTGCACAAGGCACAACCACTATCCCAAAGTGCACAGAAACTATTCCTGCAACGTTTAATAACTGCATTGGAGAGATTACTAATAAAAATGGAAGCAAGTATGTAGGTCAATTTAAAAATGGATCACCCAGTGGCTTTGGAACTTTAATTTTTTCTAATGGAGATAGTTATAGTGGAGAATTTCAACAAGAAAAATTTAACGGCAAAGGAACATTTACTTGGGCAAATGGTGACAAATATATTGGTGAATTTAAAGAAGGAAAGCAAAATGGCAAAGGAACTTTTACTTGGGCAGATGGAGAAAAATATATAGGCGAATTTAAGGATAATCTTCGCCATGGACAAGGCAAATATATATTTTTAAATAAAGAAGAGTACGTTGGCGAATGGAAGGATGACAAAAAAGAAGGTCAAGGGGTACTTACTTGGGTAGATGGAGAAAAATATCAAGGCGAGTTTAAAGATGATAAACCCAATGGTAGAGGAGTACTTTTGTATGCCAATGGTGATAAGTTTGAGGGTGATTTTAAAGATGGCAAACGACGACGTGGCAAGTTAGTTTTTGCAAAGACAGTTAAGGAAGAAAAGAAATCTGTAGTAAATATCAACGAAAATAAACCTTTAGATAAATCTATTTTTTCATCAAACGTTTTAGCTCAAGGAGCCTCAGATAAGGTTAAGAAATGTAAAGGAGCCGATGTTTCAAAATATCATAAGTGTTTTGGTGAAGCTAAAACTCCTAAAGGAAGTTATGTGGGTGAATTTAGAGATGGTAAACCTGATGGTCAAGGAACTGTAAATTGGTCTTCGGGCGATAAATATGTAGGCGATCATAAAGATGGTCTTTCCCATGGTAAAGGAACTTATTTTTGGACGACTGGTGATAAATATACTGGCGAGTTTAAACAGGGACAAAGACATGGAGAAGGAACAATTTCATTTGCAAGTGGCGATAAGTACGTTGGAAGTTTTGAAAACGGAAAAAAAGAGGGTAAGGGAACTTATTATTGGGCTAAGGGTGATAAATATACGGGGGATCATAAAGATGACAAACCAAATGGCAAAGGCGTGATTGTATTTGCAAGTGGCGATAAATATGAAGGATCTCATAAGAATGGCAAAATGCATGGCAAAGGAACTTATAGCTCAAAAGACGGCAGCAAATATGTTGGATCTTTTAAAGATGGGGAGAGACACGGAAAAGGAAAAGCAACCTTTGCAGGAGGTGATAAATATTCAGGAGGACATCGTGATGGCAAATTTCATGGCAGAGGAACTTATGTTTGGGCCAACGGTGATAAGTATGTAGGATTGTATAAGAATGGTAATAAACACGGCAAAGGAAAATCCACCTGGGCAAATGGAGATAAATATGTAGGCGATCATAAAGATAATAAAAGAAATGGAGAAGGGGTTTACACCTTTAAAGACGGTAGAAAATTAGCAGGCAATTTTAAAGACGGTCAGTTTTTAAAATAAAAGTCCAAATTAATAAATTAGAACAGTTTCTTTAATGGAATATTTAAAAGGATTAACGAGTTATCTATTCAATTTTTGAAAGATAAGAATTTTTAATATTAGAGACGATTTTTACGTTCAGATAGTCCAAAATATGATCTTTACATACACTCAACGTCTGAACATCAAATTTGCAATCTTTAGAAGTAACGGCAGATAAAGCGTGTTCAGAAACTTTTTTTCCAGTCTCCTTTTGGATTTGGTAATCGATAAGGGTTGTTGCAATTGACTGGGGTGTAACTAAACTTTCAATTAATGTTGTGGTTAATGCACTTCCACAAGAGGTTAGCGAAACCAGCATTATTGCCCCAAATAAATTTCGAAATTTCATAAGTTGAAATGTATATCAAAATTCCCGTAAAAAGCGAACTATATTTTTACAATTAAAATAAGATATTTTTATAAAAATTACTGGTTCAAAGATATTAATAAAAAATTATATTTTAGTAATTTTTTAGTAACTAAATTTTTTAATAGAATGCATGAAAGTTTTGTTAGTTGGAGACAACAAACGTCTTGGACTTCTCATTTAACAGAATTTAAAATAGATAATTTTATCACTGACATTGCATTAAATTTAGAAGAAGCCGATGAGTGTCTTAATTTTTAATATGATTAAATGTTAATAGATCTAAAACCTCCTGATGGGGATGGAATTCAATTTTTAAAGAGAATAAAAGATCGCTGAGAATATCTTCCCCTTCTAATATTAACTACCAATGCTTAATTTCAAATAAAATAAAAGGTTTTACAGTATTGCTGCGCAAAGAATATCTTCACACAGGCATTAAAATTTTTTATGTCGTGCCAAGAGCAACAACTGCAGGAGGTAGCGATGATATAAACGTAAATGCTCCTTCAAAGTTAGAATTATTTAGGAAGAAATTTAGAGTAGTATTTATTCCTGCAGTTTAGCAAGGCCTTGAGGAACTAAAAATAGTTTAGCTCTAAATTCATTTATTCAACTTAATTCAAAACTTGAAGCTGAGCATAATTTAGTTTTTTTGTAGATTTTGTAAGCTTAATTATCTCTGAAATCGTTGTTATATTTCTGCTCAGAGCCTCTTGTAAAAGATATAATAATAAATCTGCTGTCATCAGTGTATCTCCAAGAGCTGTATGTCTTTTTTCTAACTTAATATTAAATTTTTCGCAGAGATAATTTAGTCCATAACTTTTGAGTTCAGGAAAAAGCGCAGCACTTAAATAAAGAGTGTCAATAATTGGCTGATCTTTTAATATTTGGTGAATAATTTTTTTTTTAAATTCACGTTTAAAGAAAAGAAAGTCAAAATTAATATTATGTCCGCAAATAACACTTCCCTGTAAAAAACTTACTATAGTATCTTCAAAATTTTCAATAACTGGTTCATATGTAACGTGAAAGTCATAAATTCCATGAATTCTACTTGACCGAAGCGGAATTGGAATTTTAGGATTAATGTATT
>Ga0194117_10002984_pt1 | contig 17425 bp, 12 predicted proteins | sample TA2MahsurfametaG_FD_160579 | JGI IMG/M metagenome (GOLD analysis project Ga0194117, IMG submission 160579) | Freshwater microbial communities from Lake Tanganyika, Tanzania - TA2015009 Mahale N1 surface | ecosystem: Environmental > Aquatic > Freshwater > Lake | place: Tanzania: Lake Tanganyika...
CTCCTCGCAGATGTAATTATGCATGAATGTTTTAAAAACAGAAATGTTATAAATTTGCTGTCCTTTGTTTCCACAGCCGAGAGAAAGAACGAGTCTATCAACTAAATTGGACATATTTTCTGTAATCTAAGGATTGATGGGGAGCAGCGTTTAAGCGAAGAGAGGTAGCCATTTTACTATGTGTACAGGGGTGTCTTTTTATAGAAATTTACTGATAATTTTTGACTTGAATGCTTACTTGAGGGGATGATTTTATCCTCCAAAAAGAGTCTTAATGATGGAGCCCAGCTAAATAAAATCTTTTTTACTTTCGTAGAAATATGAGGATGAGTTTTTTCAAATTGTTCTAGAAGAAATTAGAAGCTTGGATAGGGGAATTTAGATACCTTCTCACTTTCACAAGATAGATAGTTTCTCAAATGCTGAGGTTAGTGTTACATGTATTGTTACAGGATTTCTAAACATGCCTGAACTATCTCTTCCATTTCTTAAGGTTTGCACTTTTTCTTCTTAATTACGGTATTTTGAGGTAGAGTCTAAGGAGCAAGTAGTTCTCTCAAATTCCTTATAAAGATCTCGAAGGTATCCCTCTAAGCGATATGTTGATAGATTTAAGGCATCTAAGTATAAAAAGAAGAACATAATGAATACGAGCGATACGAAAGAGTTCCCTCAAAAAGTTGAAGGCGGGGGCTTTCTGATGTCTTAGCAGATCATAGAGTGAGTTGATGAAGTCTCTGCGCCTGGGATTGAAGATATGGTTGAAAATTTTTTTATAATTGTTGCGTATGATCTGAGTTATTACAGGGACTCACGCATCCTGAAGAGCTGAAGCCATTGTCATCGAGGTAGGGGAACAATATGCACTCTCGCACATATTCGAGTCTGAAGGTAAACACTATCAGATTGAGTAGTTCGTGGTGGTTATTGAATGGAACTACCTCAAGCAATCGTGAGTTACTCTTCACAAAATCGCGGTGGCGAGGTCGCTTACTTCTGAAATTAGCATCGTCTAAAAATAGTCATTTAAGAACATTCCAAAATCCCAAGCACGCCATATATGGATTAATTGTACATCAGCTCGTAGTAAAGTTATTAGTTGCTTGCGTTGAACAGAATTCGCATAATCTGAAACATCGTTTACAATTTAGCAGTCTCGTTAGCTTACTATTACACCTTCTTGAACACTCCAAGCAAACGAGGGAGTAAATCACGTTTTGTTAGAAAAATCGATGCTACTCTTTCATGCCTCTCCTTCTACGGAATGCTTTACAGTTAATGTAGAACTTGATCAAGATTCCAAGGAGTTGGATCTGGAACTTTGTACTCAAAATAAAAGTAGATCCCTTCTGCTGCAGGTACTGAAATAGCATACTTTCGTTGGTACTCCTCTATGAGTTGCCAAAACGCATTGGCACTGAACTGTTCCTTGAAACTCAGTGCCATAATTTCGTTTTCTTTGACTTGTGTCCATTGTACTCCATCTTTCTTAGTACAAAAATACTGTCTGATTGTTAGAATTGGATATTGGTATCAACTGTGATGTCATATAGGATTTCGCGCCCAGGCAAACTATAGTATTTGAGGCGGAACAAACTCTAAATTGATAAATATGAACCTCTTATCGTTTGAACTCAGGATAGCCCTCGCCTCGTTCCACCCAACTCTACTCTCCATTAATTGCCTACAAGCGATAGAGCCTGCTTCTAAGAGTTTCTGCACCGTCAGTCATTTTTTAAGAAATAATAAACTATAATAATAATAAGCTATCACCAAGTGTATTTCTCTTTTTCTTACTGATAACTGCAGCCCTGATAAAATTGGCCTGACCACTTAAGCCAGTCTCGTAGTACTGTGTCATTTTAATTATTCTTGAGGTGTGTCTTTCTCGCAAACGATTTGGACTACCATAAGTACATGTCATTTGTCACCTGATCTCCTTAAAATTGGCACACTAAACTGCTAGCGAAGTATGGTATATAGCTGGAAATAAAAAGATCGTGGAAAACGACTTGGAAATTACGTCCTTCTGGTCTGATATAGTGTTGGAAGACAACTTCGTAGAGTGGGCTCTTAAGTATGATAAATACGATTCCAAGGCCTACTTGTATGATGTTAGCCGAAAACATGAAATATTCTCCTAGAAGTGGTATCTGGATTGAATTCTATAAACTTCCAATAGAGAGTATTTCTTTGTTGGGATATGGCTACACAATTTCCCTCCAAATTCTTTGTTTGAATTCTCTTATCTCTTTTCTGGGATGTTCAAACAAAGATTTGATCTAAGGATCATCACCTGTTTTCCATTTTGCATCCCATTTGAAGCACAAAGTTTTGATGAGGGGAGTAATGTAAGTGTGGACGTACTTGAAATGTGCGATGTCTGCACCATTGGAAGGGATATCTTGCATGTGGCAGTGGATATAGTGTTCTATCTTTCCACGGTAGGTTAGTTGGTTGATGAAACTGCTGACATCGATCATGGGAAAGGCTGGTTTTTAGAAGAACTACTCGGCAGCGTGGATCCAAACATAAATATATCCATTGAGCTCCTTCACTGGATATTTTCTCAAAGATAATTTTTAAGCTTTACCTTCCTTCCAAGCTAATTTGCCATCTTTTTTGCATAGATCGTCGTTGTACTCCACTGATTTTAAACTCAATGCTTTACCGTCGTGGTCTGAATCACTTCATAATTACCTACGCATGCACCCGATTTCCCATCATACAGCCATCCATGGAATGGACATTGAATACAATTTTAGTTGACGACTTAACCTCCTACTCCGAGATGTGCTCCCATGTGAAGACAGTAAGCCTCAAGGGCATATACAACTTTATCTTTACCTTTAAAGACAACCAAATTGTGGCCATTGATGTCTACAGGTTTCACAGATCCGACTTAAAACTAATCAGCTTTGGCAACGTTGTACCATCCGTTTGGATAGGGAGGTGGAGGTTTTCTCAAATTTTTTTTTGGATTGTTAGTATACACCCTTGATGAGGAAATGAGCTCTGCTGAACTTAAGATAGTACAGAGTATAGAGCACTATGAATGCGAGAGTGTAGAGTAAGGTTGTGAAGTGTTCTTGGTAGAGATGATCTATCCAGACAGGTAGAGGAGGCATTAATAATGGTATTAATAATATTAATAAAGTTGATATTACATCCGATCTGATATCCTTTATTGTTTTTCAAGTGAATCTTCTCAGTACCATCGATAATTCATAACTTACTATCATTTATGTTAGAAGCATTCTATTTTTGAAACAAAGTTATTAATAGAGATAAATCATCTTTATATTAATTATTATTATTTTAATCGCATCTATGGTAAAATTTTTCTGATCTAGACAAAAGGAGTTAAAGCTAAAAAGGGAGCTAAAAAGGTTGAGAAAAAGACTAACCCTCTTTTCGAAAAAAGACCTCGCAACTTCCGCGTTGGCAACAACGTTCAAGCCAAAAGAAACCTCACCAGGTTCGTTAGATGGCCCAAATACGTTACCTTCCAAAGACAAAAAAGAATTCTCTTGTCCAGAATCAAAGTGCCTCCCGCAATCGCCCAGTTCTCGAGAACTCTTGATAAGAATCAGGGTATTAACTTCTTAACTCAGCAAATGTTTTGTTCAGATTACTCAAAAAATACTCTCCCGAAGACGCTAAACAGCGCAAAGCTCGATTGGTTGCTGAGGCCAAGTTGAGAGCTGAGAGTAAATTATATCTAACCCAGAGAAAGACGTCCCTAAGAGCAAACCATACCATCTCAAATTCGGATTGAACCACGTCACCAAACTTATCGAAGAGAAAAAGGCTAAACTCGTTGCCATTGCCAACAACGTAGACCCCATTGAGTTGGTCGTCTGGTTACCCAACCTCTGCAAAAAATTAGATATCCCTTACTGCTTTGTTAAAGGAAAAGCTGCTCTCGGAAAATTAGTTCACCAAAAGAACGCTGCAGTTGTCGCTTTGACTGAAGTCAGAAAGGAAGATGAAGGAGAGCTCAACAACTTGGCAGCTGCCTTCAGAACTCACTTCAATGAGAATAAAGATTTATAAAAGTTGGTTGGTGGTTTCAAGAGAGGAGCAAAGAGTGAAATAAAATTCAAAAAGGCAGAAGCCGAGAGAGAAAAAGAAGCCATTAAGAAACTCAAGGCCTGATCAAACTTATTTAACCTTAACATTTTTAAATACTTCATTAGTCAGCTCAAACAAAATAGTGTTTAGGTATAGAGATTTTAATACGGATTCAACATTTCTCATTATACATATAATATCTTATAATCGATAGATAGATAAATGATTAAAACTATCCTTTTCATCCTCGCTCTCGGAATTATAGTACAGAATCTCCCTCCAGGAGATCTCGTACCAGTTGCACCTGTAAATTACAAGTAACATAGGGAATGATTGGAGCTGTTGTCTATTCAGGCTATCTCGCAACTACTATTACAAATCGACAAATTCATTATGTTTTTATTCAAGCAAACGTAAGTGATCCGAATGTTGCTCCATTGACTATATGGCTCAATGGTGGTCCTGGATGCTCTAGTTTGATCGGAATGCTGTAAGAGATAGGACCTTTCTTAGTAGGAAACAACTATAATTTGGGAGAACAATTGATCAGAAACGAGAACAGTTGGAACAAAGTATCTAATCTGCTGTTTTTGTAGTCACCAGCTATTGTTGGCTTTTCCACAGACAAAGATCCTAGCTATCATTGGACTGACAAATAGACTGCTGATGATGCATTTGCAGCACTGAAGGATTTCATTTTTGTCAAGGCACCCTAGTTCGCTGAAAGAAAACTTTTCGTAAAAGAAATTTTACTTAGATTGCTGGATAAAGTTACGCAGGAAAGTATATCCCAGACTTAGCTGAACGCATCCTCAATCAAAATAATTAAGAAAAATCAAAACATATCAATCTACAAGGGCTTTTCGTAGGAAACGGTGTTATCAACTTTAAAGATCACTCCTTAGATAAGTCAGCAGCACAGTATATGTTTGAGCACTCATTGATAGGAAACAGGCTAGAATCAATTTATAACAATGCCTGCAACAAAGATTATTCTTCTCCAAGATGCAGATTTGTACAAAACGAGATCGGAGTTATTGAAGCCTACCTCAACAGATACAGTAAACATTCAACTATCTAGATATCTATGAAACATGTAAAAAAGCACCAACTGTTGCTTTAAGACTCAAAGAAGCTCTCTCTTTTAAACGCACCAAGCGTGAAAATAACCTGATTTCACTTATTAACTCACCTCTTGGATAGATACCCGACTGCCCATCTGATAATGGAGCTATAAAATACTGGAATCTCAATAAAGAATACTATAAAGTAGACAAAGTCAACAAAACTTGGTCAGTGTGTTCTAGACTCAACTATTCTATTTCCCAGTAAGGTTCAATGGCACAATACAGAAGAATATTCCTCAACTCACAAGTGAGAGTATGGTTGTTTAGTGGAGACTTTGATGATGTTGTGCCCTTTACCGATACTTAAAAGAACGTCGCATAATTTCATAGAGAACCGATTGGAGAATGGAGTAGTTGGAATGTGGGAGACCAGCATGCCGGATTCTATCAACTCTACGAAGATAAGTTCAATGTGATTACAGTCAAAGGAGCAGGTCATATGGTCCCCTAAGACAAACCTAAACCAGCATTCCAGCTATTTTTTAACTTCATCAACGACAAAGGAGTGAACAATCAAATCTTTTGATATAGAACTAATACGAATTTAAGTTGATACGAACTCACTGATAAAATATTTAACAATTTGACCATTAATAGGTAATTGAGTTAAATCATCAAACAGAAGGAAGCTTCCATTCTGGGTTGCGCATTTAGAGTTACTCTTGTAGTTGCTATTGGCTTTTCCATAGTTAGTTTCTAGCGTGTGGATTTCGGCCTGTATCGAAGGGTCGAATGTCCTCTGGAATGTTGGATTGATCCAAGGCAATCGCCATCTAGGTGCTCCATTCAGTTTAATATTCAAACCAAGTATTTGGCACTCCTAAATCCAAATCTCCAGTGACTTTGATAGGTGGATCTGCCCAAAGAAAGATTTACCAATGATAGTCAACAGCCTACAACACAGGAGCGAAGTTAACGTTTAGTACTGACAAATCTTCGAAACACATTGAGTTCCAAAAAACTTCCACTTTTTGCCCTTTAGAGTTTGTGACAACTTGTCTGGCAACATAGACTCCGTTGGGAGCGTAAAAGATATCGTATCCTATGTGGTAGGTAAGATAGGCAAGTCTGACCTGTTCATAAGGAGAAAGTCCCATCTGTACAATATGTTCCACTTCTTTACGAGTTATCTATTTCATGAATGAAATACTCCAGGCACTCTTCTCATAACTTCATCAACGTCCATCTGACAGTAGTTAATATCTTTTCCCATTGTGCATTGGTCGAATAGTTTTTTCATATCTTACATGGTGTATGTACCATAGTAAGAGGGTAGAGGTCCAGATTGACGAATGGGATTCACGTGACGCATGTTTCTGATTGGAGGAGTTACGATTTTATCTTGATTTTTAACGTAGTTGTAAAGTTATTTATTAGTTGGATATGCTCTTGGGACTAGCTGGTCTTTGTAGAGGTAAGGGTTGTAAGGTCCAGCTGAGTAGGTTTATCTTTACCAAAACCACTAAAACCGTATCGTGGCTGTCTGAGGAGGCTCTATACTTTGCGAGTGACTGTTCGCATAAAAAATAATAATAGATTGTATTCAACACTATTCTTTACTCACCTCTTTCTTCATTTTGACAATTCAAATATCTTTCTTAGCAATTGTATTTAACTTATTTTTTGATGATTTAAAAGTCTTTCTAATTATTTTTAGATGAATGAATTAAAGCAAAACAGCAAATAGAATCATTCGTCATATTCGGCGGTTTGGTTGGATGACCAGGAGTATCCCACAATCAGTACAAGGATTACCCAAAATGCGATTGACAGGTGATAAAGGAAGAACATAAAACTCCACAAACTACGTTATTTGCATTCTTTTTCGACAACACAAAAAATGTGCATTAGAAAGATGATAACCAAAGTGATCCAGCTAAGGATAGCACAATGTGGCCCATAATAGAAGGGAGGGTATATTGAAAACATGGCTAAGTCAATGATGGATTACTTGCAATTATGAATAGGTAAAGAACACGTGATGTCTATAATAGCTTCTGCTTGATTTTGTTTCTTTCTTTCTCTTCCCTTTATAACACGAAGGTCACTATAAATTGGAAGCTATAGTGAATCTTGGTAAATAGAAAGTTACAAGATAGACGAACAAGAAAGAGACACCTACTGTAAGTACATAGGACTTAACTGAACCTATTGTTTTATCAGATGTTGGGACGAAGTATTAAGGCATTTAAATTAAGTTTATATTCTGTATTAACACAAGTCATTTATAATAAAGCTAAACCCAAAACCACTCGAAAACGTTATGTTGCTGACTAAATTTAGTTTGAGTTGTAATTTATAGGTTTTATTTCCTTGAAGTTTAGAAAAAATGAAATGCTAAATTTAAAGAATGGTAAAAGATTCATATAACAATTAAGTCATTTCTTTAATAACTGTCATTTGCACCTTAATACTAAATATCTAAAAGTTACATCTATATATTTTTCAAAGATTTAAATTTTAGAATGAATAAGTGTCCAATAGAAACTTGTGGCCGCACCTTCTAATCACCTTTAGTCCTTGAGGAACACCTCAAAAGGAGGCACCCAAAGTTTCTTTCCGAATCTGCTCCTCAGCCTACTCCCAACCCACAATAATAATCAAGCATTCAGCCAGAAGAAGTCAAGAAACTGCCGAAAATAAGACAGCTCAAACCAGAATCTCGCTAGAAAAAGGCTAGCGAAGTGCTGCGGAAGAGTCTGAGCAAAAGCAAAAACGAAATGAACACCACTACCAACACTTCCAAAATGACAGCGATCATCGCAGACTCCAGAAACTACCTGGAAAAGTCAGAAATCGCAAACAAACCAACGAAGAGACCAAGTCTGAGCAAAAAGAACAGTTCTTCAGATCTGTTGTCAGCCAAGCAGGAAAAGTTGCCCGAAATCAAAGGCTCACGTCTCAAGAAATTGGAACTGCTGGACGGACATAAACCTACATCTTTCGAAGAAAAAGATCTGTTTTACTCAACTGCTCCAAACTTCAAGAAGTTATAAGCTAAAGAAAGCACTCTGCGAGAAAGGTCAAAATCGAAGGAAAAGGGAAACGCTTCGTACTTTGAGTAGGAAGAGACCAAAGTCCATAAAATCAGTGCGGCAGAAGAACTAGCATTCGTAAGGACACAGCAGGGGTTCAGAGAAAAGTAAACAAAGCTATATAGTCATCGTCCTGTGCTGAAGAAACCCATCGACAAAGAGAAGGTGCATGAATCTGTAGTTGAGTCCAAAGTGCTAAAGTAGTCTGTCGTATAATCTGTTGCATAATCAAAAGAGGCGAAACCAAGTCAGAGTGAAAGGGGGATAAAGGAGCTCAAAAAAGATCTGAAGTCAAAGATATCGCTGAGAAGAGATAGTTCTCTTAAGAAGGGCGAAGTAAAGCAGGAACTTGCCTAGAGTTACAACTTCGAGGAGAAGATTGCGGTTTTCAAGGCGGGAATCGCAAGTCGTCTGACTCTCCCCTCCACAGCCAAATGTGAGTTCGTGTTCGCCAACAACTGCAGTCTCTCTTCTCTCAACTTGAACAATATTGAAACTTTGAGAGAGTTGTCGCTGATGCACAACAACATCAAAGACCTCTCTTTCCTCAACTACCCCAACAACGAAAGCATAGAAAAGCTGTTTCTGGACCACAATCAACTCGTCTCTATCGACTTTATGCCTCCCCACACCAGAGTGGTCTCTCTCACTTTCAACCAGATTGAGGGACTTTAGAACGCATCGCGGTAGCTAAGTCGTCTCAACAAATTGTAGGAAGTGGATTTCACTTTCAACCCTATCCGCAAGGAGGCAAACTACAGACTCCATGTGATCAGCTGTTGCAGAAACCTCAAGAAAATCGACGGCATCAAAATCACTAAGTTCGACTTGGAACTGGCTGCGGAGTATGTAAGACTCGTAGATGAGGAACTCGGACTGATTCCCTCAAACAAAGTCAGGGACTTGATGGTCAGCAAGTGCTCTCCTTCTACTGTGGTATCGGCAGAGAATGAATAGGAAGAGGAAATCGGAATGACCTATGAGGAGCTGGAGAAAGAAGTGGCCCAAATCACAAAGACTAGTCGACAGACAAAAGACCACTTGGAGATCATAAGACAGGAGAACGACACTCTGAGGCGTGAGATGGAGGAGCTGCGATTCAAGGAGCAGGGAGAGATGCATGGAGACCCAAGTGTATTGTACGATAAATTGAGATCAGAGTGTGAAGCTCTGGAACTGCTTAACTTTCTACAATATGCGAGCGAAGAATAGCTCATTGAACTTATTACTAAAAAGCAAGTGATGGTTTAATGATTGTATTTATATGAAAAAGTAAATTCATTGTAAATCAAGATAGCTATTCCTTTTGATAATAAATCTTTGTAGATACACTATTTATTGTAAAATTAACTCTTACTAGATTTCCATCATCAACTAACAGCGCTAGATAGTATCATCTTCTTATCTATAATTGTACTATTTTTCAATATATCTCATTAAGTCGATTCTCCATAAATCCAAACTCCGATTTATACGTTCTTGCATCTCACTCTAGCTTATTCTTTCCGCAAGAGGACCCATTTTCATTTTAGTTATATTTTATAGTTCATTTGTTATTTTTCGTGTAAGAACTTATAGAGTCGGTGCCAAATACTTATGGTTTTGAATACAAATTCCAGGCATACCTTTACTACCATAAGGTCTACATTCATCAAGCAAGTAGTTAATAGTGTCATATACCGAACGATTAAAGATAAGTTGATAAGGATTTTAAGAGTTGGCACTAAATTGCTCTTAAAATATTTGAAAAAAGTTTGAATCGATGACTTAACTATATTATTAGATAGTTTCATCCTCTTAAACCACACTTTCTTGTTACTATACTTACTATTGACTATGTAACCTCCTAATGCATTTTAAAGTTGCAACAGATGACATGCCAAGCGGTTTACTTAATCTTTCAACCATTTTATGAGCATAGGCATATTTAAGAGCTTTTTTAGTTAATTCTAAGATGTAATGATCAGAATTTTATACCTGTGCAATATTCTATTCTTAGCTTTCGTAAATAACCTCTTTCTAAAGCTTTTCTTTTGCTTATTGAACAAAGAAATGAAATTTAGATTTAAAGTTATGTAATAAATAGAACTATCCAACTTAAAATAAAAGCTAATCTAAAATAAGCTCAAACACATGATTTTTCAATGATAAATCATGTTAATTATAAGGCTATTTTTATTATGAGTCTTCAGCAATTTTAATAACTTAAAAGAGCATGTTTTTAGGTGCATTATTTATAAGTTCAAACTAAAGTTAACCTATTTCTTATAGATTCTTGGATTTTTTTGATCGAGTAAAAACAGGATTGTACCACTATTACTCATCTTAAATTTTTATTTAGTTTTTTATGCTCTACCTGAATTATTTTGTATCTTTTATTTCGTAAACTATGGGTTTGCAGTTTTATATTTACTTCTATAAAGCTATCTCTATTTTTTTGTTTTGGCCTTGAGTCAAAAATTAATTCAAATATGATAAATTTTTGTTGTTAGCACTCTCTTATTTAGGGCTACAATAGGATTATTATTAACTGCCTCTTTGCTAAAAATCAATAAAAGGTTTAAAAGTAATTTCATCAAATTTATCGTCAATTTTTAAGGAGTTACTTTAGTGTTATTTATAAAATGACAACGAAGGATGTTAGAGTGTAAAAGATGCAGATTACTTTTATCTTTAATTGCTACTTCTTCCTAACAATAAATTGACATTCAGCTTTTTTCCTTTAACACTTTATGTTTCTGGCCTTTGGAATTTGATTTACTAAAGCTCCCAATTCTCTTACGCTAATGATACTGTATTCTGAGATTAATTTAATACAGTTTTATTTGTATCCCTATCATTTTATTCATTTTCGATAAAAGCATTTGGTAGGTTATTTTTATAATTCTCTATTTAACTTCTTCTAGAGGAGAAATCTGATACTTCTCTTTTATTTACAGAACCCTAAATATTTTGAAGACTACAAATATTTTCATTCACCTTTCCAATCAAAAAATCCAAACTTTCATTTAGATTGGGTGCATTTTTCAAACTTGAAAGTTGTTACTTCAATTAAAGTAATTTTTTCTATTGACTTTTTACTATCTATTTGAAATCAACTTTTTTAGGCTTTTATTTATTATTCCTTTTTAAATTTCTATATTTAATAACTTCAACTAATCCTTTAATGTACTTTTGAACTATTTTTTTCTTTCTTTTCTCCAGATTAAACTGTTTTTACTAGTGCTCTTCCCAAATTTTAAAATGGCTTACAAAATCATTCTATTTTCTATTAATCGTTGGGCTATTATCTTTATGTACAATTATAGTCTCCATAAGTTTTTTTTTCCAACTGCTGTCTTGTGAATCATCTAAACTTTATAGTATTATTGTTTAGAACTTTTTAGTTGTTTCCTTAGTTTTTAAACTTCGTTTTTTGCTTATGTGATTTGATGGAGAAAGTTTTAACTATTTTTTGCTCTTTATTTTTTGAATCTAAGACCTTAATTTATCCGTTTTATATTTTTGAGATTTCGATCTACTCTTGCTTTTGCTTTTTGCTGGACTTAACTTCAGTATTTTTTATTTTTAATCTGTTAGTTGTTTTGCCTTCTTTGAAAAACACTAAATTTTAATTTTATTTTGCTTTTGTTTTTTTTATTCCTTTTTTCCCTTCTATTTCGTATCAGTCAGCTGGTAGCTTCTTGAAGTTTAAAAATTTTTCTGAACTTTATTAGATTGCGTCAGATTAGGTCCTTTTTTTCTTTGACTATTTTACTCCAAAAAACCTTTGAACTTCTACAAGGTACTGTTAAAAAAATTATCTTTACTATTCATGATATATGCAGGCTTATAATTCTTTTCGGGTGTTTTATTTTTGATACTTTTGGGTTTTTGTATTATTTTTTAACTTTTCTTCTTTTGCTGTAATTTGTACTGCCAATATTTAACCTTATCCGCCTCAGATTACTACATTGTTATTTATTCAAATATATAATATACAAAAACTCTCTCGAATGCACGCCTCACTAAAATAAATTCAATAATAAACGATAGCTGGATCTGTACTCTAAATTAGCAGATTCAATAATATCATCAACTTCTATGATGGCAACCAAGATATTGTTGAACTAGATGTCAAAAATCGCATAATTGTCAAAAGTAAACTTAAATATCCTCCTCTGAGTGTGAAGTGTTTTAACTGGGAAGGAAGTAATAATTACTTTGCTGTTACTCTTGATAAAATTGAAAATCTCAAAAAAGGATTGATCAGTCAGTCCAATTCAAAAGCAGAGTTTACAGGAGTCATCGATTGCCTTGGATAAAGCCTTCTATTTATGAAGTTCCATCATAATTACAAAAAGTATTCAATAAACTACCTCTGGGAAGGGAACAAAAGTATAGTCAAGCTTACAGATCAACCTGTCAAAAAACTAATTTTCAATCCTTCAAACAGCCAAGTCATCTATTCAATCAAAGATATTGTTTCAAGCTTTGACCTCAACTAGCCTGAAAAAGAAAGTATAATATTTAAAAAATCAACATTTCTGCATGATGCCAACAATCTTTACTATCTCCATCACAACCTTTAAAATAAATCGAAGGGAGAATATGAATGTGGTATTTTTGATTTTAGGACTGGTAGAAATACAGATAGCTGGATGTCCAAGGAAATCCCAATTAAGGTTGATTGCTTCGGTCGAATTTTAACAGTGGCAACATCTAATTTCATCGAAATCTACGATACGAGGAAACTTATTAAATCTGTTGTAAAGGAAGATATTCCAAAAATCAAAGACTTTTATTACGAGCCCAACCTTAGTAGACTGTACGTGGGTTGTGAAAACAAGCTAAAAATCTATACCACTGAATATTGATATTTTCACATTCCATTTACAAATGACAGTGACGTTTATCTCTATCTTAATTTTCATCTCAATAGTTACACTTTTTTTTTGTAATTTTCTATTAACTTGACTTCTCTTTTTTTCATCACTAGAGGTTTAATCCGTTTATAAACGGTTATTCTTCGTTATAAATGACCTAAAATTATAAATTAGGAGTCATTTCAAATTGTAGAAAAGATTCCCTTTACTTCAGCTATCAGGCTACCAAAAATAAAAATATGTGAAAATATTGAGTTAATCTCTTTTTAAATGATTTTTTTATAATAATTGGATTTTAAGCGAGTCCTAAAATATTTTGATTGAATTATAACGTGTTATGCATAGATCAGAAACTATGGGCAATTTGAATGCCGACAAAAAATAATAAGAAGCACCTGAGGCTAAGGAGTAAAAAGCATAAGCAATTCGTAAACAGCTTAGAGGAAATATGGAAAAATACATGGAAATACCCAAACATATCGAAAAATTTATCTGGTACTATACTTTCAATAGCTTGACTACGGCCATCTAAATCATAGTGTCAGTACCCATCTACATCATAATCAGCATACTCAACAAGTTGAAATCTTTGATTGGTTTCGGGAAGCGAACTAAAGATACCTGCTTCTATCAAATGTTAATAATTCTAACATTTTTTACTGTAACTCAGAATTGGTAATTTTTTGATGTTTCCTTTTTGTATCACTCTTTTCGTGGTCAATCTAGTGTCAAGTTATACGGTGTAGGATTGGCCTTGGAGATAAGTGAGAAACTGTTAACAATGCTTGGAACATCTCTTTTAAGTAAAATTAACTTTGTCCTGAAATATAAAACTTAAAATTACAGATTGGTAGTAATATAGTTGTTTATATCTTATATCTATACTCTAGTACACTTTTTCACTCTTTACCTTGACTTCATTTTATACATCATAGTCCTTAACTCTGAGCCCAAAAACATGCTCATGTACTTTTTTGTAGTCAATTTGGGAAAAATGAAAGCGGCAACATTCAAAAAATTCTAAAAAAATAGCTTCAAAAAAAGTTTGCTCTATGATGCAAAAGATAGATTGCTAAAAATTACCCACTCTATATTCTTCATTGCCACAACATGGTAACGTATAGAAACCCATGACATAATCCAAGTTATTCTGGTTCTTTTCTATTGTGCAGTTATAGATCATCTGAGGCACTTTTCTAGTTTAGCAATGGCAGGCAACCATTCAGAAGTCGATGTAATATATAGAGAGTCTTTGTTTAGCTATTAGAAGTAAGTGTAGGATAAGGTGGAGAGGAGCTGTTCATGGGACTTTACAGTTATACCTTACGTGTTGTTTTTACTAAAATTTTTGGATATAACAGTTTGGGCTCTCAAGAAACACGACAAAATGGAAAACATCTTATCTTGTGTCTATATAGGTTTGGTCTTGTATGTATATGTATTTGCTAAATTACTGTCGGAATGGCTGAAACCAAAGAGCAAAGTCGAGAAAAACCAAGTTTGATTTTTTTAAAATTATGAATAGTGATTTTTCTTATACAAATTACAATATTAAGGATTACTATATATAAAAACGTATAATCAGTAATAAAAGTCATTTTTTGCTTCTTTATACATCTATGTTCACCGTGAAAAACAACACTTTTAGATTGGATTACAATCTGATTGAAGATGATTGTTAAAACTATAATAGTAGCTAAATTGAGTAAAAAATTATTCCAGGAACTATCACACATATAGAAGTTGAAGATCTTGATAATTTCGATTAAGGAGGAATTGATTTATCTCCTGAACTGCATGGAAAAGTTTTTCAAAGGATATGCGAAATCTTACGAACTTGCCATGTCAATTATCTCTACATTATCAATTCATTTCATTATGAAAATTTACTTTTAAAGCTAGTCCACTTTATTTCTATATATCGTAGATTGATAACAGGAATAGACTTTAATCAAACAAATTTCCGAGATTAAGGAGTCAAGATTCTATGCGAATCCTTATTCATTTTCATTAAATATCTCATCTTAAAACAATCGAAAATAACTGACAAAGGGATAGTTTTACTTACAGAAAATACATGGAAATACTTGGCTCTTCTTGATTTAGGCCATAATAGTATAACTAATTTCGGCTTGTATGTTTTAATAAAGTCACAATCAATGCCCAGACTTAGATAGCTTAGACTTGACAATATTAGATCCACAAGAGATGGATTGAAGCTTTTCTCTAAAATGGGATGGGCGCTTATAACTTTATCTCTAAATTTTTGCCGTGGCAATACATAAATGGTAAAAATTATGAGTCAAAAGTCTTGTATTTCTTTAAGTTTGATTAAACTTGGACAATAAATGCAGCCTCATAATTACTAAAGCTAATTAGTTAATATGGGATAGATGGCCAAGTTACAATTACACGCTATTGAGTAAAGACCTTTTTACAAACCCATCTTTCTTTTCTATGGTCATATCAAAAGAAATGAGCTAAAGAATAATCGGGCTTTGTTAAATCTTAAAAAGAGAATGATAATACATTGAACATTCACGTATTCATGTATTCATTAAATATCATATTTACAATTTTCCTACTTTTTCAGTCGATTTTAAAGTTTATCAAACGATTTTATCTTATTTTTTGAAGATTTTGCATTGCATGGTCCAAATACTGTGATTTACTGGAGGAAATAAAGAAATATATATCAACTATCTCCCAAAATTAGCTCAAAAATACTACGGAATTTTAGAGTTTGGGGACGATGATTATACATATAATATAGCATTCCCATCACCAAGACATGCATCACCACAGATTCATCTCCCCACTGCCATCCCCACACTCTTTTAGCAATCATGTAAGCTGAACGCAAAGCCTTGGCACAAACATGGTAGACGACCTCACTTCTTCTCGATTTATCTTCGAAAAGAATGCTGATTACTGATAGAGGTGACATATAAATCGGAAATGCGATCCCTATGTTATTATTTTTATACATGGACGAATAACACTTTTTGTACCAATATTCCAGTTTACGCAAAGAAGTCCTCTCAGCAGTCCTACTAGAAAACTCATAAAACAGAGTGATTTTCCGTAATCTTTCAGGGTCTTTAAGAATAAGGTAACGAACTACTAAACTGTTTTTATTTTGCGTAACCTCATAGTGAAAGGTATGAGATGGAAAACAATATAAAGTTTGCTTGCTGCTTTTCCAGTGTCGATAAGTTTTTGAACGAACTATAGAGCACACTCAGAAGGTCCGTGGTGGACTACACCTTTACAGGAATCTGGGTCGGTAACTGAATAAAGAGAGGGTAACTTCTGCATGATGTCCAGAGAAAGGCGAGATCGTCAAAAGTTAGGGTTTACATTTTCCAACAAATAATTTAATAATTTTTAAAGTTGCATTTTCAAATATAAATAGTCAGCGCACAGTAATTAAATGAATGGACGAATCCTATTTAGAATCGTTATTTGGTATAAATGTTAAAAAGAAAAAAGTATTACCAATTGTAAAAAAGACTCTGTTAAAGTTGATAAAGGTAACTGTAAATAATTATATCAGGAGCATTTATCATGTTAAAAACATGAAATTAATCAGTCCATCTAGCTTCATGATTTGAGCTATAGAAAATTTCTGGAAATATTCAAATTGGGAGATATTTATAACTTGCTAAATATAGCCTTAATTGTATTCGAAGAACATGTTTAATAAAAGAACCATCAATAATATGAGCTGGAAGACTGATTAAATATTTATATTTTACATCATACGTTTTTACAACTTTATAACTTTATTTAGTATGCACTTACCAAAAAACATATACCAATGGCTTGTGAACCAACATTTCATACCAAACACAGGTAATATCTACTCCATTAAGGATAGCTCAATCAATAAACTTAAGTATAAATACCAGATAATATACGCGATTCTTTCTTAAATGGATATCTAATCGCCAAAATTATATAAAAAATTTTATAAACGAAGACCAGCTCTCCCTCCAAAGTACTCATCTCTGTCAGAAATGACAACTCTAAGGGAGTAAAGTCTACAAACTGGAACTTAATTTGGTACCTATGCATGTATTAAGGCTTAGTTTTTAGAGCTTAAACTTAAAATTTGATTCAAGAATCAAGTAACTGATACTTCAGGGATAACATGCTCTGATTGTAGAAATATTGAAACAACTTTATGATCATTCGCCGGATAAAGGCAATCACAGTGAAATTGTGGTTAAGACCAAGATAAATAGCAAAAAGTAAACGGCTGAATTGAGCGTTAAGAATGTGGACGTATCCAAAAATCCATAAGAAAGCAAAAATCCACCCC
>Ga0194117_10002987_pt1 | contig 17420 bp, 20 predicted proteins | sample TA2MahsurfametaG_FD_160579 | JGI IMG/M metagenome (GOLD analysis project Ga0194117, IMG submission 160579) | Freshwater microbial communities from Lake Tanganyika, Tanzania - TA2015009 Mahale N1 surface | ecosystem: Environmental > Aquatic > Freshwater > Lake | place: Tanzania: Lake Tanganyika...
GTTTGGACGGTCAGACGCCCCCCCCCCATCTGCACACGCGAATACAAGTCGGACCACCTACACGACACCGCGATCACCTGTGTCGGAATCAACACACCCGGGGAACTCGACTTGCGACTATTCCGACACGGCTCAGCAGACTGCTCACAGAAAGAGGCCCGGACATTTTTCGTATGAAGGGCATTTTAAATTTTCGCCGCATGAATGATCGGTATATTTTTCAGGGAGTACACATGCTGTTCGATGGACGCCCGGATCGCCCCTGGGGAGAGTCGCCGCGGCGCAATTCACTCGTATTCATCGGTCGAAATCTCGATCGTGAAACTCTGAATACCGGATTCGAGGCCTGCCTTGCATGAGATCAGTACAGCGGGGAAAACGCCAAATCACAGAATTCTGGCAGTTGAATGTCGAAGAATTCGTCCAGAAGGTCGCGTGGTCTGACTGCGGACAACTGGTGGCTGCCATCACAGCCGATGGAAGCGTCTGGGTGTGCGGACATCCCGATGGTGCAGCCACCCGAATCGGAAAGCATGAACACGGTGGGGCGGATCTGGCGTGGCGCCCCGCCACACACCATTTCACGTCCATCGGCCATGATGGCCTTATCCGCCTGTGGGACGCTGACTCCGCTCAACAAATTGGCTCATTTGACGCCGGAGCATCATGGGGCACACGCGTCGCGTGGCAACCCGGCGGTCGACTGCTCGCCAGCGCCGCAGGACGCAACCTTCGCATCTTTAACCCTGCAGGTCACTTATTCTACTCCTCAGAGGACCACGCAAGTACAATCGCTGATATCAGCTGGAACCCCGATGGCAGCGCTGTAGGCGCTGCTTCCTACCTCGGAGTTGCCTCCCACACACTCGGAAAACGCATCCGACGCTACGAATGGAGAGGTTCAAGCCTCGCCATCGCGTGGAGCCCCGACGGAAGGTTCCTCGCAACTGGAGAACAAGACTCCTCTGTACACTTCTGGTTCGTCAAGACCGGCCGCGATTGCCAGATGACCGGCTTCGCCACCAAGGTCGCCGAGTTGTCATGGCACCATTCCGGACGCTGGCTTGCTACCGGCGGAAGCAACTCCGTCATTCTCTGGAACTGCTCTACGCCCGGCCCGAAGGGACGGACCCCTAGAATTCTCGACGGACACGAAACCCGCATTAGCCAGCTTTGTTTCCAGTCCCGCGGAGAACACCTCGCTTCCGGAGATGATAATGGCGACCTTCTGATATGGAGTCCAGTAACTGAAGACGGGCCGTGGTATGGTCGCATTGGAGATTCACCCGTCACCTCACTTGCCTGGTCTCCTGATGACTTGCGACTGGCATGTGGTGAACAATCCGGCGTTATCACAGCGATCGGTTTCCAAAGTGAGGCAGGACCATGAGCACCGGCCATGACGCAACTGAATTCAATCGCCAGCCCCGACAAATTCGCCTGGCTCGCGGCATTCTCGGCAGCCCCCAACAAGCGCAGCCCGGAACAGCTCATCCCGCCCGGTAAACTGGCAGAAAACCCGTTCCACCTGATCTGGCTCTCCTGCGGCAGTCGCGATGATCTGCTGGCTATCATTCAAAGAACCCAGCGTTACCTGCGCCAGCACCAAATCCCCTACATCCGGAATCTTGATCATCACGCCGACGATCCCACACACTGGAAACACAATCTCTTTCACTTCGCCACGCTGGTCTTCAACAAATCGGCTGCCACCGCCAGCCTCCGCTTCCATGCCTCACCCGCACAGGCACCAGAAATTAGCTGCGCACTGCAGTACCCAGAACATCTGCAGGGTATCGGCTGTGATGGACACTCACTGTTCTGGTCCTTCACCACAAATCTCGTCAAATCAGATCTGCAGGGAACAGTACTGAAGTAAGTACCATTCGCCGATCACCACGGCGACCTCTGCGTCCACGACGGCAAGGTCTTTGTCGCCGTGAATCTCGGTAAGTTCAACGACCCGACAGGCCACGCCGGCTCGTGGATCTTTGCCTATGACGCCGCCAGCCTGAAAGAACTGGCCAGATACCCGGTACCCGAAGTCTTTCACGGAGCAGGTGGCATCGGCATCCACAACGGGAACTTCTTCACCGTCGGTGGTCTCCCGGATACCGTCGCTGAAAACTACGTGTACGAATATGACGCCCGGCTCACTTTTCAAAGAAAACACACACTCGCCAGCGGACATACCGAACTCGGCATTCAGACCGCTGCCTTCGCTCACGGACGCTGGTACTTCGGCTGCTACGGTAAACCGCAACAGCTGCTGATCACCGACAACGATTTTCGCCTGCTGGGACGATATCACTGGGATTGCCTGCTTGGCATCGAAGCACTTCCCGGCGGACGACTGCCGTCAGCCAGTGGCCTCTGCAGCGGCACTGCAGGCTGCAACGGAAAAATTCGCACCGCCATCCCGGATGAACAGACCGGGCTTAAACTGCTGACACCCTGATCTTTCTCACGCGGTCAGCGGGATTCTGCATCCGCACGATAGTCCGGATTGGACTGCGGCAAGACTGCACCCACCTCAGTCCGCCACCGCTGCAGCCGACCACGCAACTCCTGCACACGCTCAGGCAACAATCCCGCCAGATCAGTCTGCTCGCCCGGATCTTCACGCAAATTAAACAGCTGCACCGAGTAATTCTCAAAGTACTCGATCAGCTTAAAATCACCACTGTGCACAGCACCCCCAGGGCTTTGCATGCCGTGATTGCTGTAGTGCGGAAAATGCCAGTACAGTGCCTCGCGGGCAGGTACCGCACCGCCATCACGCAGCAAACCCGCCAGACTCACCCCGTCACAATGCAGGTCCGGACGAGCCGGCAGACCCGCTGCTTCTAAAATTGTCGGAAACAGATCGTTGCTGATCACCGGCACGTCACACTCGACGCCACTTCGACCATTCGGCGCACGCACAATCAAAGGAACGCGGATTCCGCCCTCATACAGCCAGCCTTTGCCACCCCGCAACGGCAGATTTGATGTCGACCAGGCAGCGTCCAGCTGATCTGCTTCAATCCTGCGTCCCGGACGACCAAAATTCGCCGCCGACATACCCCCATTGTCCGAACACAGCAGCACTATCGTGTCCTGCTCAAGCCCCAGCCGTCGCAGACAGTCCACAACCCTGCCAAAACTCTCATCCAAAGCACCCACCATGGCCGCAAACTGCACATTGTCCTGTCGCTGCCGAATCTTCACCGTTCGCTGCGGCAAAACACCGTACCCCGACCACTCTGCATGCCCCGCCATCGCCGTTAATGCAGCCCGCGACAAAGGCTCCCGCTCGTCCGGATTTCCTTCCAGAATATAAGCTAAACCCACTCCCTCCGATAATTGCCCCCTGCGCGACTCAAAAGCCTCCACAAGATCTCGACGCCCCTCAATCGGGTCATGCACCGCAAAGTGTGAAAAGTACAGAAAAAACGGAACGTCCCGCTGCGTTTCCATGAACTTTTCCGCCTCATCAGTCAGGCGATCCGTCAAATAATCTCCCGGCTGATCAGGCAAACCGTCCAGGTCAAACGGCGCGTAAAACCCGGTCTTCGGCCAGCCCTTGTTCCAGTTCGGCACACGCACGTCAAACCCCTGCTGCAATGGCCCGCCGGGGTCCTCACCCAAATGCCACTTGCCAATGTGCGCAGTTCGATAGCCATGCTCCCGCAACACTTCCGCCACTGTTACCTCAGACAGAGGCAGCTGCTGAATAGTCGCTGCATTCCGCAACTTCTGAAAAGCAAAATCACGGCGGCCAGGCAGCCAGTCCGTCAGTTTCAGGCGGGCAGGATATCGACCCGTCAGTACACTGGCCCGCGTCGGTGAACACACATGACAAGCCGCATAGGCCTGAGTAAACCGCACACCCCGGGCCGCAAATTCGTCAATCCGCGGGGTCCGGTGAAACTCACTCCCATAACACTGCAGATCACGCCACCCCAGATCATCCACTAAAAACACTACAATATTTGGCAAACGCGCACCAGCGACCAGCGCATTCTGCCGCAGCACCGCTGTCAACACAAAGCCCAGCGCACAGACAACACATCGCCACACGCTCATTCGCCGTCCCACATCCCGCCTCTCCCGTTCACCTGCCACCCGCAACCGGATAATCTCCCCCCGCCAGACTCCGCTTCACCGACTGCTTCCACTCCGCCAGTGCCGCCGTCATCTTCGCCACCCGCTCCGGCTCCGCAGCAGCCAGATTGGCTGTCTCACGAGGATCAGCTTGCACATCAAACAGCATCACCGGCTCAACTGCTCCCGTCTCCGCCGGCTTCTTCTTGCCATTGCCCGCCCGCGGGTCAGTGTGCAGTTTCCACGGCCAGTCCAGCAGCGCAGCATGAGATTGCTCTGTACTGATCATCGCCACAAATGGAATGGCTTTACTCCGCGACTCCATCCGCCCCTCCAGCAAAGGCAGAAGATTGACCCCGTCCAGCGGTTCAATCTGGCTCTTCGCCGCAGCACCCGTCGCCGCCAAAATTGTCGGATACAGATCCAGTGTCGAACAGGGCACGTCACTTACCACCGGACGAGGAATACACGATGGCCACTCAATCAGACCGGGTACCCGCAGCCCACCCTCCCACAATGTACCCTTTGAACCACGCAGATTCCCCGTTGAACGCGGCCCCGCCGCTCCACCGTTGTCACTGCAGTAACACAGCAAAGTATTCTCAGCCACCCTCAACTCACGCAGCGCCACTCGCAGCCGACCCACATTGCGGTCAATTCCTGTGATCTCGCCATAATAGTTCTGTAGATCGTCCGACAAATCCGCATACTGCCGACGATCCTCTGGCAATGCCTCATGCGGCACATGCGGATTCCCAAACCAGATCACCGCCAGAAACGGCTTGCCATCAGTCGCCTGCCGACGGATGAATTTCAAAGCTTCACCCATCGTCACGTCAGAACCATCACCCTCAAACTTCTCCGGCACACCGTTGCGTCCCAGGACCGGATCCAGATCGAAAAAGTTGTCCGCAGACACCCATTCGTCAAATCCCAGCCTCCCGGGTGACAGCGGATCGTCAGCCAGAATCGCCCGACCAGGCATCGCCTTGGTATTGCGATTCCCGCTCTTCCCGTTCAGATGCCACTTGCCAAAATGTCCGGTCGCATAACCAGACTCCCGCAGCACCCGCGCCACAGTCAGCTCCTCAGCACGAATCGGACGCCCCGGAGAAAACGTGCCCATTCGATGCGGATGCCGCCCCGTCATAATGCTGGCCCGCGTCGGTGAACAATTAAAATGCGCTGTGTAAAATCGATTCAGCCTCAGACCGGCAGCGGCCATCGCGTCTAAATTCGGAGTCTTCAGCTGCGGATGGCCGTTGTAGCCAGTATCACCCCAGCCCTGATCATCTGCCATTACCAAAATCACATTCGGACGCTCCGTCGCCCGCACAGACGCAGCCTGCGACAACACCAGCACCAGCCCACCACTCACCACAGCCAGCACACCGGCAATCCTCAGCAGCCACATCACTCTGCCCCCACCCAAAAAAATCACCCCGGCAGCAGCAAATCAGCCACGACACTGCCACTCAGCACATGCTCGACATTCAGCAAATCATTACCAGCCAGCCACTGTTCTGCAAACTCAACACTGTGCCCGTGCGAAAGAATCCGCTGCCGCAGCCTGCGCTGCAGCTCCTCCCGCGGCACATCCAAAAACACGCGATAATCGAACAACTCATGCAACCCGCACCACGGCTGCTCCCGCAACAGCAGGTAGTTTCCCTCCACCACCACAAATCTTGCACTCGAGTCAACAATCGCTGCACCCGCCCGGGCAAACTCATGATCCCGATCAAACACAGGAATTGCAATCTCCCTCTCACACCGGCGAATTCGCCTCAACAGCACCTCAAAGCCCGCACAGTCAAACGTAAACGCCGCCCCCTTACGCGACCGCTGCCCCCGCTGATTCAGCACCGCATCGTCAAAATGAAATCCATCCATCGGTACCACAATCGCAGGCTCACCACAAGCCGCTAAAACCGTTACGAGGGCTTCCGCAAGAGTCGACTTGCCGGCCCCCGGAGGACCGGCAATCGCCACCATCAGCCTCTCTCGATCAAACGCCACACTCAGAAGATGCTCTGCCAGCAACGCAGCCAACTGCGTCGCCCGCACACGCACGTCCCCGCTATCCCCGACTTTAAACGCAGCACCTGACATCAACTTCGCCCCGCTTTAATCAACTCCCGACCGATCGCATGCTGACAACTCAGCTCAAAACCACCAGCCGTCTTACGATACTCCACACGCACCCCCGCAATCGGCTGCAACGCACCCTCGCCAAAATGGCTGCACCCGCAAGGCCTCCAGCAGCAACTGGCGCCGTACCTGCACCTGCTCCAGACGATTCGTTACATTGATCGCACTCGACAGCAGCATCCTCGAAAAAAACAACGTCGCATCGGCCTTTATACGCAATGCACCCGCTGCCTGCAGCCGTTCTGACATCCGCTGCAAAGGCTGCGCACGCTCCGCCAAAGGCAACTTCAACAGGCTCACAAGTTCCTGCTGATCCTTCCGCAGTTGTATCACAGCCCCCTGTATTTCCGCCATCGTCAGCGACCTCAGCATCGCATCACGGTCACCCTTTAATTTGGCAGCATCACTCTCAGAACCCAAACCTTCACCGAACTCGGTGGCAAATGACTGCAGCAAAGCTCCACCAATTGCAGCACCTCCCAGTCGAGCCGACTCCGTGGTAATCCAGCGATCCAGCCAGCCAGAAAAAATTTCCCCCTCCGCACCAAGTACCTCAGCCGCCGACCACCCCGCAGGCAGTCGACGCAGCTCGCTCGTCACGTCCTCCACCTGAGCCTGCGACAATCCCGGCAATTGCAGCGCCAGTAATTCCCCCGCCTGCTCTTCAATCGCAGCACCCACCAGCGTTGCAATAACCCACGGCGAAACCGCACAGTCACGCCCCAGCTTAAATACTGCCAACAGATCCGCCAGCGCCGCAGAGACTTCCCCTGCGGCAAATCGGAGCCGCGAGCGCAACAGCGCCACTCGGCTTAGATCACGAGCCGTCTGCAGATGCGTCAGCAGCAGCCCCGGCCCGGCACCCACAATCAGCTGCCAGTCACACGGACCTGTAGCACGATCCTGCTAAAGTTCATGCAGCGACACCCCATCACGCCCCACGACCTGCTCTACAACATCTGAAACAGGCTACTGAATGTCCTTCACAGCAGACTCCACCGCGTCTCGCTCTGCGTCCTCCAGCACAGGCATCGCTGCAAACGCCAGCCAGTAAATCCCCGCAGCATTCGGCAGCACTGCTGCCTGCCTGACCACCGCCACCTCGTCACCCTAACTCAGACGACAGGTAATCGCCAAACTCAGACACAGCCCACACAACAGCAAAACACTCCTGCTGCTCCGCTTCATCGCAATGAATCCTGCAAAAAAAGTTGTCCTGCCCAAGGGTTCCAGTACCCTGCTTTCAGCAAACCAGTCCAACAGCAAATCCAGCGACTCCTCCGATTCCACTGCCGCCATCGTCAGCGACAGCAGCCGTGGCAGAGGTCGCTTTTCATTGACCGCCAAAACCTTAGCCTCACTCTGCCGGCCCGCGCCGGAATACACACCGCCAGCCGTTACCAGCAGCAACAGCACCCCAACCACCACTTCCCGGCTTCCGACCCTGAATCCGCACCATTTCCTGTTGCTTTTCTGCACCATCTCGACATATTCCACACCAGTAAACCGAACCACCCACAATCGGTTCGAATTTTCGTTGACTTTCACCGTCCTGCCATTCCCTCACACGCAGACAGCACCGACTGACATGTACCGGCCGCACATTCTGGCCGTCGTTAACCCGCGCAGCGGCTTGCGACGCGGACAACATAACCTCAACCAGCTGCACTCCATCCTGCAGCAGGCCGGCTGTCAGCTGACAGTCATCACCACCAGCGGCCCCGGTCACGCCATACAGATCGCCGCTGACTCAGAACTGCAGCACTTCCACTGCATCGCAGTCATCGGTGGTGACGGCACAATCCACGAAGTCGTCAACGGACTCATGCTCCGCCACGCACCCGCACATACACCCATCGCCATCGTCCCCGCAGGGACCGGAAACGCACTCGCACTCCAGTACAACCTGCAGTCCGTGCCTGACGCAGCACACAGAATCCTCCGCGGCACCCCCACCCCGCTTGACGTCCTGCAGGTCACCCATCAGCAGCAAACAACCTGCTGCATCAATATCGCTGGCTGGGGGGCCGCCACCGATATCAATATCACCGCCGAAAAAATCCGCTGGCTCGGTCGGTCCCGCTATTCACTGGCCGCCCTGCGGCAAATCCTGCAACCACCCGTCCGCTCCGCCATCGTCACACTCGACCAGCAAACCCTCCATGGACAGTTCCTCTTCGCCGTCGCCTGCAATACTCGCTTCGCGGGACATCGCATGCTGCTGGCACCCGACGCCCGCTGCGATGATGGACTGCTCGACGTACTGCTGCTCCGCCCAACCTCACGCTGGAATCTGCTGAAAGTCTTCCAGGGAATCGCCGACGGCAGCCACCGCAAACTGCCCGGCATCGAATACCACCAGGCACGATCAGTCACCATTCAGACCAGCGATCCTGATCCACTCAACCTCGATGGCGAAATCTCCGGCACCGCCCCCTTCACCGCCACTGTCCTCCCCGCTGCACTCAGGCTGCTCGTCTAATTTTTCCGCAAAGTCTCTGCCAGCACCGGACTGAGCACCTTTGCCAGCACCTCGTAACCCGCTTCCGACAAATGAATCCGGTCAGACTTATATAATTCCACACGCAGCCGCCCGTCAGCCTCAGTAAAGTCTGACCATGGATCCACCACACGCACCCCCGCATCGCCTGCCAGACCCAGACTGTCAATCGCCGCATTCGTCCGCACTATGTCCTCGTAGAATCTGTGGCCAGGCGCGTGAGCCGGCAAAATCTTCGCTGCCACAATCCTCGCCGCCGGAAACTTACCTCGCAAATTCTGCACACACGCCCGCACACCCGCCGCTGCCGCCTCAACACCCGTCTCCGGAACAAAAAACATGTTGTTGTTGCCGATCATCAGCACAATCACCTTCGGCTGCAGTCCCGCCACACCCCCATGATCCAGACGCCACAGAATGTTCTGAGTCTTGTCACCCCCGATCCCAATGTTGATCACACTCAATTCGCCAAATGACCTCCGCCACGCCGCATTCAGACTACCGCTGTCCAGCACACTGCCCCACTGCTGAGTAATACTGTCACCCACCAGCAGCACGTCACACGGTCCCGCATGCGCCTGCACATGTCGCACCAGCTTCTCATGAGTCTCCAGCCAGGAGGCACCACCCCAGTGCCCGGCCGCCGGGATCACCGGCCACATTTTCGGCAGATGCTTCAGAGACTCACGCCCAGGCCGACGCTCATGCTCGGCTCGCTCCACCACATACGCCCGCTCCTCGGCAGTCAGCGGCCAGCCCTCCACCTGAGGATCCATGCGGCCCTCGTTATATGGACCATACGAATACTCCGGCGGAACCAACCAACTCAGCCCCGACAGCCACAACACACTCATCACAAGCTGATGCATCTGCAACCCCTGTCACCATGCCCGCTGCAACTCACTGCCAACACGCACCCTCTCGACAGCCTGCTAATCACCCACCACCCACGACTGCAGTCGCCCCCACGCCGGCCACTCTCCGTCCTTCCGCTTCGGCTGCCCCTGAGCCTCTGCAAGTAACAACACACCGCCAGACTCTGAAAAACGAGCCTGAGTAATGCGGTTGCGAGTATCAATCGACGCCTGCAACTCACCGTCCACCCCAGAAAACAACGCCGCATTCCACGTGCCCTGAGCCTGACGACCAGCCATCACAAACACACCACCGTCCGGCCGCCAGCACACACTCTCCATCAAACCCGCACCATGCTGACCATCCCGAATCTTACTCAGCAACTTCCCCGTACGCCAGTCCCAACGCTGCCACGTCATCCGGCCATTGCCCGCCATCGGATCAGCCATCGGACCCATCCCGCACCCCACCAGAGACTGACCGTCCGGAGCAAAAGCCAGACCGTAAATCCCGCCGCAGTAATGATGAGTCTTAATGGTGCCGAAAGATGTAAAATCCTGCGATGCCCACTGCGATATCGGCTCGGCACCCCCAGCCAGCTGCCAAACACGCACCTCACCCATCAAATTCGCCGCCGCCAAATACTCGCCGTCCGGACTGAACGCACAGCTAAGCACCGGCGGAGTCTGGCCAAAAGACCGCAACAGTTCCCCCGTCTCCGTATCAAAGACCTTCACACTGGGTTCCAACTCCGCAGCCGGCTCGTACTTCCAGCCCCCCGGCAAATACTGGCCCGTCACCGTCGCCAAACGACGACCATCAGGCGATAACGCCAGTTGCCAGCTCCAGAATCGATGCGCCTGCACACGCCGCAGACAACGCCCCGTTGATACCTCGTGCCACAGTAAAGCCCCGTCATACCCCCCAGAAATAACCACACCTCCGCATGGCAACAGCACACAGCCAGTCGCATAACTCTGATGCCGCTGCTCAAATACACGCCACTTCCCCGTCGCTGACTCAACGTCATACAACAAACCGTCCGCACACCCCGCATAGGCACGCGAACCATCCGGTACAATCGCCATGCCCAGTGCACCCGTGGGCAGCGAAATATCATGTGCCAGTGTCAGTTTCATGTCAGACCAGCAATTCCTGAATCGCAGATGCCTCGTTTTCCACCCGATGAAATGTCGGCATACCCGGCAGGTCATACTCCGCATACGGATCCAGACCCAATGCCCGAAATATCGTCGCAAACAGATTCTGCTCGCTGTAAGGTCGATCCGTCACCGCCACTCCGTCCTCATCTGTACTGCCCGTCACCACGCCCCGCCCCAAACCACAGCCCGTCATCATCAGACTCCACGCATCAGGATAATGATCGCGGCCACGCGCAGCATTGATCCACGGAGTCCTGCCGAATTCACCCATCGCTATCACCAGCGTCGAATCCAGTAAACCACGCTGCTCCAGATCCGTAATCAGCTGAAACAAGACATTGTCCAGCTCCGGTACCAGCATCTGATGAATCTCATGCTGAAACACATGATTGTCCCAGTTCATCCCGTTGGCCACCATCACGAACGGTGCACCATGCTCAACCAGCGAACGAGCCAGCAATGTGTGCTGCGCAAAACTGCCCGGACCATATCGCCGACGATCCTCAGCCGGCAGTCGCTCCAGATCAAATAACTCAGCACTGGCCGTCATCCCCCGCAATCGCTCAAACGCCGCGTTCTGACTGCGAGCAATCCGGCTGTCACGCAACCGCTCGTACCGGCCCGTCAAAAAACGACGCAGACTCTCGCGAGCCTCCCGGTCATGCTGCGGTATCCCATCCGTCAGCGGACGTTCCAAAGGAGTATACTCGCCGCCGATCCGCACCGGAGCATGCTCAGCTCCCAGCCAGCCAGCCCAGTTCCCCGCCTTGAAACTCTCAAACTCGTTCCCGCCCGGCACAGGATCAATAAAAATAAAATTCGGCAGCCGCGAATCCAGCTGCCCCACCGCCTGCGAAATCGCACTCCCCAGAGTCGGCCTCGTAAACCCGGCACGATCCGGATTCCCCTGCTGCAACAAAGTAATCGCCTGCAAATGCTCCGTCTGCGCTGTCTTCATACTCCGCACAACGTTCAGCCGATCCGCGATTCCCGCACACTGCGGCATCAGCGAAGAAAAATGTACTCCCGGCAGACTGGTCGAAATACTACCAAACGGACCGCCACTCGGACGGCCCGGCTTCGGATCCCACGTCTCAAACTGACTGGGAGCCCCGCACAGCCACAGCAAAATACAGTGCTTCTGCGCCCGCTTTGCCGTATCAGCAAACCCCGGATTCGCAAACAGCCCGGAAAAACTGGCAACACTGGCCGCCGTTCCACCAGACAATCCCCGCAGAAACAGCCGACGATGCAGCGAATGCTCATGCACTCGGCACCGCTCCGATTCACTAACCTCGGCCACTCGCCTGCTCATTAAGGCACCGTCAAAAATTCCGCACTGGTGACCAGCGCCCACAGAAAATCCCGCACCGCCCCCGACGCATCACCCGAGTGCGCCGCAAAGAACTCAGCCGAACGCTGCTGCTCATCAGCATCCGGATCCCGCCCCCACACCTCCTGAAACGCCAGCCGCACCCGCTCATCCACCGCAGACAGTGCCGACAGTCGAGCTACCGTTGGTGACACCTCCGGACGCAGCAGCTCCTCAAGAACCGCCGCACCACTTAAAAACTGCGCCTGCTGCCACGTCGCCGCATACTCGCGAGGCAACACATCCGGCAACGCTCCCGTTACCTTCCGCCGCAGGCCGTCATCCTCCGCCGCAACACCTGCCACCACACGCCACGATCGCGCCAGTTGCTCGCCCGTCAAAGGTCGCTCAATCGCTGCGGCAAAGGCCGCTGCCGGTACGCCACCGCCTGCCACAGATCCCAGGCCGTACGGACGACTCAGCACAAGACCACGAAACAGCCGCTTCACATCATACCCATGTGCTTCAAAATCCCTGCTCAGCCACGACAGCAGCTCAGGATGACTGGCCGGATTCCGCCCGTTCATCTCATCCACCGGATGCACCAGACCACGCCCCAGCAGCACTGACCACATGCGATTCACAAAAGCATCCGCCAACAGCGGATTGCCCGTAACTGCCAGGTCCGCAAAAGCCTGCCGACGCGATAGCTTCGGCACCTGCTTCACACCTCCATCCACATACAAATCGTCGCCGTCAGTCTGCTTCTCACCCTCCGCCGGACGCAACTCCTCCACCACACGATCATCCAGCAGTACCATCAGCGCCGGCTGTGACTCCTTTCTCAGATTCGTGAAATTCACAAAACCACCCGTCGCAGACTCAGCCACCATCGCACCACCATCGACGTTTTTGCTGCGATTGAATGCCGTCACCAAACCCCAGTAATGAGCCTGTCGGATGTCTCGAGTCAACGGGTGGTCGTGACACTGAGCGCAGTCAATGCGAGTCCCGTAAATCAGCGGAGCCACAGCTTCGGCGATCGCCTGATGATTGTTGCGACGCTCATACAAAAACCACGATGCACCACGCTCCGTTGGAAGGTGTCCGCGAGCCACCAGCAGAGACCGCACCGTCTCATTCCAGGGCCTGTTGTCTCGAAAAGCTCCCTCCAGAAAACTCCACCAGCCATACTGCCGACGCCGATCCTCACGACCATTTCGACCCGGTCGACCCATCAAAAACACATCCCACAACTCACGCATCCGCACCGCATACTCATCCGACTGCAGCAGACGATCCACCAGTTCTGCACGCCGCACCTCTGCGGGAGACTGCAGGAAACTGTCCAGCTCGGCAGTGGTCGGAATCCGGCCAGCCAGATCCAGATACACACGCCGACACCAGACAGAGTCAGTCACCGGCCTTGCAGCAGTCACACCACGCAGACCCCAGCCCTCAGACACACACACATCCACAGCCTCAGTCACCGACGAAAAACTGCGCACCGGAACAGCTGCGGCCGGCTGACTGCCCAGAGCCGCTGACAGCTGCGAAATCCACTGCTGCACATGCTGCTGCTGAGCTTCAGTCAGCTGTTTGCCAGGCGGCATATGCGGCTCGGATTCAGCCGCCAGATACTGAAACAGACGACTGTCCTCGGGTTTGCCCGGAACCACCACAGCACCGCCATCCGCACCCCGCAACACGGCTGCCACCGAATCCAGCTCAAGACCGCTGTGTTGCTCCAGCGGACCATGACACTTCACACAGTACTGATCAAATAACGGCTGCACGTTCTGCGACCACAGCGCAGCCGCGTCCTGCGATACAGCAACAGACTGCAGACCTTGAAACACAACACACAGAAAAAAACAGGACCGTCGCAGCATACGACACCAGTCAGAAACGGAAAAAAACCGGTTGCCCCTCCAGTCTCGCAGCGCAGACGGGGAAAATCCATTCCGCCTGACCCCACAATGAGTTTTCTGAAGCACAAACACAGCTCCCCTCGTCATTTGCGGTTTCTCCGCACAGCGTTACAACCGTCGTTTTTCCACTGCACCCGGTCTTTTTGTGCCGAGAGCCTGCCCCCGCCCCCGACCCCCAACGGCTGTCGGGCAACCGCCATGACACCTGACAAAAACCCCACATCGCTCCGCAATCTTGGCCCGCGAAGCTGCCGCTGGCTCCGCGAAGTCAGAATCCACACCACCAGCGAGCTCCGACAAATCGGCCCGATCGGCGATTTCCAGCTGGTCCGCCGGAAATCTCCCCGCACCAGTATCAATCTGCTCTGGGCCACCGTCGCTCAGACTCAACAAAAAGCTTCTGCTCGTAATCAGGCATAAGCCCGCAACGCTCGCGCAGCAACCAGATCTCATACAAATCCGCAGGCTCTGTGGACGACGGATTGAATTCGCTGTGAGTAATCTCCGTACCGGCCGTCATCCGCTGAAATTCACCCGGCTGCAGCACTGCCCCATTCCCCATCGAATCCCGATGCTGCAGCCCCCCGGACAGCACGTACGTCACAATCTCCATGTGGTTGTGAATGACCACGATCCCCGACTTTCCGAACCTGAACCACACTCCGTCTGCTGATCCAGTATCATCGCACAAGGCTGTCAACACAAAAACGCAACCAACAGCCCACTCAGGCCCCGCGCTGCCAGACCTGTGACTTCTGCTGACGAAAACCTGTCAGACGAATAGTACCGCTCGATTCGATATGCAGCAGCGAGTAACTGTTGTTCGCGACCCCCGAACCCTCCACCATCGCTGCCAAAGTACAATAGTGAATCCCGCCAATGTCCTGCAGATCGTTCTGATGGCTGTGCCCCTGAAAAACACCCAGCACTCTGCCCGAGGCTTCAAGCACACTGCGCACCGCAGCACCGTTCCTGACACCGTGATCACCGCTGACATCCAGCCGCTGATGAGCAAACACGATCACCGGACCGGCACTCGCCCGCAGGTCGCCCTCCAGCCACTCCAGCTCAGACGCCGGAATATTCGCGTCAGTCCACTGAAAATTCTTCCGACCATACGGCTGACCATCGCTGCGGAAACACGAGTCCAGCACCACGAAATGCACGCCGCCCCGGTCAAACGAATAATACGAACGCGACTGCTCCACCACACCCAGAAATTCTTCTTTCTTCAGCATGTCCACACAGTGGTTGCCCAGCACGTAATGCCGGTCTCCGCAGATCGCCGAAAACTTCTGGTTGATCGTCCGCAGATAATTCCGCTCGACGTCCACCGAATCGGCTGCATCAATCAGGTCGCCCAGCTCCACCAGACAGACCGGTTTGTCCTGACCAAACCGCTGAGCCGCCTCCTCCAGTTTGGCCAGCGTCTCCCGGTAGTGCCTAGTCCCTGCCGGCGCTTTGTCCGCATAATGCAGGTCAGTCATCATACCAATGCTCACACCAGCACCGTCGTCGGCAGCCGGCAGTTTCCCTGCGCACAACGATCCCGCTGTCAGCACCAGCGTCCCACACTGCAGAAAGGCTCGTCGACCCACACGAATCGGATCACGATCGCTGTTCATCAAGGCAGCTGACACTCAAACAATCCTCTCTTCAGTCGGACGGGGCAGGGGACAGAGCATCCAGCGAAGAATGCCCAGCTAACCCGCCACCCCGACTGCAACCAGCACCGCCGAAGACACGCCGTCACTGGCTTAGCCTTCCAGACAAAGCTGCCACACACAAGACCGACAACTACGCACCAGCCATCCCGTCCGTGAATGTGGCTGTCGTCATCGACATTCCTGTCAGATGATCATTGACCCACTTGATACCAGCACTGCAGGCACCCAGCAGATGCGGTGACGGCGCTGTGAGCGGCAGAATGCTGTCCTCAGCCTCGCTGTACAGCGGCATCAGATCGCCACCGTTGATGGCACAGAATCGGTCACCAGCACCAATGGCCAGCAGCATCTTGGCATAGCTCTCCAGGTTAACTTCACCTTCGCCGTGACCGCAGAACTGGTGACCACGCTGCGGCCAGTCTTCGCTGATCATCAGCGTCGATGCCCCGGTCAGTCGCTTGAAGTTCTTGGCGTGGCTGCCCACCACGCGCGGAGCTACAAACGGGCTGGTGAAACGCTGAGTCCAGTCCTCACCCGCCCAGCAGTGACTTGGATCACCCCAGACACACATCGACCGGTCATAGTCGGTCGCCATCAGCAGCAGCGCAAAGTCGCGAGCGCAGATCGCGCCGGTTCCAGGGTGAATCTCGTGAGCCAGATATGCTCCCAGCTGATTGGCCTTTGCCCGAATCTTTTCAGTTTTTCGGACAAATCGATCCAGCCCCGCAGCCATCATGCCATCCCAGCCGAACACCCAGGGGTATCCGCTGTGCAGCACCGGATGTCCCCACAAACCCCAGAACCACCCGAAAATGTGAATTCCAGCTGCCGTCCCCGTTTCCAGCATCCCGATCAGGTACTCTTCTGACCAGTCTTCAGCGTACTGCGTCCCCTTCGCCATGACGGAGGCCGGCACGAATTTTTCCGCATACTCCGCACCCCAGACAGCACTCAGATGCGCATATGCCGCACAATGAGCACTCACGGTTGGAACGATGATCCCCGCCGATGACAGGACCTGACGCAACTCTTTCGGCTCGCGGAAGACAATTCGACCGTTGTCCCCATGACCCTGACCGTTGAGCAGAAAATTTGAAACCATCGTCGACCGGGCCCCGCAGCCCGTTGCGTACTCAGCTACCCGCTCCAGCGTCTGGAACGTCCCCACCAGCTGCCCCGTCTCCACTCCCGCCACCAGACTCACTTCTCGACCACAGCCAATGTTCAGCCGGGCACGACTCGGATCGAACCAGGCGTTCAGTTCTTTGAAAAACAGAGAGTTCATCGTTACCGTTCCTTGATGTGGGTGGAAATTCAATCTCGTCAAATTAACGCGAAACTTGATGCCTGACCCGACAGAGCAGGCCCAGATTTCGAAGTCCATACTCCGATCTCGAAGCAGTTAACGCTGCTTGTCTGGCCGCGAATCGAACGAAACAGCTTCCCGTTTTGCTGCAGGACAAAACGGTCGAACGACTGTCGCCCCAAACCCGAGGTGTTCATCTGGTGAGACCGGGACGAGATGATATCATGTTGCCGTCGTATTGCATTCCAACCGGCTGTCCACTCTTTCCAGTTTTGCACTCTGCATGTCGCACGTTGCAAAAGTGCCATGCACCACATCGCCTCCATCGCCATGGAATTCTCCCAAACGCCACCGCAAACGCCACCATCGAACCGCGACCGTCAGGGAGTGGAATCACCACCAAATCGCCTCGCCGAAAATGCTCAAGGTGCATGGCACTCACACGCACA